>Ga0208542_1001005_pt1 | contig 12421 bp, 11 predicted proteins | sample DEB08_DNA_3_FD_185495 | JGI IMG/M metagenome (GOLD analysis project Ga0208542, IMG submission 185495) | Aqueous microbial communities from the Delaware River and Bay under freshwater to marine salinity gradient to study organic matter... | ecosystem: Environmental > Aquatic > Marine > Coastal ... | reverse complement strand
ACGCCATATTAAAAAAGCCCGTCAGGTGGAAGTCCTTAAAAATTTAGAAACATTAATTATTGATGAAATTTCCATGGTTCGTGCAGACGTCATGGACGCGATTGATTATTCGTTGCGGGTTCATCGTAAAAAACTCACTCAGCCTTTTGGCGGTGTGCAAGTGATTGTTTTTGGGGATTTATTCCAGCTTCCCCCGGTTGTGAATATGGATGAATCGCCTTTATTAGAACGCCTTTATCCCAGAGGACACTTCTTTTTTCATTCTAATATTTTTTTAGATGCCCATTTTAAAACATTCGAACTGCAAAGTATGTATCGCCAAACCGATGAGCGATTTATTTATTTATTGAATGCCGTACGCGATGGGTCCATTACGACCACGCAATTAGAGTCACTCAATCAAACTATTATTCATCGTTTACAAATGGAGGAGGGAAAAATCATTCTCACGACCACCAATGCACGGGCCAGTGCTATCAATCAACAATATTTGAAACAACTCGACCAAGAGGAGTTCTCGTATAAGGCGCAGGCAACCGGGCAGTTTTATAAAGAACTCTTTCCTACCGATGAAGTTCTCAAATTAAAAAAAGGCGCGCAGGTGATTATGATCAAAAATGACTCGGAGAAAAGATGGGTGAACGGTTCCATTGGAACCATTCATGATATTGCGCAAAAAATGATTAAAGTGAAAATTAATAATAAAATTTATGAAGTAAAAAAAGAAAAATGGGATCGTATTCAATACACCTATGATGATGACCAACACGAAGTACTCGAAGAGATAACAGGTTCCTTTAAACAGTTTCCCATGCGACTAGCCTGGGCGATTACCATTCACAAAAGCCAGGGCCAGACGTTTGAAAAAGTAATCATTGATATGAGCTTGGGATCCTTTGCGCCGGGTCAGCTCTATGTTGCCCTCAGTCGTTGTATTAGCCTCGAGGGAATTGAATTAATCCGACCCATTAAAAAATCTGATATTATTGTTAATCATCAACTGATAGGATTTCAAGATCGACTGATTTAACATGGGTAAAAAAATATTATACAGCGTTGTCGTCTTTGGTCTTATAGGGTTTGGGATTTATGTTACCTCGACTTTTGAATACCATCAGTTTATCGCCGAGTGTGAACTGGAGAGTAACTCTAAAGGAGGAGTGGAGGCATGTGTAGAATATAAAGTTCAAGAGGCCCAGCGATGATGTATCTCAACGATAGTTATATAAAAGAATTCACCAGCCCAATTAAATTAATAGAGGACGATAAACTGATTACTGAGGACAGTGTGTTTTATGCGCAAAGCGGCGGCCAGCCCGGAGATAAGGGCGTCTTAGAAGTTAATGGTCTAAAAGTTAATGTTATCAATACAATTAAGCACGAGCAAGGCATAGCCCATGTCTTAGAAAATCCAATTGAGGGAGCTAGCGGGGAGGTGACTGGTACCATTGATTGGGATCATCGTTATCGTTTAATGCGCATGCACACAACCATGCACTTGCTGTGTGCAGCCTTACCTTATTATGTAACAGGTGGCTCAATAGGTTTAGAGAAAAGTCGTATAGATTTTGACTTAGGTGAAGAGCGATTTGAGTTTGAATCCCTCAATCACATTATCAACGAATTTATTCAACAGGCTCATCCCATCTCTTATCAGTGGATTACACTAGAAGAGTTGGATCAACAGCCGGAACTCGTGCGAACACTATCGGTTAAACCCCCGCGGACTTCGGGTAAGATACGTTTAGTGAAAATTGGCACCATTGATCTCCAGCCCTGTGGCGGTACGCATCTAGCTAATACCCAAGAGATTGGTACGTTTCAATTTGTTAAATATGAAAGTAAAGGGAAAATGAATAAACGTGTTCAGTTTACCCTTGATTAATGCATAAAGCATCGCTGAAAGATTTTACTCTACTGATTGTGCTAGCCGCAATTTGGGGCAGCGCTTTTTTTAATATTAAAATTGCTTCCCATACCTATACCCCCTTAACCATTGCCTTTGGCAGAATATTTTTTGCAGCGCTGGTCATGGTAATTTATTGTTTTATCAAGAAAATTAAAATTGAGGCTTTTGGAGAACACTGGTTTTGGTATGCCACCATCGGCATCGTGAACCTGGTCTTACCCTTCTTTTTCATTTCCTTTGGTATCGTTAAAGTACAAAGTAACTTTGCTGCCATTCTTATGTCCACCGCTCCTATCTTTGCCACCATCTTGGGTCATTTATTTATCCAAGATGAAAAATTAAATATTTTAAAATTGACGGGAATTGTGATTGGCTTCTTAGGAATTGTGTATTTGTTTTCGGATGATCTGTTGGTAAACAAATCTAATTTCTTATATGCGCTGGTTATTATTTTAGGGCCGTTGTGCTATACCTTGGGCGGTTTATTTTCACTGCGCCTAAAACACGTCAAAAATGAAACACTCACGACAAGTATTTTAGTCTGGGCGACACTGATTATTTTTCCCTTGGTTTTTATTTTTGAAGACCCTTTATCTCTAACCCCCTCTTTTTCTTCCACGATCTCTCTTATTTATTTAGGAGTAGTGGCCACAGCGATTGCGTGGTTGATGCGTTTTTATATTTTAAAAAATAATGGGCTTGTTTTTCAGTCTCAAGTGGCCTACATAATTCCCATTTTTGGCCTTATTTTTGGTTTTATTTTTTTAGGCGAACACATCACCCATAAAATCGTGGTGGCCTTATTAACCGTTTTATTGAGTACTTATTTAATAGAAAAGAGTAAAAAGAAAAGAGTGTCTTAAAATTTATTTTTGATGCATTAAACTATCTAAGATACATTACCGGATCAACCAAATGACCACAGAAACATTAATTAAAATTGATAACGTTCGAAAATCCTATGCGGGTGGGTTTGAGGCATTAAAGGGCGTTAATTTAGAAATTAAAAAAGGAGAAATCCTAGCCTTACTAGGTCCCAACGGTGCAGGTAAGACCACTTTAATCAATGCCATTTGCGGAATTGTTATACCAACTTCTGGAACAATTACAGTTGATGGATTTGATGTGGTAAAAGATTATCGCCAAACACGATCCTTAATTGGGTTGGTGCCGCAGGAGTTAACTTTGGAAGCATTTGAGCAAGTTTTTCAAAACGTCTCTTATACACGAGGGTTGTACGGTAAGAAAAAAGACCCTGCCTTTATAGAAAAAATTTTAAAAGATTTAAGTTTGTGGGATAAAAAAGATAATCGCCTGAGAGAATTATCGGGCGGGATGAAAAGAAGAGCGCTCATTGCCAAGGCGCTATCACACGAACCGAAAATTTTATTTTTAGATGAGCCGACGGCGGGCGTGGATATTAATCTTCGACGCGATATGTGGCGAGTGGTATTAGAACTTCAAAAAAAAGGCGTGACTATTATTTTAACCACTCACTATATTGAAGAAGCAGAGGCTATAGCTGACCGCGTATCCGTCATTAATCACGGGGAGATTATCATTACAGATAACAAAGCAGATCTTATGCAGAAAATGGGTCAGAAAATGTTAACTATTGAATTACAAGAACCTGTGAGTCAAATACCCCCTGCTTTACAAGCTTATAAATTATCCGTAATTAAAGAGGGTAATGCTTTAACCTATTCTTATAACTCTCAGGCAGAAAGTACGGGAATTACAACCTTACTTCAGGAAATTAAACAAGCTGGATTGAAATTAAAAGATCTTCAATCCTCTCAAACTTCACTGGAAAATATCTTTGAACAATTACTAAAGGAGAGCGCATGAACTGGATTGGCGTAAAAGCAATTTATTTACATGAGATGGACCGGATGAGAAGAACGATTATTCAAAGTATTCTCTCACCTGTTATCTCAACTTCTTTATATTTCGTGGTTTTTGGCTCTGCCATTGGCTCGCGAATTCCGGTGATCGAGGATGTAAGTTACGGATCTTTTATAGTACCAGGGCTGATGATGTTAGTTTTATTAACACAAAGTATTTCCAATGCCGCCTCAGGAATTTTTTTTCCTAAATTTTTAGGAACAATTAATGAAATTTATGCTGCGCCTTTATCCACTTTTGAAGTGGTACTTGGTTTTGTGGGAGCGGCAACCTCTAAGTCCATCATTTTAGGAGCATTAATTTTAGGGACGGCCAGCTTATTTGTCGAAATTTATATAGCCCATCCTTTGGTAATGATATTGATGCTAGTACTAACCGCCTTGAGCTTTAGCTTACTGGGTTTTTTAATCGGTGTTGTTTCTAGTAACTGGGAGCAGCTATCTTTAATACCTACTATTATTATTACCCCAATGGTTTTCTTAGGAGGTTCTCTTTATTCTGTTAACTGGTTGCCCGTTATTTGGCAAAAAATTTCTTTAGTTAATCCCGTCCTATATTTAGTGAGCGGGTTTCGTTGGAGTTTTTATAATATGTCAGATGTGAGTATTGTAATTAGCTTATCGATGATTTTTATATTCCTGTTTTTAAATATTTCTGCGATTGTGTATATATTCTCTAAGGGATACAAAATTAAATTTTAAGATTATATCTTAATACCCACTCGGAATTATGATACTCAATCAAAAAAATTTTGGGTATAGTATTTTATAAGGTTCTATAAATATGAGTTTTTTTGAACACCCTGATTATATTGTGATTGGTTCTGGCTCTGCAGGATCCACGATTGCCTATCGATTGGGAGAAAACCCTGCCCATCAAGTATTAGTATTAGAGTTTGGTGGAACTGATATGGGCCCTTTAATTCAAATGCCCGCAGCTCTTTCTTATCCTATGAATATGCCTCGCTATGACTGGGGCTACAAGGCAGAGCCCGAACCCAACCTCAATGGTAGATCGATTGTCTGTCCGAGAGGTAAGGTTATTGGCGGCTCATCCTCTATTAATGGAATGATTTATGTTCGAGGCAATGCAGGTGATTATCATGATTGGGCTCAAAGTGGTGCAGATGGCTGGGATTACAAAGATGTTCTTCCTTATTTTAAACGTATGGAAACAAGCCACGGTTTCCAATCAGAATTTCGTGGAACTTCAGGTCCTTTGCAAGTCACTCGAGGTAAAAGAGATAACCCTTTACATGGTGCTTTTGTTCAGGCGGCAGAGCAGGCGGGATACATAGCAACTGATGATTACAATGGGTATAGACAGGAAGGCTTTGGTGCTGCAGACATGACCGTTTGGCAGGGTTCTCGTTTTTCCACTGCCAAGGCTTATCTAAAACCAGCTCTTAAGAAAAAAAATGTTCAGTTAGTTACTCGAGCCTTAGTGGATAAAATTATATTTGAAGATCGCAAAGCCGTGGGCGTTCAATTTACCCATCAAGGCCAAACTAAAATCATTAAAGTTAAAAAAGATGTCATTCTTTCTGCCGGATCGATTAACAGTCCTGCTATTTTACAACGCTCTGGTATTGGTAATCCCGATCATCTCCAACAATTAGGCATCAATGTTTTACATCACTTGCCAGGCGTCGGTGAAAATTTACAAGATCATTTAGAGGTTTACTTTCAAGTCAAGTGTTTGCAACCCATCACTCTGTATAAATACCTCAATCCCATATCTAAAATGCTGATTGGTATGCAGTGGATGTTTTTTAAAAGTGGTCCTGGAGCCACCAACCAATTTGAAACCTTAGGTTTTATTCGCTCTGATAAAAATATTCCCTATCCAGATATTCAATTTCATTTTTTACCGGTTGCCATACGTTATGATGGTACGGCACCGAGTGAAGGGCACGGATTTCAATTACATGTCGGACCAATGCGCTCGGGTTCTAGAGGGTACGTGAAAATAAACTCCGCTGATCCCACAGTTGCTCCTACTATACGATTTAATTATATGACCCATGAAGATGACTTCCCCACTTTTCGCAAAGCGCTGCGATTAAGTCGTGAGATTTTAGGGCAAGACGCATTAAAGCCTTACGCAGGACCCGAGATACAACCAGGCAATGAAGTGACTTCCAATGAGGGTTTAGATGAATTCATCAAAAATAATACCGAGTCGGCCTATCATCCCTGTGGTACTTGTAAGATGGGTAGAGTAGAGGATCCTACCACAGTGGTTCAAAATGACTGTAAAGTGAAGGGTTTTTCAAACTTTTATTTAGCGGATTCTTCTATTTTTCCTCGTATCACCAACGGTAATTTAAATGCTCCCTCTGTTATGACTGGGGAGAAGGCATCCGATCATATATTAGGAAAACAGCTACTATCATCGGAGGAGGCAAATCCTTTTTATCATCCTCACTGGCAGGAGTCGCAGCGATAATGCGAATAATCTTTGTACTTCTTTTAGTATTACCCCTACAACTTTTTGCTGAAGGTCACCTACCGTATTACAAATCACTATCGCAAGATGAGTCATGGCTTCGCCATTACCCTGATATTCAAGATTTAAAGAATTACACTGAAAAATTTTTACTTTCCCAAAAGAGAATGCCCGTGAAAGTCATCGAGGAATACACAAGTCCTGGTAGTAAGTATATTGATTGGTATCGAATTGAATTATTCAACGGTATCCAAGGTTGGATGTACCACAATCAGTTATCCAGATCACGTACTCTATTAGTTAAAGAAGATACAGAGATGTATGCATGGAGTTCAATGGATCCTGGAGGATGGTTAACAATTCAAAAAGGTCTTATTCAAGCTCCTAAGATTGTAAAATTATTATCCATAGAAGGTTCTATGGCAAAAATCAGTATTAGCACCGGTAAGAAGAGTGAAGAGAAAGCCTGGATTGCTTTAGATGAGCGTGTTTGGGGAGCTGATAAGGACGAACAATTAGAATCCGAGGATTAAAATAATGGCATACGAAGAGGCACGTTACCAAGTCGTCCATCAACAAAATCAATTTGAAATTCGCTACTACGATAATCGATTAATCATTCAAGTTGCTTATCAAAACGTGAGTGGTGGTTTTCAAAAACTCTTCAATTATATCTCAGGTAATAACCAACAATCTCAAAAAATACCCATGACCGTGCCCGTGACCCAGTATGAAGAACAACAAGGAAGGATCATGCAATTTTATTTACCCTCTCAATTGAATACTAAGTCAACACCCGCACCTTTAGATGGCGCTGTAGAGGTGACTACTATAAAAGCAGGACACTTTGCAGTTATTCAATATTCGGGTTTTGCCTCAGATCGTAACTTTGAAAAAAAATCTAAAATTTTGAAACAGGAGCTCAATAAAAGTGGTATTCAAATTCTTAGCCCTGCTATTAAAGCAACTTACAATGGCCCTTTCACACCGCCTTGGGTGAGAAGAAATGAGGCTATGTTTCGTGTAGAATGGCTATAAATCAGTAATTTTTTAATCAATTCTTCTATCTTTCTAATTTTTTCTTATGATTGATATATGTCTAAGGGCTTTTATCGTAAAATTGCTTTTGGTTTAGGCTTAAACGAAAATCCTCCCTCGGACCCTCTTGGGTGGGCCCTCTCTCAACTAGATTCAGTGCAAGACATAGATTTAATGAACGCTCCTTCTTTAAATGAGCAATTAGAATTTTTTAGTAAGATGCGAGAGGTAGAAGATAAACTTACTGTTCAATTTAAGCATAGTGCTGTGGAGTATGAGGAAGCACGCCAAAAAAATTATAATAAATTTGGGACTGGTTTTTATCATCCCTTAGAAATACATATTCGTCATAAAGCAGCATTGACATCTAATCAGCCTGTATTTGAGCGTATGTATCATTTTTGGACAAATCATTTTGCAGTTATTAATACCAATACATTAAGAGATCACGCTATCGGACCTTATCAAAGAGAGGTTATTCGAAAAAATTTAACAGGTTCGTTTAACGAGTTGGTTAAACAGGCAACAACGGGATTTGCTATGTTAAAATCACTCGATAATGAGAGGAGTATTGGCCCCAACTCTGCCTATGTAAGAAAAAAAAAATCACATGGAGATTATAAAAGAGCAGGGCAAGCAGCGTTAAATGAAAACCATGCAAGAGAATTATTGGAATTACATACGGTTTCCCCTAATGCAGGTTACACACAGCAAGATGTCATAGAGCTTGCAAAGGTCATGTCAGGCTGGAGACCAAAATATCGAAAAGAAGATTATCCTGATTGGAAGAATCCTGTTCATTTTGACTCTTTTTACCACGAACCAGGAGAAAAAAATATTTTAGGAAAAATTTATAATACTAAAGATAGTCCAGTCTCACCCAAGGACGAATTATTTCAAGTCATTGACGATCTATGCAATTCTGTGCATTGTAAAAAATTTATTTCTCATAAGCTTTGTAGGTACTTTATTGATGATAACCCCACACCTGACATGGTTGAATATGTTATCCGAGCATGGAATGCATCTAAGGGTCAACTCCCGGCTATTCACAAGGCAGTTATAGAATTGGCATATAATAATCCCCAGTATAATCGAAAATATCTAATGCCTGAGACTTGGCTTCTACAATCTGCTAAAATACTTGATATACAATACCTTTTAAGTGAAAAAAACTTTTGGAATCATGATTTTGACACTTGGCCAAGAGCTCAATATGAAATTTCTCACACGATGGAAGATCTAGGGCATCATCCTTTTATCTTTAAACAACCCAATGGTTACATGGATCAAGAAAAAGAGTGGATTTCACCCGAAATGACTATTCGACGACTTGCTTATGCAAAAATTTTCTATGATGATGTCGATTACTCTCATAAGAAAAAAAGTAATATCAAAGAATATTTTGAGTCAGTGGTTTACAAAAACTTTGATAACGGTGAAGAGATCATTAAAGATTTATTCTCAATAAAAAGAATAACATCAGATTTGTTTACAATATTCTTAAATAGACCTGAGGTACTTCGCGTATGAACTGTACTCGTAGAAGTTTTTTAAAAGGCGGACTGGCAACGCTTTTCTTTGGTGGTATGCCCTTACCTGGATTAGCGGAAAAAAATAATAAAAAAAATATAATAGTTATTTTGTTGAGAGGGGGCATGGATGGTTTAACTGCGGTTCCCGTCATCTCGGACCCTGCCTTAAAAAGTTTAAGAAAAAATATCATTATTGAAAATACACTGCCGCTTACATCAGATTTTGCACTTCACCCCAAGCTAAAAACTTTTCATGAACTTTTTCAAAATAACCAAGCATCGGTTATTCATGCAACTAGTATTCCTTACACAGGTAGATCCCACTTTGAGGGACAAGATCTAATGGAAACAGGATCTCTAACTCCCTATTCAACTAAAACAGGTTGGCTGGGTCGAGGACTAGGACTTTCAGACAATAGATTTAATAGTTTAGCTTTAGCGCTTCCGATGCCGCTCATTTTGCGTGGCGCAAATAATAATAATAATTTTTACCCAACAGATCTTCGAGTTCCTGCTACAGTTGTCTTAGAGCAGATCAAAGAAATTTATGAATTACATAAGGAGGAAGATTTAGTTCGGAATATCGATCTAATTTTAAATCGCCCACTTTCAATGCAAATTAATTATAAAAACCTTCATATTTTATCTAAAGTGGCGGCCAAAACTATTAACTCACCCTTGGGCCCCAATGTTGCCGTTTTTGATATTGAAGGATTTGATACACACTCTGCACAAGGAGATATTAATGGTAAACACGCTGAACATTTAGCCGAGGTGGATACGGTAATTTCAACTCTTCGGCAACACCTTAAAGAATCTTTTGACAATACCATCATTCTTACAGTGACTGAGTTTGGTAGGACAGTCAGCGAAAATTCTGGTCGAGGAACAGAGCATGGTTATGGTAGTGCAATATTAATGGCAGGGGGTTTGATTAAAAAAAGCCAAATTTATACAGACTGGCCTAGTCTTAAACAAAATAGTCTTTTTGAAGGAAGAGATTTACAAAGCACGACAGACGCTAGATCCGTCTATGCATCAGCTATGGCTACTGTATTTGATTTGGATTTTGAATTAATTAAAAAACAAGTTTTTTGGAACGAGGATATTAAAGACCTTAGCAGTCAATTATTTAGATCTTAAAATTAAAATTTTTACCTGATCATTAAATTAGCTTTTAAATTAAATTGAGGTTAGTATTTATTCATATTTATTATGAATAAACCTACCTTTACTGAAAATGTAAATCTGATGGTCCAACAAGCTGTTGGAAAAAATAAATTCTCTAAAAATTTTATTAATTTACTATCTCGTAATCATTCAACTATAAAAATTAACTTTCCTGTTATGGTTAAAAATAAAACGGAAATGTTTACAGGGTATCGATCTGTTCACACACTTCACAAGTTGCCCTCCAAAGGAGGTATACGCTATGCCCCATCAGTTAACCCTAATACGATAGAGGCATTAGCGGCATTAATGACTTATAAATGTGCAGTCGTCGAAGTACCCTTTGGAGGGTCTAAGGGTGGACTTGTGATCGATAAATCAAAATATAGTTCATCTGATTTAGAGCGAATTACAAAAAAATTCTCAATGGAACTTACTAAATCTGGTTTTCTCTCCCCTGCCACTAATGTCCCAGCCCCAGATATTGGAACTGGCTCACAAGAAATGGCCTGGTTTGTAGAGGGATATAAATCACTTCATGGCGATGACATAAATCATATGGCCTGTGTAACAGGTAAGCCGGTTGAGATTGGTGGAATAGTTGGCAGAGATGAGGCGACAGGAAGAGGTGTGGCAGAGGCATTATTGGAGTTTTTTCGTAGTCCAGAAGAAATAAAAAATTCTAATCTAGAAAGACAGTTACAACACAATAGTCTGGTGATTCAAGGGATGGGAAAAGTAGGTTATCATTTTCTTAAAAGTATATTCGAACTTTACCCAGCTATAAAAGTTACCGGAATTATTGAGCACAATGGAGCCCTAGTAAATCCTAAAGGGATTAATATTGAAGCGTTTTTAAAGCAATTCAGTAAAAGAAAGGATATTACTCAAATTAAAATTCCTCAAACTCGCTTCCAAAAAAATAACTCAATAGAGGTTTTTGAGTCTGATATTCTTGTTCCCTGTGCAAAAGAAAATGTAATCGATCAACGCATAGCCCGAATAATTAAAACTAAATTAATTATTGAGGCAGCTAATGGACCTGTCACATTTAATGCGGATCAAATTTTAAATAAGAGAGGTATTTCTGTATTACCCGATATTTTTATTAACGCGGGGGGAGTAGTGGTTTCTTATTTTGAGTGGGTAAAAAATATTTCTCAAATTCGTTTTGGTAGACTACGTAAGCGGTTTGAAGAGGATAGAGAAGCTCATATTGTTGATGCTATTGAAAAATCCTCAGGTAAGTCTATTCCCAATTTCTTGAGAGAAAAAATTGTTCATGGTGCAAGCGAACTTGATTATGTTCGATCTGGGTTAGAAGATGCCATGAGAAATGCCTTTATCGATATATGTGAAATTAAAAATAATAATAAAAATTTATCTTTTCGTGATGCTACTTATATTTTAGCCCTCAAGAGATTAGAAAAGACACATTTAGATCTAGGTCTTTAGAGGAACAATATAAAATCTATAAGAATTGTTGGATATAAAAGCACTCAGAGTTAAAAAAAATGAGGATGTATTTCGTGTAAGATGGTTATGAATTTTTAATGTTTACTTTACTATTCACTTAGATTTGTTAATAAAGTAGCATTCCCGCCCATTGCAGTCGTATTGTTTGATACGCTGTACTCATGACAAAGTCGAGAGAGGTAATGAGGACCGCCGGCCTTAGGCCCCGTCCCTGATAAGCCCTGCCCGCCAAACGGTTGTGCTCCAACAACAGCACCAACAATATTTCTATTCACATATATATTTCCAACGGAGCAGGTATTAATCACAGTATTAATGGTATGGTCAATACGGCTGTGAATACCAAGAGTGAGCCCATATCCCAATTGATTAATATCCTCACAAAGTTTTTTTAGATTACTGGATCGATAGGATACAACATGTAACACAGGCCCGAATATCTCTTCCGATACATCTTGTAATGACCCTATTTCAATTATAGTTGGTTTAATAAAATATCCTTCATTCGGTAGTTCCCCAGGTGATTGATAAAAATTATTAAATTTTTTAATGTGGTTCTTAATTTTGTTAAAAGCTGCTTGATCAATGACCGAGGCGACATCGGTGGATAGATGGGTTGGATCACCGATTGCTAAACAATCTAAAGCACCTTTAAGCATGGTAATGGTTTTTTTATAAATGTTCTCCTCCAGGCATAAAATTCGACAGGCAGAGCATCTTTGACCGGCACTATTAAAGCTAGAAATAATAACATCTCTGACAACGTGCTCCGTGAGCGCCGAACTATCGCTGATCAAGCAATTCAATCCGCCTGTCTCAGCAATCAAATTTACAATTTTATTTTGACGAAGTAGTTGGCCTTGAATTATTTTTGCAGTCTCTAAAGACCCAGTAAACACAACATTTTCGAGTGCTGGATGATGAAGGATAGGAGGGCAAA
>Ga0208542_1001003_pt1 | contig 12453 bp, 20 predicted proteins | sample DEB08_DNA_3_FD_185495 | JGI IMG/M metagenome (GOLD analysis project Ga0208542, IMG submission 185495) | Aqueous microbial communities from the Delaware River and Bay under freshwater to marine salinity gradient to study organic matter... | ecosystem: Environmental > Aquatic > Marine > Coastal ... | reverse complement strand
TCCTGTTTCTCTGTTGCGAGTATGGAAAGGTGCTGTGAATCCTTTGTACTCTCCCTTAGCTGCTGAGTATAAATCTTTTTTTAGATCTCTCCATTGAACGATATGAACAGGATAGGATACTTGAGATTTAATATACTCTAACCATTCATAAACTTTTTGTGGCTCCGCTCCTGTATCAGCGAAAATCGCACAGTCGACCATAGGTATTTCCCCATGCTCTATCATTAATGCTAATGCACTTGATTGAACTCCCGCTCCTAGCGAGAGAACTCTTAAATTTTGTTTCATAATATTACCTTTTTATCTACGATCCACTGCCCAGGGATCACGGTCACCCGACCAACGTCTTTATCAATTTGATCGGAACCAAGATCACCCGCCAAAATGATATATTCTTTCGTTTCTTTAAGAACATAACCCACCGAACGGACTTCGGGCGGTTTGATTTTGAGTGCGTCTTCAAGATCTAACCAACCCGATTCCATTTCATAAGCGTCTAACCACTTAACTTCATAGAGTTTTGACCTGGGATCAATTTCAGACTGTCCGCTATCTCGTTGCTTCGATCGTTTTTTACTTGAGCGAACCATGCTTCCCGACCTTGAAGTATATTAAATGTATTAATTCCAAACTTAGCAAATCCTTTAGATGCACCTTGCATCACTGATTCCCAGTCTACATCATCCCCGACCATGATTCCACCGTCTTTTATCTTCGGCCACCAGTTCTCGACATCCTCTTGAACAGCTTCTAGGGTATGAGCCCCGTCTACGATAACCCCAAAAACACTGTTATCGTCAAAAGAATTAAGAATATTTTGGTTATCTGATCTGTTGACATTGACTATTACCCTTTCTTGATCAATATAATCCCCTAAATTCCTCATAAAATCGTCGTACATGGAGTTTAAGTTCACAGTGGAGTGTTCCATACCCGAACCCTCAAAAGTGTCGATCACATGGACCTTAACCTTGTGTTTTCCCGCATAGTCTAAAGAGTCCATGAGGAATCTCGTTGATCTCCCTGCAAAACATCCTATTTCCACGATATCATCACCGTCTTCACAGTATTTTACCAAGTTCATATAGGCGTCGTGCATATTAAACCACCCAGGGATGTCTAAATATTTATACATTATCTTTTCCTTTCGACATTTCCATAGCTGCTTCGAGCATCACGGCTTGCATATTCGTAAAATAATTTTTACCTAATAATTTATCGGCTAACCTTCTTGCTCTTCTTCTTTTGTCTTCTTCGTAGTGATAACGAACGGAGGCTCGTTTATCCGTGTATTCATAGACAGGTTTTATATTCTTTTTTGTTCCCATACTATTCCCTCCTGTGGATGTGTCTCGACTCCTGGAATCCAATGAGGAACTCTTACCCAAGCGTGTTGACTAATTAATTTAACGGCTATGTGGTCGTAGGTATATTTTATATCTGCGTTTTGAACCACACCATCAAAGTCATTATTCTTCAGCCAATTATTCATGGCTTCTTTATACCCTTCAAGTTCTTCCCTTTTAAGATTCATAGCTGCTCCTTTCACATGACGCATTGAATACATCTAAATCCATAAAGTCTTGATTGAGTTGTTCAACTTTCTGTTCGCACATCTGTTGACTTTTCATTTGTTCTTCCACCAAAAGACATTGTGTTTCTCCGTCATTCGGTAAACAAAAATGCAATAAAAGAATGATTGTTTCCATTACTCCTCCATTTCTTTCTTCATTACTTCTCGAGAGATATACTTTAGCCCTGGGAGAACGGTGCCTTCATGTTCAACACCCATTCTTTCCACGATATCCACTAAGACATGGATCGTTAAAGGATACGGTAATCTCGCCACGAACGAATTATCTTTGATGACTTTCCGCTCTTTGGGTTTCTTAAATTCTAGAACTTTCTCCATTTTGTTCCTTTCTTATTTGGGATTAAACAATTCGTCATACGTAAACGCTTTCGATTCTTCCTCGGTTGAGAAGAAGATATCGACGTAATGGTGTTTATTGTCCTGAATGTATGCTTGCATTAACGGGAGTATTTGTTCTTTATCCCCGACAAATGTTTGACTATACATCTTGCCATTACGTTCTTTGACCTTAATTGTTATATCCATTTCTATATAGGATAATATAGATATTAATTGCCCGTGGTCAAGGGCTAATGTTAAAGAAAGGAGGAAAAGTATTGGACAGGAAAGGATGACTGCCCACGGCCCAAGGACCACGGAAGAATAGAATACCTCTATAAAGAGGAATTTCTACAAAAAATAAAAAAATATTTTGAAAATCTACAAATATGACTCTTTCATTCTTCAGCAAGCTATTATTCAAGTATATCAATAATAATAGCAAAGAATATCATTCTTCTACTCATTCTTCAGAAGAATAACATACTCTTCTGAGGGGGCTCGCAAATCTGAACTGAATTTATATTTTTGTTGATTTTGTTAGATTTCTTCTTATAAGAGAATTATGAAGTTTAGAAAACCAGGGGACGATATCGTGTTGACTAAAGAGTTAACCGAGATGAGAGATGAACTGACAGCAAAGCAAATAGCTTTCGCTGAAAACTTAGTTGCTCAAGAAAATAGAAAGACTGCAACCGAATGTGCGGTTATGGCTGGATACTCAGAGCATACAGCAAGACAGATTGCTTCTCGTTTACAGAGTCCAAAAGAGTTCCCTAAAGTTCATGCTTATATTCGAGCCTTACAGGAGGACCTTTGGAATAAATATAAAATATCCCCCGCTACACATATGAGAAGATTACACGAACTTGGTCTTCGTGCTGAGAATCCTACCTCAAAAGACATCAATGAATTTGATATGAAACCCGATCTCAAAACAGCTTTAGCTGCTGAGATTAGTAGAGGTAAAGCTGCAGGATATTATGAGAAAAAAGAGAAACAAACAGGTAAAGGAATTGATAACTTAACTCTCGAAGAAGTGGATAAGATGTTGCAAGATCTAAGAAAAACTTCTATCATTGATCAGACCCCTACGGATTTGGAGGAAAATGAATCCGAGACAATACAAGGCAACGATCAGCGAGAACAAAGCGATCAACAAATTTCTTGAAGAAGGTTATTACGTTTTTAAAAACTGTTGCGAACAAGGTCCGATCGATATCATTGTTGTCAATCCTCAAAACGGAAGGACTCATTTTTTGGATATTAAAACATCCAAAGGAACGAGAAAAGTAAATGGCAAGTCGGCAGGTGGGGCAGGTATCAAACTCAAACCGTATCAAAAAGAACTTGGTGTCCGACTCTGTGTTGTCCAAGGAGATGAAGTACGCATTGTTGAAAAAAGAGAAACAGTCAACGAAAGAAACAAAAAGAAAAAATCTTTCCTCAAAGCGAGGAAGGGAATCCACTTTTTGGAAGAATGTTAAATCCATAACTCCGAATATTTATTGGACAAGAATTGAAACTTACGGAACACCTGGAATACCCGATTTACTAGGAGTTTATATAGATAACTCCTTAAAGAAGAATATTTCTTTTTGGTGTGAATTGAAATTAACAAAATTTAACAAACTTGATTTGTCACCTTTTCAAATTGCGTGGAATATTAAGCGTTATTCTCTTTGCCAAGATAATTTTATTATGGCCAAGGGGGTGGAAGAGAGGAAGATTTTCTTTTGGCCAGGGGCCGTGGCTCGTGAGCTTGTCATCAATTACAAGGACGTTGAACCTCTGTTCACGGTCGACCAACCATGGACGCATGTGCTTGAGCCCGCTATCGGGCGTGTGCTTGTGCATGTCCCTTAGAATTTTGGGAGATAATATTTGCCCTGGGACTCCAGCTCTTGGTAATATTTTATTACTTTCCAGATGGCAGCTTGCTCCGCAGCTGAATCGCTACGGAGCATCTTTCTTCTGAGTCTGGCCATTTCTTGACCGGTGGTCGTGAGCCTATGATCTTGGTTCATCTGCCTTCATCTTCTTGTGCATGTAATCGTTCCACCTGGACTCGTCGAAGTTGGGTGCGTGTCGCTGAGCAAAACTTTTAATTTGGCTTGCGACTGCCTCAAGATCTTGGTCGCCAGGTCCTGTGCATGTTTCTGCTTTTTGCTGTGCATCGTAGACGATGTCGGCTAGTTCTTTTAAGTGCTTCTTAGTTATTGTCATTGTTGCCTTTCCTCTGGTCGTGGGCTAAGCCCACGCACCAAAAAAGTATTTTCCGTTTTTTTCTAATGTCGCTTTGATAGCTTTATTTTTCGCATACGCTTTGAAGTTGTCAGAAATCCAACACAACGAAAGTTTAACGGGTTCTTTCTTACAAAACATTTTTATGGTTTGTAATAAACTTTCTTCACTCTTTAAAGTGTCAGTGTCTAACTCTCCCATAGTAAAAATGTCTTGATCGTGATCTTCATATGTTGCGATAACCTGTAATTCTATACCTGTTATTCTCATAGCTTTTCCTTTCTATATATTCTCCCATAATCTATCAAAAAAGACCTGGATCTCCAAATAAAAAATGGTCATAAATTATTACCTTGTAGTTCCCCAGGGCCAGCAGCTCCGGATCGTGATTCGTCATAAATTATTACTTTTGAGCTAGCAGGGGAAGTTGCCGGCGTGAACCATGATTCGTCATAAATTATTACTTTATGAGCTGACCTGGTGCCAGCTGCCGTGAACCATGATTCGTCATAAATTATTACAGGAGTGCCTGTGCTTGCGCCTGTGTCCTCTGCCTGTGCTTGTGCGTGCGATTGTGCTTGTGAATTTTTCACGGCCCACGGAGAGCTGCATGAGCTTGTGCGTGTGATTTGTAATATTTTATTACTTTTAAAATTTGGAGACCTGGGGGTGCCTGTGCTTGTGCGTAATATTTTATTACTTTGCCCTGACGCCCCCTGAAATTTTTGAGTCATAAATTATTACTAGTCAAAAATTTCTATTAAAGACTCTTTCAATGGATAGTTATCAACAAAGCCATTTATGTCATTAACGTCTTTTCCTGTTGATGACTCAAACTTTAAAACTAATTCTTTTAATAGTCTTAATTCCGCATTGAGTCGGTCTAGTGATTTCAAAATTCTGATTTCTTGACTTAATTGGATAACAGAATTTTCTTTCATTTCTACTATTTCGTTTATTTTCATTCTAAATACCTCACGAATATTTATTAATTAGTTATATAAATATATGTATTTTTATATATAATACAATCAGAATATTCAGAAAGGAAAAAACAATTATGAATATTAGAAATGTAATAGAAAGGCTCAGAAAGATTTATAATAGCGACTCTGAGAATTTCACAAAATGCGAACTAATGGAAAACATCCTTAGAGCATACCAAAGAAGTATTGAGGATAGAATTATGAAAAAATTCCACAATGGTTTTTTTGATATTTCAATTCACACTACCAGAAGCATTATCAGAAAAAAAATAAATGCAATTGCTGATTTAATTAATATGCAAATTGAGGGGCTATTAGATAATTCTAATATCAATCTATTTGTTTGTTATGAAGAAAATCAGTTTTATGTTTCTGATTATTTTTTAACTACTACCGACAACAGAACAATTTCGCAAGACGCATATGAAAACGATTATTTCACTTGTACGGATTGCGAAAATATTTGTCATATTGACGACTCAAGAACTTATTACGAAAATGAGAGTGATCTTTATTGTTATGACTGTATTAGTGATAATGGGTGGCATTGTGATTACCATGATGACACTCACCATTCAGATTACCATTGTGACGAAAATGAAGATGAGGATAATCCGAATTACAATCTTGATGATTATAATGAAAGAATATTTCTTCATTTTTTAGGTAAGGCAATCGCTGAAGCGGGAATACAAAATGCAAATGTATTAATCGATAGTGTTCTGTTTTATGGTATTGAGGTTGAACTTCATACTAGACATGAAGTTATTTCAAGATATGACATTGTTGAAAAATTTCGTGATACTATGAATTACAATGATGTAGGAAACCACAAAGAATTTATTCTTTGTAAACATGACGGTAGTCTACATGCCGATCATGGTTTCGAATTAGTATCAACAAATGCAACGTTTCATTATCATAAACAAAAGTTTTGGAATAAGTTTTTTGAACTTAATCCAAACGAATTTGTAAAAGCTTATCATGGTTATAATTGCGGAATACACATTCATTTTTCCCGATCAGCATTTACCGATAATCAGTTAAGACGTTTAAATTGTTTCTATAACAATCCACAAAACAGAAATCTGATTGTTGAAATTGCGGGGAGGGATGAAAACAATTATTGTAGATTTCATTCAATGATTGATTTTAATTCTTCGATTAGAACTCATGGCAGTAAATATTCTGTTATTAACTTCGACAATACAGATACTGTTGAAATCAGAATATTTAGATCGAACATTAAACAAATATCTTTTTTTAGATATTTAGAATTTGTTCATACTGTTAATTTATGGATACGTTCCAATCATCAAAACAATGCTGATAATTTACATCACAATGATTATTTTGATTGGTTATTAAAAAACGTTCATAAAGATTATGCTAATCTTTTAATATTTTTAGATGATAAAGAACATTTCGAACATTTAAAACATATTGAAGAGTGGAAAACTATTTATTCTAATTTCAAAGATATTGTTCACGATTTCAGAATAAACAATTCCGAATTAATTAATCAAGAACTAGAAAGAGAGAATTAAAAAAATGTGTTTAATTATATTAGCTAACGATCTTAAATCATTAAATCTTGAAGATATGAGAATTGCTTACGAAAGAAATTCAGACGGCTTTGGATTAATGTATTTAGATAAAAATAATAACTTTGTATCAGATAAGTTTGTTCCGAATGATTTTAATGAAGTAAAAACTTTCTTTAATCTACATAAGAACAACACCGATCAAATGGCAATTCATTTTCGTTTTACGACTCAAGGCTCAACAAACAAAAAGAATTGTCATCCTTTTATTTCTTATAATAAAGATAATAGAATAATCGGAATGATGCACAATGGAGCAAGACTACCAATTCCATTAATACATAAGAACTGTTCGGATACATGGCATTTCAACGAACATAATTTAAAACCTACTTTAAAAAACAATCCAAATGTAATCTTAAATTCTAACTATCAAATAGAATTGGGTGAACATATTGGTAGTGATAAAATGGTTTTCTTAGATAGCAAATCAAGAAAGTTTATTATCATCAATGAGAAAGTAGGAAATTATAAAGGGGCTAATTGGTACTCAAACGAATATTGGGATACCAGAAAATTAGTATCTAGTTATAAGAGTCTATCTCTTTATGATAATAATTCCTTTGATTATGATTATGTGGAAACTCCAACAGATACAGAAATAAAAAAAATGAGTGATAGTGAAATAGAACTATTTATTGATCACTGCGTTTATTCTGAGGATACGTATCCATTAATCGAAACGATTAAAAACTATCGTAAAAAATTAATCGGATAACTCTTTTGGGGTGTTCCTGTTCCTGTTCCTGTACGTTTGGGGCAGGAACGCCCGCATTCAATCCTAAATATTTTATTACTTTCCAAAAATCTACTTGTGCATGAGAATTTTTTTTTGCCCGCCTAACCAAAAAAAATTGAAGAATGAAATTTTTTTTGGTTAAGAGATACTAAGGAATTACGAAGTAATACATTACTCTTGAAAAAAGAGGGGTACCTCCTAAAATTAGAAGTAGTATATAGTATAACCTAGTATATAAATATACACAGAAAACATGAGCGATTTACTACCAGATTTGTCTTCTATGTCTCAAGAGGAGAGACTTTTGTTTCTCAAGAAGCTTGAGCTTAAGAAAGTACAACTTGAATCTGCAAGGAACTCTAGGGACTCCTTTGGAAATTTCGTAAAAAACATTTGGCCCGACTTCATTGAGGGGAGGCACCATAAAATCATTGCTAAAAAATTAGAAGCCATCAGGGATGGAAAAATTAATAGATTAATTGTCAATATGCCACCCCGACATACTAAATCAGAATTTGCCAGTTATCTCTTTCCCGCCTGGATGATGGGCAATAACCCTAAATTAAAGATTATCCAAACCACCCATACAGCCGAGCTAGCCTATCGTTTTGGTCGTAAGGTCAGAAACTTGATGAATGATAACGAATTTAAGTCCGTATTCCCGGGCACGGAGCTACGAGCCGATTCCCAAGCTGCAGGAAGATGGGAAACCAACCACGGGGGGGAGTATTTTGCAGCTGGTGTCGGTGGTTCTATCACAGGGCGTGGTGCAGATTTATTAATTATTGACGATCCTCACTCCGAACAAGACGCTCTCAGTAAGACTGCGATGGAGAATGCATGGGAATGGTACACTTCAGGTCCTCGTCAGCGTCTTCAACCAGGGGGAAGTATCGTTGTGGTCATGACTCGTTGGTCAGAAGACGACTTAACCGAGCGTTTGATCGAGGCTCAAGCCAAAGATCCGCTCGCTGACAAGTGGGAGATTGTCGATTTCCCTGCGCTCATGGACGACGGCACCCCTCAATGGCCAGAATTCTGGAAAAAAGATCAATTAGAAGCGGTTAAAGCCTCACTGCCCGTGGCTAAATGGAATGCACAGTGGCAACAACAGCCAACAAATGAAGAAACTTCGATTATTAAGCGGGAATGGTGGCAATGTTGGGAAAAAGAACAACCTCCTTTGCAATATATCATTCAAAGTTACGATACGGCCTTCTCTTCGAAGACGACAGCGGACTATTCTGCGATTACAACATGGGGAGTTTTCCATAATGAGATGACAGGTAAGCAAAATATTATTCTCATGGAAGCGGACCGTGGGCGGTGGGACTTCCCCGAGCTAAAAAGGATCGCTTTAGAAAAGAATCATTACTGGCAACCCGAACAAATCATCATTGAAGCCAAAGCAACGGGTCTCCCCCTAACGCACGAATTACAAGCGATGGGAATTCCCGTCATTAATTTTACACCGAGTCGGGGAAACGACAAATTAGTCCGTGTCAACAGTGTGGCACCCCTATTTGAGAGTGGAATGATTTGGTATCCAGCGTATAAATGGGCAGAAGAAGTTATTGAAGAATGTGCTGCTTTCCCTTATGGTAGAAATGATGACTATGTGGATTCGATGACACAAGCATTAATGCGTTACCGACAATTTGGTGCGTTGCAACATGAGTATGATGAGGAGATTGAGGAACGTCCGAGACGTAGGATTGCTTTTTATGGATCTTAAGGTATAAATAATTATGGCTGAAATTGACAAAACGTTAAATGAAGCACCAACAGGTGTCGAAGAAGAAATTATTACAGAAGGTGTAAGCGAAGGCACACCGTTAGAAGTGGAAGTAGAGGGCGATGAGGCCGTGAGCCTTGGTCCCGTGCCCACGGACACCGGAGACGGATTCGCTGACAACTTAGCCGAAGTCATCGAAGAAGAAACTCTCGCAAAAATTTCCAATGAACTCCGAGCACAGTTCTCGGTCGACCAAACATCTAGAAAAGATTGGGAACAAAGTTACATCAAAGGTTTAGATCTCTTAGGTTTCAAATATCAAGAAGTTTCAAATCCCTTCCGAGGGGCAGCATCGGTTTCTCATCCACTACTCGCTGAGGCCGTCACGCAGTTTCAAGCAGGAGCGTATAAAGAACTCTTGCCTGCGGGCGGTCCTGTTAAGACCGCTGTCTTAGGAGTAGCAACTCCTGAGGTAGAACAACAGGCCGAGCGAGTCAAAGAATTTATGAACTATCAAATTACGTACAAGATGAAAGAGTACGATCCCGAAATGGATCAATTACTTTTTCATTTACCGTTAGCCGGTAGTGCATTTAAAAAAGTTTATTTTGATGGCAACATGGGAAGACCGTGTGCGAAGTTTATACCGAGTGAAGACTTGGTCGTGAACTACGGTGCATCGGAATTAGAAGATGCCGAACGCATTACGCATGTGATAAAAATTTCTCCGAATGATTTAAAGCGACAAATGATTTCTGGTTTTTACCGAGATATTGAAATTGATGAGAACGACGAATTGTATTCTTCGTATTCCGATATTCAAGAAAAGTACGATGAATTAGAAGGAGTCCAAAAGTCAGAATATTCTGGTCAGTATCAATTACTCGAGATGCACGTCGATTTAGATCTCGAAGGATATGAAAACACAGGACCAGATGGTGAGCCCACAGGACTAAAACTGCCTTATGTTGTGACACTGGAACAAGGCACCGGAAAGATTTTATCAATCTACCGAAACTATCTACAGAACGATCCGATGTTCATGAGACAAAAATATTTTGTCCACTACAAGTTTTTACCTGGTCTCGGATTTTATGGTTTTGGTTTAGTGCATATGCTCGGTGGATTAACTCGCACAGCCACAGCAGCACTGCGAGCATTGCTCGATGCAGGTACATTGTCCAACTTACCTGCCGGTTTCAAATCCAGAGGTCTTCGTGTACGAGATGATGAAGAACCTTTGATGCCTGGAGAATTCAGAGATGTGGATGCACCAGGAGGAGATCTACGAAATGCTTTAATGCCTTTACCATATAAAGGACCCGATGGAACTTTATTTCAGTTATTAGGATATGTCGTGGATGCAGGTCGAAGATTTGCAGCGATTGCGGATATGAAAGTCGGAGATGGTTCACAGGCTAACCCTGTCGGTACCACCATGGCACTTTTAGAACAAGGTTCCAAAGTGATGAGTGGTATTCACAAAAGATGTCACTATGCACAAAAAGAAGAATTTCAATTACTCGCTAGATTATTTGCTACCGCTTTACCAGGAGAATATCCGTATGAAGTTGCGGGCGGTGATCGTGCGATTAAGACAACCGACTTTGATGACAGAGTTGATGTTATTCCTGTTTCCGATCCCAATATCTTTTCGATGTCACAAAGAATTATGTTGGCACAAACTCAATTACAATTAGCTCAAAGCAATCCCGAGATTCACAATTTATATGAAGCGTATCGCAGAATGTATCAAGCATTAGGTGTTCAACAAATTGAAAATATTTTACCTCCACCCGCAGGACCTCAACCTGTCGATCCTGGTGTCGAGAACTCACAATCATTGATGCTAGGACAATTGACAGTGTTCCCCGATCAAGATCATATTGCTCACATGGAAGCCCACCGTGCCTTTATGAGTTCTTATTTGGTCAGAAATAACCCACAAGTTTTAACTGTACTTCAAGCACACGTTATTGAACACGTTTCTGCACAAGCACGAAATGAAGTGATGATGGAATTACAACCTGTTCTACAACAAGAAGCTGCAAAGTTTGGAGGACAAGTTCCACCCGAACTACAACAACAGTTCCAAGCACAAATTGAAAAACAAGTAGCGGTGAAGATTGCAGCAATTACAGACGACATGGTCGCTGAAGAACAAGAAGTATTACCCTTAGGAAATGGTCCCGATCCTTTAGTTGATTTAAAGTTAAAAGAGTTAGATCTTGAGCAACAAAAAATTAATGTCGATGCAGCTGATGATTTAGCTCAACATAAATTAGAAGAAGAAAAATTAAGTTATAAAAAATCAATTGATTCTGCCAAACTAGCACAACAACAACGAATTCAAAATCAACGAACTGCCGTTCAAATGGAGAGACTCAATGCCTCTAAAAAAAGGTAGTAGTAAAGCCACTGTTAGTGCTAATATATCTAAACTGAGGAAAGAAGGTAAACCTCAGAAACAAGCAATTGCGATTGCTTTACAAAAGGCAGGTAAATCAAATGTTAAAAAAAGAAAAAAATAATCCTCTTGAAGAGATTGATAAAGAAGCCGTTGATTCACTTACTTATGAATTTAAAATGTTATTTTCTCTTTATGTTTCCCAAGGCGTTGATCCATTAGCCATTGCGAGTTCTTATCTAGCCGCTGGTCAGTGGGCCATGAACCGTGAAATAGGGTTGAAACAAACACAAGATTTGTTAAAGTTACTAGCAAATTACAAATACGAGGTTATTCCCGTATATAACAAAACAGTACACTAGGAGATTACTATGCCTAAAAAAATAAGTGTTTCAGAACTTTCTAGTTCACAACTAAAAGATAATCTTAGGATTTATGCTAAAGAGAAATCTGATTTAACTGCAACATCAGATTCAGCCATAAGAGAAATACTATTAGACAACGCTCCACATATATTTAAAAAAAAGGATGGTGGTATGATGAACAAAAGTTTAAAACCAGTGGATAAAAGCAAAAACCCAGGTCTAGCAAAATTACCAACGGGTGTAAGAAACAAAATGGGCTACATGAAAAAAGGTGGCGCTGTGAAGAAAAAAGATGGTGGTATGGTTTTAGAAATTGGCTTACGTCCAGCTACTGAAAAGGAAATGAAGATGGCTAAAGAGATAAAACCAAAGAAAAAAGCTAACGGTGGCATGGTTCGTGGGACAGGAGCTGCGATTAGCGGAAAAGGTTTTAAAGGAGTATTTTAATGGCTGTTCAACAA
>Ga0208542_1001001_pt1 | contig 12457 bp, 21 predicted proteins | sample DEB08_DNA_3_FD_185495 | JGI IMG/M metagenome (GOLD analysis project Ga0208542, IMG submission 185495) | Aqueous microbial communities from the Delaware River and Bay under freshwater to marine salinity gradient to study organic matter... | ecosystem: Environmental > Aquatic > Marine > Coastal ... | reverse complement strand
AAGAATATATTCCTTCCTCTTTTTGATATAAATCTGTGGTTCTGTTTCACCCTCTACTGCAATTATAATCACAATTTGCTTCGCTGTCAAGCCTGTGAGCTCTTCAAACATCAAAGAGTAACAGGTAGTTTGAAAAAAATAATTTTGTATGTATTCTTCCTTTTTTAATTTTCCAGAAGTCTTGAAATCAATCACGGAAAGTGTTCCATCAAAGTCCGATATGAGATCAACTGTTCCGGCTAATCTCAGTCGATCACTGTATAGTTTTCCTTCCAAACAATGAACGTTGTTTATTTTCTGATCTAAGACTGGTCTTATCTGCTCAAATAAATGCTTCTGAAACGGGTTGAGACGGTCTATAGGCTTACCTAGAATGTAGTCCTCACACAACTGATGCACCTTTGTTCCTCGCGAGGACGCCTTTCTAGAGACTTTATTTGCCTCTTCTTCCCCGACTCGTTTTCTCCACTTAATTATTCCATCTTTATTCAATTTGGAAAGTACGGAAGTAACGGAAGGATATAAATTGCCGCCAGGTGTTTTATAAAACCTTCCGTCTTCCGTATCAGTTCTTTCCAATTGAAAACTCAATGGAAAATCATTAACAAAATTAAATGTCATGTCACCTTCTTGTTTTTTTATATTCTGACTCAGCAATGATAAAATTTTTGACTAATGGGCTTCTTACTATATCATGATAATTGAATTGAATAAATGAAAATTCAGACATTGTTTTCAAAATGTTTATGAAATGCAACAGTCCTTCCTTTTCCTTTTCTTTATGTAAATCTGATTGCTCGTAATCTCCACAGAAAAATATTCTACAATTATCACCCATTCTCGTTATGATGGTCGTCAATTCTTGGTAACTCATATTTTGCATTTCATCAACTATGATGATGCAATTATTAAATGTTAAACCTCTCAAGAATGAAGTGACACAAAATTCAATTACATGTTTTTGACGAAGATTATCATAACCATCACCACGTTGGAATAATTCGTTACATATAATTTTATAAGGCTCTTCGTATATTTCAGTTTTTTCTTTGAGTGAACCAGGAAGAAACCCTATATCTCTACTTGGAACTACACTTCTCAAAATAATAATTTTTTCGTATGGTGTAGCAGGTTTCATCACTTCGTTCAAAGCGAGATATAATGAAACAAAAGTTTTTCCAGAACCCGCAACACCATGAAGCATTAAATTTTGATTCTGAAAAAAATTATGAAATACATCCTCCTGAGTTATTGTGAGTGGTTTGATTGTCTTTAATTTAAAATGGGTTTGTTCTTTTAATTTTCTTGCCATAAGGTTTTTAAAAAAATAAAAGGGGAGTGAGACTCCCCTTTTTTATTTGTGGTGATTTAAAAAAATAGGCGCTTACGCATCAGTATTCTCTTGGAATTTCCCACCGCTTAGATTTTGAGGCTCCCGGATTTCTCTTTTGAATGCCTCCTACAATATACTTCTGAAAATCAGAAGGTGGTTTCTGAAGACCTAGCGAAGCTGGATCAGCAAGAGTTGAAGGTTCCAAAAATACTCTTTCGTAATCTGGGTTTTGAGCTTCAAAAGAATCTCGTTCTGACATTCGAAGAACGACTTCTTTTATTTCGCCCGTCTGCTTATGTTTAAAGGTATATGTTGGCATGCTCCATCCTCATGATGATTTAATATATTTATATTTTTTTACTAATCGTTTTGAATACTCTTCGCCATTTCAAAAAAAGCAATACCTTTAGCAAACCATGCCGGCACTTCTCTCTTGGTCCACTTGGCGAAATATGCCTTCTTTTGTATGTAATAATTTCTATAACTTAGCATCGAATCTACTTGATATCCATTAACAACCTTACATTCAAATGGCATTGCAGGTGTTGGCTGGGTCCATGGTTCATTTGAAATATTCTTGGGTGCTTTTGATAGCGCAAAAAGAAGTCTTTCACTTGAATGAATTTTGCCATATCTGAAAGTATATTCCTTCAGAAGATGGCGCCACATAGAAAATAGCCATGCATAATTTTTCTGCGACTTTCTGACCCATACAGCAGATGGGTGATTATAATGAGATGCTTTGTATAGGAGATTCTCCCTATCATCAGGAAGTTTCCATCGTTTTAGATTTCTACCATTAACTTTTTCAGTTGTTGGTTCACCATCTAGAATACGATGAGCGGTAGACATAAGTTGTGCATATTCGATAATCATTTTCACAACATGTTTATCTAAATGTTCTTTTGCACAAACTTCTGGATCGGGATCAAGAAAAAATATATTCATCAAGCACCTTGCGAAAACGCAGCTAGAATGATCAATGCGATTCCACCAATCATTATTGAACCCACTAATCTTTTAATAAAGAAATAAAATGATGAAAAACCAATCATTTCTATTCTAGAGAAAAATAGTGGATACATAAAAAAAACAATCAAAGAAAAAAAACCCCAAATCACATATAACATAATATATTCCTTTATAAAAGAAGGGGGAGAAAAACTCCCCCATTTTTTTAGAACGATACCTTTAACTGAGTAGCAAGCATAGTATATCTTGCATTCCAATCGTCGTCAAGTCTTGTTTCGACATATGGTCCAACGGAAATATTCTCATTGAGCTTATAATCAACACCTAACTGATAACGGCTTTGTTCAAAAGAAGTCTCTGAGACGTTGTTATAAAGGTCAATACTTGCCCATGAAGTGAACTTGTCATCCAGCTTATAATAAGTCCAAGCACCTACGCGAAATCGAACGTAATCATCTTTCGCTTCAACTACATCATCCTCAACGTCAAACTTTCTATACTCAATACGAGGACGAGCACGGAAAGACCAGCGATCAGTTACTTGCCAAGAAAGACCTGTATATTCAAGCCAAGGGCGATATTCCCAAACTTTCTTATCAAGACCATCAACAGATGTTCCATTAATTTGATAACCCGGATCTCCATTGATTCCACCATTCTCACCTAGTTCATCTTCTGCAAATCTGAATCCGGCAACTAGACCGTTTCCAAATGCATACTTCATTTCGTGATGATCATAATCTTCACGGAAATAAGAACGGAAAGTATAAGCCAATGGTCCATGTTCGAGAGTTACGTTATTTTCAACGAACTCAAAATCATTATCTGCATGGGCTGCACTCATTGCAGCAACAATTGCTGCGGCCATAATAGTTTTCTTCATCATTGTATCTCCTTTTAGTCTTGAATAAACATTCTTTTAATTTCAGATTCCCTTAATTTTTCAACATCTTGATTTTTCTTATTAAGGTCAATCAAATCATTTTCGAGTTGATTAAGTTTAGCTCTCTCTTTTTCTATCTCTTCTCTAACCTTTTTAATTGCGTCATTTAATTCCTGTGTCATAAAAAAACCTTTAATATGTTTTATACAAACTTAAACCAAATTTTTCTACTTGATCTTTCCATTCAAAGAATCTTTTTCCGTGCCCCATTCTTCCATGTACGATAAAATCATATAGATGAATCATCTCATGAACCATGACTTCAACAAACATTTTTTTATTGCGAAAAGATTCATTTATAAAAAGTTTATAGTATTGATCATTATGACATTCGCACATTGCATAATAGTCTGTGTCATTCACAATTTCAACCGTGTTGAATTTGGGTAATTCATTTTTGAATAAGACTGAATTAATTATGTTAAACCAGATTTGAACTTTTCTTTCAGTCACTTCAATCTTTTTACCATCTACTACTGCATTTTTAATCTTTCTTTTACATTTGGATAGATATTCCTGGTCCAATTTTATGCTCCTTTTTTAGCCAAGGAAAATTTTGCTCGGAACCATATTTTTCAATTTGTGTTTGATTGCCTTTATAAAAGAAATCTTCCTTTACAGAGCCGTCATTACCACCGAGTCTGTAACACAAGCTATAATTATTTGTGCAATCATAATTTTTGTAAAATTGTTGAAGAGCCCGAAAAAATTGCCTATCAGCACCCCATTTTCCATACCAAGAATGTCCGATAGTCAGTGCCACTTGTTTTTTTACCATAAAGGAAGAAGTGTCAATATGAAATACATTGTCATCAAAATAAACTGGCCATTTTCCTAGACTCTCACAATCATCATTACACAAAAAATTGCAATCTTTATCATAAATCTTTCTTAGAGAATATGCCCAATCACAACCATTGTCAATAGTTTTTACCAGACTTTCCACATGCTCTGGCTCAATCCAATTATCTTCATCCAAATAAATGATTAAATCTTGATTTACCAAAAAAGAACAAGCGGCATATACTCTATGACCATACCATCCTTTTCCGATATTATTTTGAATAGTATTCACACTATATTTAGACTTTTCTAGACTGCAATTTTCCAATACGGTGTTAACATTATGAGAATATTCTGAACCATCCACAAAAATATGGTGTACTATATCGTCATATGTTTGTTCTTTTACAGATTTTACCAATTTTTCAAGTGTATCTGAGCCTATAGATGGTGTAATAATGGCCACGGAGGTCATTTTTTTCTCCCAAAAGTTATATTTTTCCGTATTTTCACATCACGATTACTAAAAGTCCAACATTCTCTCGTCTCATCAATAAAACAGACCCATTCCAAATCATGTTCTTGTGAACGATCTATTAAAAAATACGCCCAAGCCTTTCCTTTAGGCGTATCAAGTGGAATTGCAGGATTTAATTGTAACAAATTCAAGCGGCGATAGCATTCTTTTCAATATTAATATCTGGATACGCTTCTTTTACAAGTTTAGCTGTCAAAAACTTAACTTTCAAGTCTTTTTTAAGCATTCTTAGAAGAAAGATAGCTTCCTCTTTATGAATTGATTCCAACATGCTTTTCAGAATGTTTTCCTTTTTTTCTTCTGTGATAGTAGGCGGTGTTTTCTGATGACCTATGACAAAAAGATATGCTCGGTCCATTTCATTCTGAAGGGTGCTGAAGGTCAGACCTTCGGGTTCAATTGCTGGTCTATATTCTGGAATATTAACCTTAAATTTAACATTAGGGTCAAATGCCCCTCGCAAAAATTCTTTGAATTGTGGACTATAGTGCTTGCGAAGAAAATTAATTCGGTCTTCGCGAGTTGTTAGCTCCTCAAACTTTGCAAAGATTTCGTGATACAATAAAAACATAATTTTTTCCTTTAAAAATCATCGAAGACTTCCATCAAGTTATTCAATCTATTTTTGATCATATAATTGAGAAATGATTGCTTAGATGCGGGTTTAACTTCCTCATATCTATCTATGATAGATTTTTTTAGTTCTTTTGGAATATATGAAAAATCAATGAGTTGACTATTACGAGAATAATTTCTCAACATTTCTTCATTACAAAATTCCTCTGGCTTTTGTATTAGCCATTGTTCCATCTTTTTCTTTGTGATAGAACCTTGCTTCTTTCCTTCTACAAGGAAAATATCATCTTGAGATAGAATATTTGGAATCCCATCAGAAGCATCACCTCTGATAATCATCTCCTTTAGAAACTTTTCTGCATCTTCAGTATTGATTTTCTTTTTAAGAATTGGTGAATATTGTTCAATGTTAGATTCCGTTTGTAGTTGAACAAAATCTTTATCATTGGATAGAATCATTACCTTTTCTGTCACTGAGTAGGTTTTAGCCAAAACCGCAATTACATCATCTGCTTCGGCACGTTCAATGTCGAGAACGGTATAAGGAGAAAACTCTATTAATTCTTGCTTAATTTTATTCAAGCAATCAAAAATCAATGCCCAATCATGAACAGACGCTTCACGAACTTTCTTTCGACCTGCTTTATAATTTGGAAAATATTCTCGGCGCCAATACTTTTTATTGTCACATGCAATGACAACCTTTCCGTAAGAACGGAAGTTTTTTACATTTGTGCGAATTGTGTTCAAAACCATGTGACGAACTAAGCCCTCATCTAATTTAACTTTAGATGATGAACCGACCTGCATCATGAGGTTTGAGATCATCACTTGATTGAGGTCAATCAATAACATTGGAATATCTTTCTTTTTAGATTACTCGAATCAGAATAGTATCACGATTAATACGACCTGTCAATGAAGATTCTTTCGATTTAATATTTCCTAGGACAGTTTTTAGGAATGCCTTACCGTTTTTAATGATTTCAGGTATAGTCTCAGACGGCTTACGAGCGGTTTTAGCGGTCGATGACTCTGGGCTATAGTTGACGATAGTTGACCCTTTCACAGACAGCCCTGCGGCGTCCTGAGCCGTGTAGACTCCGAGCTTTCTAGTCTTAACATTGAAGACCCACAGTTGAGACGCGGAAACTATCTTTTCAGGGTCTATGGAAGAGAACCCATACACTTTATCTTGCTTACAATACTGCAATTTGGAAACTAACTGTTCAGGAGTCTTAGACTTCCTTTTCCTAGGTTTCTTAGACTGATTCCTAGAATTGATTAGTTCCATACAATCTGTAATGAACGAGTCAAAAAGAGCGATGACCTTCTTCAGATCATTCTTCTTGAAGTTTTTGTAACCCTCAAGAATGTCAGGATCTTTGGAAGAATAAACGTCAGAATATTCTTTCCGATTTGCTTTTGCCCACACCAGTATCTTGTTAGCATGAACACCCTTTATATTTTTTTCCATAAAGAGTGCCTTAGCAGAAGATGCGTTCTTGTACCCACTCAGAATAAAATCATCCAAGAATCCTTCCATTTCAGCAATGGTGGAATCTACGGTTTCATTGATTCTATCCTGAATGTTTATAACCTTCTTTGAAGAATCGACAATTGGTTTATTGATTTGTAGCAATGAATCGATTCGGTTTGAAATATATTGAGAATGTCTTTCAGACAGCAATGCGCCACGAGCAACCATTCGACAAAGGTGAGCCAATGTTGGATTACTCACCCAAACACTAGAAGAAATCCCTTTGTAAGAATCAACAGGATATGCTCCCTTCTTTAGATAAGCGAGAATAAACTTTTCTCGATCATTATCACCTACATTGGCCGCATACCAGTTCAAGGTCTTAATTAAGATAGTCTCATCAATCTCAATCTCAGAATCAAATTTTGGTTCCGAACCCGAAATGGATTCTTGAATTTCCTTCAATGTCTTCTTAGGCTTTTTGCTATTCGTAGTCATATTTTTAACCGAAAGATGAACCCTTAGTTTCTACAGTAACCCAATAAGTGATTGGCACATTTCTGTTAGAGAATTGTGCAATACCTTCCTTCGTAATCTTCACATCATAGTCACCGCGAATGAACTTGAAATAATTTACCTTGAAGCAAATATTAAACTTGTCACCAGTTCCTTCACACAAAGTAATGGAATTATAGTTACTGGAATCATTCTTGTTGTCCGTGACAACAGCATCAATCTTCTTTCCTGCACTGACAAAATTAACGTCAGGCAATGAAAGTGTGTTTGCAAACTGTAGCATAGATTCATATGATGAATACGGTAGAATAAATTCTACATCAGGATTCTTGACTTCTAAACTTTTCTTAGGTGGAGAAATAACATGCTCGGGATCACAATAGCGATACCTAGTCTTACTCTTTCCGTCCAGACCAGTAATCGTCATCATCTTTTCTTCAAAGTCAACATCAGGACTTTTACCACTGATTGATAGAACAGATAGAAGTGTGGCTAGATCATAAATCGCAAATGCAGTATCAAAAGTTTCCTGCGCCTTGTATTCAACCAACACAGTCTTCTGCGTGTGAACAGTTCTCAGAACATTACCAACATCAACGGATAGACCGTTATTAAAATAAGAGAAGTTTTTCAAAACTTCAATTGTTTGATCAGAAATCAACATTGTGCAATACCACCTTTCATTTCACTATTAGATATAATCTTATTCCATCTAAAATAATCTAGCATAGAATCAACATTCGATTCTAAGTCTTTAAGACTACCTTCATTATTAATGACATAATCAAATTCACAACCAATCCAATCCCATTCACTCGTATGAATTTCATTTCTTGGAGGGAAAAACATGGAACGATCATTACCTAAATTTGTATTGAGAGCATCTTCATACCACTCCGGTTCAGGTCCTCTCTTGACCCTCACAACAAGCCCTCCATTTTCACGAATGTATTTAATTTCATTCTTGAAACGAACATCAGTCACAACAACTTTATCATGATTCTTGGCTCTATTCAATAGAGAAATGACCCATAAATTTTCATGAAAAATTTTTCTTCCAACTTCTGTTCCCATCAACTGTAATGCTAATCGTGGAGAGAAATCATATCCAAATTGGTCAGACCAAAATTCATCATTCTTCTCTCTCCACAAACGGGAAATATTTGTATCTCCTTCAAGCATATTTCTTGGCCAATTAAAAATTACAGCAGCAGCGTCTTTCAAAGGAGCCGCAAAGGAGTCCTTGTGAAACCCCCTTTGCGTTAGAATGTCACCGACCGTACCTTTGCCAGAGCCAATGAAACCTACAATTCCAATAATCATATTTTTCCAGTCAACTCAGCAATTCTTGGCATATTACCAGTGAATGCATATGTTCCAATATGTTGTGTCTTCATCCATGGGCACAGCCATACTTGACCACCAATCTTTCTCCAGTTTTGGCAGAACATATAATCTTCTGACAAATATCTATCAGAAACACCATGATCAATGATGGTATCAAAATATGCATGGATATATCGCGAACCATCAAAGTGTGCTTGCCCTACATGATCCGGTTTATATCTGAATTCAGGATAAGCAGCTTCCATCTTTGGAAAGACTTCACGCTTAATCATCATAAATCCAGTTCCAATTTCCATGACTTCAAGAGGTTCACTGACACTGAAATTTTCAGTTCCTTTAACCACATTGAAAACATATTCGCCTGCCAAATTTTCCAGTTCTTTTGGGTCAAGCGTTGGATGCTTTCTTGCACCTTCCGCAACATTACCCCAATTGATAGACTTCTTTGGATAAGGGCCACCGATAACATCCTTATCAAGAGCTAGAAGCGCAATTACATCTTGAGGATTATAATGAATATCAGAATCTATGAATAGAAGATGAGTAGAGTCACTCCTAAGAAATTCATCAACAAGATAATTTCTTGCGCGAGTGATCAATGATTCATTAAATAAAAATGAAAATTTTGTGTTAATACCATATTGAACACAAACGTTTTGAAGGTCGAGTGATGATTTGATATAAAGTCCATGGGCCATACCACCATACATTGGGGTTGCCACAAATACCTTGTGCTTTCTCAGTTCTTCTAATTTTACTGTTAATTCCATAATATTCCTTTGTTAAAAAAAGGGTGGCATTGCGCCACCCTGAGATGGGTTTTAAAAAAATTAGGCAAACATCTTGGAAACCGACTGGGCATCAGCCAGACGATATGCCTTTACGCGACGGCCGTCCTTGAGGCGACGGTTGTTGGTGTAGATACGAAATCCTTCAGAGCGAAGGTCATAAATGCGCGCCGCAACATGCTGAACCTTGAACATTGCACGAGCCTGAGCCGTGGTCAGTTCATTCTGCTTGCCAGAGGCATTGGTCTTGGTGAGGTAACGAAGGATGTTTAGCTTAGAACTCATAATATTATACTCCATAATGTTAAAAAAATGATAGTTTTTGCTATCAGGTTATAAGTCTACACTCTTCAAACAACATAGTCAAGTATCGTTTAGATATTTTCCTATAATTATTTAGTAGGCGTAGAACAATTTTTCCAAAGTTTTTATTTTATCTTCCAAATTTTTTACATTCTTATTCAAGAATGCACCAAATATTCCAATTGAACCGAGATTCTTTGCATATTCTGTAGGTTTTCCATCCATAAACCTTGCATCAAATTCATCAGTTAAAACTAACTTATTTTTTTCTGTCAATTCATACAACAGTATCTTATAATGCTCGGAACATTTATCTTCATTCTCTTTCTCCAGACACATAGTGTTCATAAGACATTCCATTGTACCATCTTTTAATTGTACCGGCAAAGTTAGTACAATTAAATTTTCACAATCATCATCAAAAGAGATTGTGTCAGCGAATATCATGTTTTCACATCAAAATCATCAAATACTTCATATTTGTCTTTTCTTTTGTATGGATTTTTCTGAACAATGTCGCCATACATTTTAAATTTTTTACTCTTGAATTTATCCAACTTACTCTTACGTTTGATTTTTCTTTCTTGCTTGGATTCAAAGCTCATCTTCCTCTTCTCCATTCAGTTCTTCATCGAAGTCATCTATATCCACAATCTCTAAATGCCCGTCAAAATAGTACCCACACGCCCTTAAGAATCTTTCGAAAGATTCTAATATATCGCTTAAGTTGCCGTGAGGATCAACACTCACAGTAACCTCATCATCACGAATATTTTCCAAAAAATCTTTAATAATAAATTTTTTCATTTTTAATCCCACAAGTTTCTATAGTATTTACCAAACAATTCAAATCCTTCTTGCATACGCTCAACGTGTTTTTCTACGCCTTCATAATCATATTTGTATGTGTTATTAGGGCCGTACTCGACTTTGAATAGATTAGTTTCTTCATCCTTTACAAAAGTAAAATCTAATTTCCCAGATTGAAACTGCTGTTCCCAATCTGTATTAATCTGTTCAAATGACCAGATCATCTTATCAAGGATTTCTTTCCATTCCTCGTGACCACGTTTCCATGCCTCTTTATCTCCTTCTGCATAAAAAGGAAAACAATATTGGAATGAACTCTCTGAAGTTTGTTCGTGTGCAGTCAGCATGGGAGAGCCATGAGTGGTCTCCTTTAATTGTTTAAGCATTGGAAGAATGATTGATGCCAGAGTGGAATCCATGCTCCAAGTGTCATATTTGTGAATATGGATTTTAACTTTACGGTCTCTTTTAGAATGAATCCATTCACATAGTTTAGAGAGCCACGAGTCGTGAAACTTTCTAGCTAGAAGCTCGGAAAGTTTTTCGTGAAGTTTATAATCCCATCTTTGTGATAAGGTTTCATCAGCATACCTGTCATGCCAAAAAAACACTTTGTCCATAATTTGATAAGGACCGATATAATTTTTATAAGGACCAATATAAATTTTCATAACATATTACTATATATAAAAAATTGGTGGACCGTGTAGGTTTCGAACCTACGACCAATGGATTAAAAGTCCACTGCTCTACCAACTGAGCTAACGGTCCATTATTCATGGCAGGGATATAAGGACTCGAACCTCAACTAACAGAGTCAAAGTCTGCTGTGCTGCCATTACACCATATCCCTAAAATTGGTGGGCCCTGAGGGACTTGAACCCCCAACCAAATGATTATGAGTCATCTGCTCTAACCAATTGAGCTAAAGGCCCTGTGCATCTTTATATCCATCATAATAACACATCTGTGCAAACTTGTAAAGTGCTTTTAGGAAAAGTTGAATGTCCTGCGAATCAGATTCCCACCAAGATTGAATACCCGAGATATTTGCAAACTGTTCAAATTTTTCTTTATTCATGATGGATAAAATCTTTGGAAACTTTCAAAAAAATCTTTTGGAAAAAAATCTTTTGTTACCGATTTATACTTTTCATTTTTACAAAATGAAAAAAGACCTGTTCCATTTCGAATACTATTCTCTATGTTTTCTATGTTAGTATTTTCTACTTTATTGTTTTCTTGATGGGAATAACTATCTATTTTATATTGAATCTGTTCAGCCCCTCCGAAATAACTTAGATGCCAACCCGCATTAGATATTTGTGGCATAACTGAAAGATTTCTGTGATTGGACCTCAAAAATTGTGGCGTCTTCTCTAAGAGAAAGTCTTTAGTTGTAAACACAATTGCTGGCCATTGTTGAGAATCCATGATGCTCAAATTATAAAAAAATAATTTGACTATTAATGCAGCCACTGGATTTTCTGCAAATAAATTATTCTTTGCAAAGTCTATCGCTTCAATTGATGGAATCTCATCCAAATCACTCAATATTATATGAGGATTACCATCAAACATTTTTATCGCATTTGCAATATGATTTCTTTGCATGTATTCAACTTGCCACTGCGGAGACTTGTAGTCAGCATACAACTGATTTTTATCGAAATGAAAATCAAATTTATAAATCGAATTATCAAAAATAAAAGGATAATAAATTATCTTACTTTTATATTTTTCAAACCGGCGCTGATTTTCGGCAAAGTAAAGTGGCTTTTGTTTACCAGAAAATGTGATGTTTGATTCAACTAAAACAAAATAGTTCACTGTAGAGTTTAGATAGTCGAGCCTGCACTCTAGCATGTCTAGTTCATTAAAAAATGTGAAACAATCGATTATCATTTTCTTGATTTAATTTGGTGCCCCAGGATGGATTTGAACCATCGGCCGCACGGATATAAGCCGTGTGCTCTTACCACTGAGCTACCGGGGCGTTATTGATTTTTTAAAATATATTCATCCGCATACTGCTTAGCCCACAATCCATAGAAAAAATTATCACAAG
>Ga0208542_1000998_pt1 | contig 12488 bp, 15 predicted proteins | sample DEB08_DNA_3_FD_185495 | JGI IMG/M metagenome (GOLD analysis project Ga0208542, IMG submission 185495) | Aqueous microbial communities from the Delaware River and Bay under freshwater to marine salinity gradient to study organic matter... | ecosystem: Environmental > Aquatic > Marine > Coastal ... | reverse complement strand
GGTAACGCGCGACCCCGAACAAACGCTAGCGTCAGAATTTTGACAATAATTGAGGGAGCGTCAATAAATTGACAGCACAAGCAGCAAAAAGGCCAGTCGGACGGCCAAAGATAGAAGATGCAGACTATAACGCAGCACGCGCCAGAAAAATGGAAGCTGACGCGCAAATGGCTGAACTTGAGTTGTTGCAAGCCAAACGCAAGTTGGTGGCATCTGACGATGTTGCCGGTGCGTGGGTTGAAGTGCTGGCGGCTATGAAGGCAAAGCTGCTGGCGTTGCCATCTATCTGTGCGCCGATCTGCGCCACTGAAACTGACTTGCCAACTATTCAAAGCATATTGGAAAACCAAATAAGGGAAGCGTTAGATGAATTATCATCTTACCAACCACACGAACACGCTGGACGCACAGTCGTCACTGATGGCGGTGATAACGGGGGCGATGCAAACGCTGAAGCCGCCGCCCCGTCTAAGCGTGGGCGAGTGGGCAGACCGCGAAAGGCGTCTGTCATCGGAAGCTAGTGCAGCCGCCGGTCGATGGATCACTTCAAGGGCTGAATATCAGCGCGGTATTATGGATGCCATTAGCGATCCGACTTTGCGTGATATTGTCGTTATGGCTGGCGCACAGGTTGGCAAAACCGAAATGCTGTTGAACGTCATCGGTTTCCACATCCACCACGATCCTGCACCAATCCTGCTTGTGCAGCCAACGCTTGAAATGGCACAGGCGTTTTCTAAAGACCGTCTTGCGCCAATGCTGCGCGATACACCGGCTTTGAAGCATAAAGTCAAAGACCCACGCAGCCGCGATGCAAATAACACCACAACGCACAAAGTGTTCACTGGCGGTCATATTAGCTTGGTCGGGTCGAATAGTGCGGCTGGGCTGGCTTCAAGGCCAATCCGAATTGTTTTATGCGATGAGGTTGATCGCTTTCCGGTTTCAGCCGGTTCTGAGGGTTCGCCTATCTTGCTGGCAAGAAAACGGTCAGCCACGTTTCACAATCGCAAGATGGTGATGGTCAGCACGCCGACCAACAAAGGCGCGTCAATGATCGAAAGCCAATATGAAGAAAGCGACAAGCGGCAATATTTTGTGCCTTGTGAAGATTGCGGCACAGTGCAGACGTTGAAATGGAAACAAGTGCAGTGGGAAAAAGACCGACCCGAAACAGCTTGCTATGTTTGCGAAAGCTGCGGCAGTGTTTGGGATGATCCAAAGCGCAATCGGTCTGTTCGCAAGGGGCAATGGGTGGCAACTGCCGATTTTACTGGCGTTGCCGGTTTTCATATCAACGGCATTTACAGCCCTTGGACTGTAATGGCTGACGCAGTGCGTGACTTTCTGGTTGCAAAGAAGTCAGCCGATACACTGCGCGTTTTTGTGAATACATTTTTAGCAGAAACCTTTGAAGATAAAGGTGAGACTGTTGGGGAAATAGATTTTAGAGATCGTGAACAAGATTGGTCTGGAACCATTCCAGATGATGTTGTTGTCATTACTGCTGGCATTGATGTGCAAGATAGCTATTTGGCTGTTGAGGTCATCGGATGGGGGCGTGATGAGTGCAGTTTCAGTCTGGAATGGTTGACACTGTATGGCGACCCGTCAACGCCGCATTTGTGGAACGATCTGGATAACATCCTAAAAGCCAGCTTTACGACCGAAAGCGGGCGGCAGCTAGGCATTAGGGCAGCGTGCATAGATAGTGGTGGTCACTACACACAAGCGGTCTATAACTTTGTCCGGCCACGCGAAGGGCGGCGCATATTTGCAATCAAGGGTATGGGCGGCGAACAGCGGCCACTGGTGTCCAGACCAACAAAAAACAACATTGGCAAGATTAAATTGTTCGCTGTCGGCACTTTTCCAATCAAGGAATTGATTTTTTCCAGATTGCGCGTACAATCTGAGGGTGCGGGTTATTGTCATTTTCCGGCGGGGCGTTCTGACGAATATTATCAGCAATTAGCAAATTCTGAAAAAATCGTCACAAAGTATCAAAAAGGGTTTCCGCGCCGCGATTTTGTCAAGACACGCACAAGAAACGAAGCACTTGATTGCAGGGTCTACGCATATGCTGCGCTTTGCATCTTGTCGCTGAATATTAACGCTGTTGCCGATAGGGTGGTCAATGCGCCGGAACCAGAAACACAACCGCAGCCGCAACAGCCTAATCCACTTGCCCGCCGACCACGGCAAGGCGGCTTTGTTAATAGCTGGCGGTAAATAATGGCAAACAGATTTGATATTGATGAAGCCCCTGACGGGCAGCAACCAGAAACTATCGTTATTGGTGACTATCTTCTTTGGAAGCGCACCGATTTAGTTGATGATTATCCGCTGGCAACGCATTCGCTGGAATATGTTGCGCGGATCACCGGCGGCGGCAGCACTGAAATCAAAGTTGCAGCGCAAGAATTAAACGGCACATATGTTTTTGAGGTGGACAGCGTAACCAGCGCAACATTTGTTGCTGGTTTTTATCACTGGCAGCTAGAAGTCACAGAAACCGCATCCAGCAACCGCGTGGTCATTGAACGCGGAACATTTACAGCCGTTGAAGATTTGGACGTCAATGGGGCTGACCCGCGCACGCACGCCGAAATAATGATCGGCAAGATTGAAAGCATCTTGCAAGGCAAGGCTGATGCAGACGTTTCAAGCTATTCGATCAACGGCCGGTCATTGACAAAAATGAGTTTCCAAGACTTGATTGATGCGCGTGACTTTTATCGCAAAGAATACGCTAAAGAACGGCAGATAGAGCGTGCAAAGGCTGGCGAAACGACCGGCGCAACCATCTTGGTGAGGTTTTAACAATGGGCATCTTTGACTTTTTCAAAGCAAAGCCCCAACCACGCAAGGCGGTTCGGGCGTTTCACGGGGCTGACACTGGCCGACTATTCAGCGATTTTGTAGCAAGCAGCCGGTCGGCAGATAGCGAAATCAAACCATCATTGCGCGTTTTGCGGGATCGTTGCCGCGAAATCAGCCGTAACCACCCATATGCGAAACGCTATTTGCAGATTATGTCAACAAACGTGGTCGGCGCGAATGGCGTGCGGATACAAGTCAGAAAGCGGAATGACGACAATTCATTAGACAGCGTGGGCAACCGGATCATTGAACAGGCTTGGCAAGCGTGGGGTCGGGCTGGTTTTTGCACCGTTGATGGCCGCGTGTCGTGGGTGCAAGCGCAGCGTCTATTTATGGAAACATTAGCGCGTGATGGCGAAGTGCTAATCCAAAAGATTAAAAACCCAGCCGGAAACCCGTTCGGCTTTTCGTTAAAATTTCTAGAAGCCGATTATCTTGATGAAGGTTATGATGCGCGGCTGAATAACGGCAACGAAGTGCGGATGGGCGTGGAATTGGACAAGCGCACCGGCAAGCCGTTGAATTATTACCTGTTTGAAGATCATCCGCATCACGATCAAGGCTATGGATCGCGCACAAAACGGCATCATAAGATTGTGCCAGCCAGTGAGATTATCCACTGCTATTTGCAGGATCGCGCTGGGCAGACCCGTGGCGTGCCTTGGATGAGCAACGTATTATCGCGCCTAAAGATGCTAGACGGCTACGAAGAAGCCACGCTGGTCAATGCGCGGGTTGCTGCGTCAAAGATGGGCTTTTTCACCAGCCCCGAAGGTGACGGTTTTGTTGGTGATGATTACGACAATCACGCGCCTATAATGTCAGCGGAGCCAGCCACGTTCACACAGTTACCGGCTGGAATGTCATTCACTGCCTTTGACCCGCAAAACCCGACTGACAGCTTTGCGGAGTTTGAGAAAGGCATATTGCGCGGGATCGCGTCCGGTCTTGGGGTCAGCTATGTATCGCTGGCGAATAACCTTGAAGGCGTTAGCTATAGCAGCATCCGGCAAGGCACAATTGAAGATCGCGACCATTTTAAGATGGTTCAGCAATTTATGATCGATCACTTCATTGATCCGATTTACCGCGCTTGGCTAGAAATGGCTATTACTGTTGGCCGCGTTAGCTTGCCGATGGGAAAATATGATTTGTTTGCTGATCAAGTCATTTACCGGCCACGCGGCTTTGCGTGGGTCGATCCGGCTAAAGAAATCAACGCCAGCGTCACCGCACTAAACAATGGCATCATTAGTTTGCAAGATGTGCATTCTCAATATGGCCGCGATACTGAAGAAATCTTTGAACAGATCAACCGCGAAAGCGAACTGGCTGATCGTTATGGCATTGATACCGCTTTCCAGCCGTTCGGCACAAAGGCACCAGTGCCAGCAACCGTTGATGCAGGGCAAGAAGATGGCGACCTATAAAGGCGTTGAAATCAGCCTAAAGCCAACCGAAGGTATGGCAGCCGAAGCGCGTAAATTCAAAAAGTGGCGCGAAGAAGGCAAACAAGGTGGCACTGATGTTGCTGTTGCGCGTGCGACACAACTGGCTAACCGGCAAGAACTATCTGCCGATACAGTGCGCCGGATGCACAGCTTTTTCAGTCGGCACGAAGTTGACAAGCAAGCCGAAGGGTTTAGTGCTGGTGAAGATGGTTATCCGTCAAAAGGTCGCGTTGCTTGGGCGGCGTGGGGCGGTGATGCCGGTCAGACGTGGGCAAGGACGAAAGATGCTGCGCTTGATCGCATTGACGAACGTGGTCTAGATTTAAATGAAGAAATCGCTGATAATGTTGGCGAGATTATAGAAAGGGCTGAACCGATGGATGAGCAAAAGCCAATGGACAGGCACATTCAAAATATTGTTGAAACTGACGATAGCGTGACTATCACGTTCGGCAAATCAGATGACACGCCGCCGGTTGTTGAAACCGCTGGCTATAAAGAAGATCAAGATCGTCTGGATCGCGGTGAACTGGTATTTCGCGCACGCGCTGCGGATATGGTGGAAGAAGATGACCGCCGCGTCAGAATGTCAATTTCAAGCGAAGAACCCGTTGAGCGTTCTTTCGGTTTAGAGGTTTTGCGTCACGATGATGGCGCGGCAGATTTGTCACGATTGAACAGCGGTCACGCACCATTATTGCTTGATCACGATCTGACAAAACAAATTGGTGTCATTGAAAGAACTTATTTGGATCAAGCTGATCGCAAGTTGCGGTCAGTGGTTCGCTTTGGAAAAAGCGCACTGGCTCAAGAAGTTTATCAAGACGTCAAGGATGGGATACGAAGCAACGTCAGCATCGGTTATCAAATCCGCACAATGGAAGACAAGAGGGCTGACGGGACGGTTGGCATTTCTTCTTGGTTGCCATACGAAGCCAGCATTGTATCTGTTCCCGCTGACGCTGGTGTCGGCGTGAACCGCAAAGCTGAATTTATCGAACCTACTATCAAGACAGAGGAAAAAGTTATTATGTCTGAAGTAAATCACGATGAAATCCGTGAAGCAGCCGCTGAAGCAGCCAAGCGCGATTTCCAAAAGAATGCCAGCGAGATTATCAATCTTGCTGTTAAACACAACCGCCGTGACCTAGCTGATCAAGCTATCGGCGAAGGCCAGTCTGTTGCACAATTCCGCGCAACATTGCTGGACGCTATCGGCGAAGGTAAGCCACTTGAGCAGTCAGCCGGTGCGGTTGATATGTCAGCTAAAGAGCAGCGCGACTATTCATTCATCAAAGCTGTTCGCGGCTTGGTAAATGGCTCTGGTCTGCAAGGTCTTGAGCGTGAAGTTTCTGAAGAAATTGCAAAGCGTCAAGGTCGCGAAGCACGCGGTTTCTATGCACCAGACAGCTTCTGGGGCGGTCGCCGTGACCTGACTGTTGGCACAGCCACAGCCGGTGGTCACTTGGTCGGCACAGATCATATGGGTGATCAGTTTGTTGACGCACTGCGTTCGCGCTTGGTGTTCAATGAACTTGGCGCACGCTTTATGACTGGCCTCAAAGGTGACGTTGCTATTCCAAAGCTGGCAACTGGCGTTTCAGCCGGTTTCGTTGCTGAAAATGGCGCAACATCTGAGGTGAACGCAACTTTCTCACAGATCACAATGTCACCGAAGTCATTGGGTGCATTCACAGACATCAGCCGCTTGTTGATGATCCAGTCTGATCCATCTGTTGAGCAAATCATCCGCGATGACCTTTTAAATGCAATTGCCCAGAAAATTGAGGACGTTGCAATCGAAGGCGGCGGGTCTAATGAGCCAACAGGCATCATCGGAACAGCCGGTATCGGTTCAGTCGCAATCGGCACAAACGGTGGCGCACTGACTTGGGATGCCATCACCGATCTGGTCAAAGAAGTTGAAATTGACAATGCTGCAATCAATGGCAATTCACTTGCCTACTTGACCAACCCTAAAGTGAAGTCACATATGGCTAGCACTCCAAAGGTTGCGTCAACAGATAGCGTGATGTTGATGGATGCGCCTTGGAACAGCGTTTACGGTTATGATGTTGCAGTTACCAACAACGTGCCATCTGACCTTACAAAAGGCACATTAACAACCGCCAGTGCATTGATATATGGCGATTTTAGTCAACTTTTGTTTGGTTTTCATAGTGTCGCTGATGTATTGGTTGATCCATACACAGCCGGTTCAACCGGTGCAGTACGCATCCGCGTAATGCAGGAAATGGACTTGGCCGTACGTCACGCCCAGTCATTCGCTGCGTGTCTCGACATTGATGCCTAACTAAACTGACGGGGCGGCTCCGGTCGCCCTGTCTTTCCCATAGGGGCGTAATATGAAAATCAGATGCAAACGTAATATTTTAATTAAGGGCAAAGCGCACGAAGTTGGCGATATTGTCGAAGTGACTGACAATGTGGGGCTTGATCTAGTCAACACTGGCAAGGTCGAGGTATATGAAGAAAAGCAGGGCATCACTGATCGGGCTATCGGCCTAACAAAGAAATCAGCGGCCAGCCTTGTAAAGCGGAACACAAAGAAAAAATGACAACAAAACTGATCAAAATCACCACGCTAAAAGACTGCCAAGCGGGATCGGTCGGGATTATGCTTGAAGGCGAAGATCACGATGTTCGTGAAGATGAGGCGAACAAGCTGATTGATCGCGGCTATGCAAAGCTATGGTCAGCTAAAGTGGCTAAAGTAGCTAAAGTGGACGCCGACTAATGGCTGTCGAAACCGCAGATGATCGCGCTATATTCATTGGCGTTGATGATTTTGGGGTTGCCGCAACCTATAACGGCGGCACGATCAATGGTATTTTTGACAATGATTTTGTCGAGGTTGACGCTGGTGGGGGCGTTGGCTTTGCATTACAGCAACCACGCTTTGTTTGCCGCACCGCAGACGTTAGCACCGCAGCCGAAGGCGACACTATTACAATCAGCGCGGTGGCCTACACAATTCGGATTGTGCAGGATGACGGCACTGGTATGACCACGCTGGTCTTGGAGAAACAATAAATGGCGCACGTTCGGCAGCAAATCCGCGACCAGATCGTGACCGCATTAACGGGATTGACCACTACCGGCAGCAATGTTTTCCGCAGCCGTATATTTCCGCTGGAACAGACAAAGCTTCCGGCACTTTGCATTTTTACCAAGAGCGAAGCGACCGAATTTGATACAATCACTTTAGCGCGTTCTGTAAATCGGGTTTTGGAAGTTGCTGTTGAAGCATATGTAATTGGCACAGCGAATTATGATAATGCGCTGGATGGAATTGCGGTTGAGGTTGAAGAAGCCATTGCCGCTGATGTGACGCTAAACAATCTGGCAAAAGATGCACAGGTTGTTGCGTTTGAGGCTGACTATAGCGGCGATGGCGAACAGCCGGTGGCCGTTGGTCGGTTTACTCTTTCGGTGCAATACCGCACCAAAGAAAATGACGTTGAAACTGCCGTTTAGGAGATATAACGATGGCGACTTTTAAAGGAAACGATGGTGTCGTTCTAATCGGCACAGACGTAATGGCTGAAGTGATTTCATTCAGCGTATCGGAAACTGCGGAAACAATTCAAGATACGGTGATGGGCGATACGGCTCACACATACAAGGCTAGCTTTCAAGACTTCACAGCTACCGTAGAATGTTATTTTGACGACACTGACACAGCGCAAAACAATGTGACCGCTGGCGATACTGTTGTTTTGAAATTGCAAATGGAAGGCAACACAACTGGCGACCATCAATTGACTGGTTCAGCGATTGTCACTGGCCGCGACATTGGTGTTTCATCTGATGGCATCAACACCGCCACATATTCGCTGCAAGGCACTGGTGGCTTAACTGAAACTGTTGTTTAAGGGGTAAAAAATGGGCTTGGGAGAACAGATAGCAGCGCGGCGTGCGTTGCAACGTAACCGGATTGAGGTTTTTGAGTGGGGCGAAGATGGGGAACCGTTGGTTATTTATTCTGGCTCTATTACCGCTGGCGACATTGATAAGCTGCAAAGAAAGCACAAAGACTTTCTAAGCAATATGACAGTGACCGGAATGGTCGATCTGATTATTGCAAAAGCTGAAGATGTTGATGGCAAACGTCTATTCACGCTAGAAGATAAGATGTATCTTATGAAAGAAAGCGTGACGACAATATCTGACATTGCTGGCCGGATGTTTGGCGATGTTGAAACTGTTGAGGATGCTGAAAAAAACTAAGTGGCGACCCGTTGAGGCTAAATATGATGGCCTTGGCGGATCGCTTACATAAAACACAGGCCGAAATCGAAGAATTGACGCTAACAGAACTGAATGAATGGTTCGCTTATTTCAAGGTGATAGACGATGGCAAATCAAAAACTTAATTTTGTTATCGCAGCCGTTGATAAGACCCAGAAAATATTTCGCGGTGTTGCCGCTGGCCTAGGCCGCGTCAAAAAGGCTGTTGTCAGCGTTCAAGGTGCGCTTGTCGCCTTGGGTGCTGCAACGGCACTTAAATTATTTGCAGACAAAATTGACAACCTTGCAAAAGCGTCTAGCCGCCTTGGTTTGACCGTTAATGAATTACAATCATTACAATTTGCGGCCAGTCAAACGGGGGCATCCGCCGAAGAACTTGAAAAAGGTCTAACGCGGTTCAATCGTTCTATTTCTGAAGCATCAACTGGCATTGGCACTGGCTTGCGGTCGTTTGAAGCGTTAGGCATCAAGGTAATGGATGCCGCTGGTAATCTGCGGCCAACAAATGAACTTTTAAATGAAGTTTCTGACAAGTTGCAAATGATTGAAGCACCGGCTGACCGCGTGCGGATTGCATTCGATCTGTTTGGCCGTTCTGGCGTCAATCTTGTGAACACATTGCAGAATGGTTCTGAAGAAGTGAACAATCTGCGCGAACAATTTAATGCTGTTACGATTGAATTGACTGGCGCACAAGCAAACGCTGTTGAAGAAGCAAACGACCGATTTGATAAATTGGGGCAAGTGCTGTCGTCACTTGGCAATCAGATCACAGCAACATTTTTGCCGGTTCTGGCTGACATTGGCGAATTTATATTAATACACGTCTTAAAGGGCTTGAATTACGCGACCGCTGGCTTGCGTAAATTCTTGAATGGCATTGTCGACCTTGCCGCTGAAGTTGGCATCACAATGAACAAATTTAAATTTGGTGAGGCTTTAGAAAAAGACATCGACCGGATGGTTTTCAATATGGAAAACGCTGGTCACGCTATTATGGATACTGAAGGAAATATCACCCGAATAGTAAAAATCACAAAAACTGCAAAACAACCAATTGCTGATCTTGCCATTGGTTTTGAGCGTGTAAAAGAAAAGGCTGGAATGACCACCGGCACTATTAGGGAAGCCACATCATCTTTGACCGAATACACAAAGGCCGCGCAAGACGTAACAAAGAATATGCAAGATGCGGCAACGCGCGGCGTCAAATCGCTTGAGGATTCACTTGTTGGCGTTATTGACGGCACTATGAACGCCAAAGATGCTTTTAAGTCAATGGCGCGGTCGATTATTAGCGATCTGATCCGCATTCAAATTCAGCAACAGATCACATCTAAAGTTAGCAGCTTTTTGTCTGGGCTTAATCTGTTCGGTGCTGGCGCAACGTCTGCCGGTGTGCCGCCTTGGGTTTCTGGCTTGCCAGCAAGGGCTAACGGCGGTCGTGTAACCGCTGGACAGCCGCATTTGGTCGGGGAAAAAGGTGCAGAATTGTTTGTGCCATCTGGTCACGGCAAGATTGTGCCTAATGGTAGCAGTGCGGGCGGCAGTGTAGTCGTCAATCAGACCATAAACCTATCGGCTGGAGTGTCGCAAACAGTACGCGCTGAAGTGATGCAAATGATGCCGCAAATACAAGAAGCGTCAAAAGCTGCGGTGCTTGACGCAAGGCGGCGCGGTGGCTCATTCAGTGCGGCATTCGGGTGATCTAAATGGCAATATCATATCCACTAACATTTCCAACGCAGACCGGCATCGCCAGTGTAAATTTGCACGCGATCAACAGCGTTGCGATCAGTCAAAGCCCATTCACTTACAAGCAGCAAGTGGTGGCGCACACAGGGCAACGCTGGGAAGCTGAAGTTAGCTTGCCACCAATGAAGCGTGACGATGCCGAAGTTTGGATTGCTTTCTTGCTATCGCTTAAAGGTATGCGCGGCACGTTCTTAATGGGCGACCCTAACTGCGCCACAGCACGCGGCAGCGCATCGACTGCGGCTGGAACACCTGTTGTTAATGGTGCAGACCAGACCGGCGATAATTTGACCATTGACGGCTTGCCAGTTAGTGCAACTGGTTATTTGCTTGCTGGCGATTACATCCAGCTAGGCGGCGGTTCTAGTGCGACATTGCACAAGGTTCTAACCAACGTGGACAGCAATGCGTCAGGACAGGCAACGCTGGACATATGGCCGCACATCCGCACAGCACCGGCTGATGACAGCGCGGTCGTGGTTGCTAACGCGGTTGGCAATTTCCGGCTTTCCACAAATCAATCAGATTGGTCGATCAACAACGCCAGCTTCTATGGCATTACGTTCCCAGCCATTGAGGTCATCATTTAATGAGCCGCGAACTAACCCAAAGCATTATTGACAATCTTGAAGCGGCAGAGGTTCAGCCGCTTTTTGCTGTTGAACTATATCTGGACACGCAAACGCTGTATATGTGGACTGGCATCGGTGATCTGGTATTTAACGGCATAACCTACATCGGCACAGGTCAGTTTCTTGAAATTAGTGAACTGCAAGAAACCGCTGAAATATCGGCAAAAGGTGCGACTGTTAGCTTGTCCGGCATCCCGTCTGAATTGATTTCGCTGGCGATCAGTGAGCCGTATCAAGGCCGCAAGTGCAAAATCCTGTTCGGTTTGATTGACGCAGACCGGCAATTCTTGATGTTGGAAAATGGCAGTTATTTGCTGGCTGAAGATGGAAGCCGGATTGATGTGTCGCAGGGTGCGGTGTCGCCAGTGGTTGAAGTGTTTAATGGTTATATTGACCAGATGACAATAATGGAAGGTGCGGAGACTAGCAGCATTGCTATATCGGTCGAAAGCCGTTTGATTGATTTAGAGCGTGCGCGAATTTTTAGATATAACGATCAGAACCAAAAAGCCAGATATCCAAACGACAAGGGCTTTGAATTTGTCGAAGATTTGCAAGACAAAAAATTCAATTGGGGGCGTGGGTGAGGCTTGATGATTGGCCGGAAAGATTTGATGCGTTTATAAATGAGTGGCGAAATCGGCCATTCTGCTGGGCGCAATTTGATTGCATTAGGTTTGCGGATGAAGCGCATTATGTGCAGACCGGCAAGCACATTTTTAATGATTGGTTCGGAACCTATACGACTGAATGGGGCGCGTTTCTAAACTACAACCGGCAAATGAAGCGCAGCGGTCATACAAATATTATAACGGCGATTAATAGCCGTTTAAAGGCCGTGGACTGGATTGTGCCACCAAGGGGTGCAATTATAGGTCGGGGCGATTACGGGGCGTTGATGGTGACTGAAATCGCCTTGGGCGTTGCGCTGGGTGATAAAGTTGCGTTTTTAGGTTATGATGGTCTGGAATTTTCACCGGCTAAACCAACTGATTTGATTTGGGTTGTAGAATGAACAAGATCACGCTTCTAAAAACCACAACATCGCTAACATCTGCGGCGATGATTGCCCTTATTCCAGAAGCAGCTTATGCGATGCCGCCGGTTGTTGTTGCTGCGGCGACCGCTGCTTTGGCAAGTACAGCGGCAGCGTGGGTGATGGGGACGCTGACAGTCAGCTTTATGACTGCGTTTATGACTTCATTCGCGTTAAATGTTGCGCTTGGCCTTGTCAGTCAGTCGCTTTCACCAAAGCCAAACGCGGGTGGTCAGCAAGCCGGAACGTCTGCGATTTTGGTCAGCGGATTATCGCCCGTTGCAGATCATCAAATTATCTATGGCCGCACAAAGATCGGCGGTGCCGTGGTCTATAAAGAGGCCACAGACAACAATAAATTTATGCACATTGTTGTTGCACTTGCCGGTCACGAAGTCGAAGAAATTGAAACAGTTTATTTAAATGATGAAGCTGTGACGATTGACGGTGATGGCTTTG
>Ga0208542_1000993_pt1 | contig 12508 bp, 28 predicted proteins | sample DEB08_DNA_3_FD_185495 | JGI IMG/M metagenome (GOLD analysis project Ga0208542, IMG submission 185495) | Aqueous microbial communities from the Delaware River and Bay under freshwater to marine salinity gradient to study organic matter... | ecosystem: Environmental > Aquatic > Marine > Coastal ... | reverse complement strand
TCACCGCAATAGGCACAATTACACTCAAAAGCTTCAAAGATTTTTAACCGAAATCTCGCCCGTGTTTCACGCTTTGGGATCAGACTGGTCTCGTCGATCCACGCACGCATGGCGGCTCCTGTTTTGCCCGAATTTTAGGCAGACATTTGCGTGGAAGGTAGAAGAAAAGATGATGCCAAATCAATTTGCGCGGGACGGCTTCGGTGCCGTCTGGGTTTCCTATGGTCTGCTGGGTTACTGGTCTGCGTGGTATATAAAACAAAACACTGTTTTTTATTTACCTAGCTGCTTTGATACCGAGAGTACGGCAGTAGCTGCTGCTAAAGCACACCATGGAAATGCATCCAATTGAGCGGACGACGGAGAGCCTGTTCTCTGAAGCTGCTACCGCCAAGATGCTTGAAGAATGGCTGCGCAATGGGGATATACATGGGATATACAACGCTGCCCTGCTGCTGAACACGATGCTGCATCAGCAACGCACCATTACAAAGTGGCTTGCCGGTGAAGCTGCTCGCAACCTCGGCAAACCACATTTAGAAGACGAATTTATGCAGCAGGCAATCAACCAAAGTAACCAGTAGGCACGTTGCCGTTCAGATGCTCGCAGTAAATCTCAGCCTGCCATAGATCGTCCGAATAGCGACATAACCCACCTCTGCAACTTCTGTACAGGATGTACGGACCGTCTTCCAAGACTTCGATTGTTGTGCCATTGGGTTTCGAGATCGTTGATGAAACCTGCCAGTTCCTGTAGATCGTCATCGTCCGACTCGTCGTCGTATTCATCTTCTTCATCATCATCGTCAAAGGGCGTCGCTTCAATTACTTCAAGCAAACGCAGACCCCAACATTTCAGATCAGCAAGACCTTCGCGGCACCGCATCAAATTATCGGAAGGCATCTCGCCGTTCATCATCAGTTGAGCGGATGCTTCGTCAATCCAGTCTTGATGCGACTCGCACATCCAGAGCAAGATACGGATGTGACCTTCCGTAAATTCGAAATCGGCGTTGGGAGCCATAACGGGAAGCCACCTAGAAGAACGGTAGCGGGGAAGACCGCGATAAGCCTTCATGCTCCTTTCACGTACTTCTGGTACAGCCCGGTGTACGTGTGATGCATTGGGTGGTCAGGCTTGCCGCGTCCATCCATTTCGTACAACGCATCCAGCAGGTACGTGCGGTTTTCCATCGCGAAGGTGTCCTGCGCACCCGGCTTGCTTGGAGCAATTTGAAGGAAGAACGCAACAGATTCTTCCAGATCGGCTAAATCAAACTTGATCATGATCAATCCTCAGTCTCAATGTGAAGTCGTGCGCGATAGCGCTGGATTGCGTATTCAGCCATCAATACCCGATCAATTTCAGGATCAGGGTGAATTGGCGGTGGTGGTGGCATTAAAGGCTTGAGTTGATCCGGCACGTAGCGCTTTTGATTCAACATGGGTCAAGCCTTCTTTGCTGAAGAACTGATTCGGCGTCCCGCGCCAATTTCAACGATGGAGCAGTTGGGATGCCGATTGGAAAGAAGCCGCGCAGCATCTTCCTTGCTAACAGCACGGATGCAGCCGCGAAGACTACGCTCACCGGGTAGAAGCAATTCGTAGTCGAACATCCGGGCATTGGTGGCAACGCAATAGGACACACCCGGACCGGTCAATGGCTCATTCCAGTCGGGAAAAAGTTCAGGAAAGTTGATCGCGTTTGGTTTCATCTTTCTCCTTGAAATAAGCACCGATCAGGGACTCGTTGCTGGCTGCAAACATGGTGGAAATAGCGTGCAACCGATTGGCTTCCGCTGTTTCGTAGCCACGCTGCTCTGCCTTTTCCAAGTTTTTCAACATGGTTTGCAGGGCAATGATCTCCTTGATTTCCTGCTGCATTGCAGCAACGAGCTTGTCCCTATCCATCAGAAGATCGTGTTGGGGATGCTGACGCCTTCAGACTTTTTTGCCCACATCTTGCCATTGATGTATTTGGTGCCTGTTTTAGATTCTGCGTTCCAAGCGGAAACAGGAATCTTGATGACGGTGGTGCCGCCGTAGCCATCTTCACCGGGTTGTGAAGTGAGCCATTCAGCCAATTTCATGGCTTCATTCAGCTCAATCTCAATCGAGCCAGTTTTGTCTGGACCGCGATCAGATTTTTTCTCCTTCACGTCAAACAACGTGAACTTGGCATCAAATGCCGATTGAAAGTCACTCATCTTGAGGTTCGAGAATTGCGTAGTGAGATTTGATGATCTCGTTGGCAAGGGATGATTCCGTCACGCGGTGCGGCGTGTCGTAGCGCTGAATGATTTCGCGCTGCATGGCTTCGTATGCCTTCGGGTCAAGAAGCACTTGCACCTTGTACTTGTTACCCGCAGGGATAGCCATCACTGCTTCAAAGGTGGTTTGGCAGACAGCTCGTCGATGCAAGCCTGCAGTTGATCAGTAGTCATCTGCTTGAGCTTGCTGCCATCGCCATCAAGGTTCCATTTTGTTGCCTTGTCGGCAATCCATGCAACCTGAGCAGTGCGATCAAGACGGTCTTGGATCAAATCCATGCATTTGGTAATCAGCTCATCGTTGACTACCGTTGCAGTGGGGACGGGGAGCGGCTGTGAGGGCTGCTCCTTTTTTTTCGCCGTCTTGGGTGCAGGCTTGACTTCCTCCTGTTGCAGTTGAATCTCAGGTTGAGTCTCAACTTTCTCAGAAGTGGCACTCACCTCTTCCCTTGCCCAGAGTTCGTAGGCGAGTGAGAAGTAAGCAGCGGCAGCGGAGCAGATGCCACGACGGGCGGAATCTGCAAGATCGCGGGCGCTGATCTTGTCGTAGGCAATCGGGTTGTTGCGATTGTCCATCACGGCGTAGATCCACACGGGCGTGTAGCAGTTGCCGTTGACGAACTGAATGCAGAGGTAACCGGTGCCGTTGGGTGCCTTGTGGACGTAGCTGCTGTCGTCTGCGGTGACAAGTTCAGGAAGCCAGCCATTGCAGTGCTGATTCAGCAGTTGCATGACCTTCGCCCAGGGGACGTAATCAGCGGCATAGGAGCCAGACCCTTTCTGCTTTACGTCAGAGAGAGTGATGACTCCCGCCAGATTTGGATAGACGGGAGTGCTTGTCATCAGCCGAGGTGCGCTTCGACTTCTTCGATGCCCTGCTCGAGGATCTGACGCATGGCAGCGGAAGCAGCGATGTTGTAGTGCTTCGCAGCGGCTTTGATGCGTGCGTACAGCTCAGGGTCGATCTGCAGCATCACGGTCTTGGTGCTGGAAGCTTTGGCGGTGAGAGAAATAGCCATGGTTAGGCATGTAGTACCAGATCACCATAACCCAAAAATCAGGATTGGGTTGCGTCTCAAAAAAGTTCGTTGAGATTGTGCTTGCGGATACCTCAGGTGACTTGACGGCACCCGAAGTACCGCATACGCTCCGGTCGCTTTCACGCACTTCATGGAACCTGAGGTAACCACAGGTACAGACGCTTCGATGGTCATCAAGCTCACTCTGGACGCCTTCACCGCCGAGAAACTTCTCGTTACAAAGCCCAGATCCCTTCCAACAGCTACGTTCTGCGCCCTTTTGATCGAGCAAGCGCTTGACACGCCCAGTACGCTGGCGGAGCGAACCGAAGGGAGCGAAGCCTCTACTTCTTCTTCTTCTCTTATTAAAGAAGATACTTCTTTAAAACAATCAATTAAAGCTGTTAGCGCTAAGAAAAAGCGCGTAAGACCCGATTACGACGACGGCTTTAACGAATTTTGGAACACGTATCAGCGAGCGCCGCTGAAGGCGAATTCCCAGAGCAAGAACAAGGCGTTCGAGCAGTGGAAGCAGGTGGTCAAGGAGGAAGCCCCTGAGAGGCTCGTGGAAGCCGCTAGAAGGGCGGTGGAGCAGGTCAAGCAGGCGAGGATGCAGGACGAGTGGTGCGCACCCCTTCCCGACGCTTTCCGCTGGCTGCGCGATGAGCGCTACACGGTTCTGCTTGAGGATCACGTCCCTGTTGGTCCACGTGTGATCAACGGCATCACGGTGTACGACTGATGGATCTGTATTCCCCTGAGTTCGCTGGGATGACCGTCTGGGCGGTTGCTGACCCCAAATCCAGCAAGGGCAGCTACACCGCCACGAAAGGCACCACGCCGCCTCCTAATGCCTCCTACGGGCATCCGATCGGGAGGTACGACTCGGACGGTCTGTTCTGGACGTTCTGTCCCAATGCAGGCGAGGAGGATCCCAACTCACCGCGTTCATCAAGGTTCGCGAGGCATCCCCACGCCATCGATGAGCAGCGTGCCGCTGTCAAGGAAAAGGTTTGGGGAAACCTGAAATCGTTCGGCTCGTACAAGGAGACGGAGTTTTGATGACCGTCAAATCTCTTCAGCTCACGCCTGAGGATTGTTTTGCTTGTTTTGATGTTGCACATCATCAAGCGGACAACAATAAAAGAGATGGCTCAGTTGAATGCGCTCCTGCTATCACGCGTCGTGATCGTTTTGCTTTTCTTGGTGCATTAGGTGAAGTCGCCCTTTGTCGTTATCTCGGCATTGAACCTGATTTTGATCGAATGAAATCAAGCGAAGGGCGAGGTGATATTGACGTTGACAATCTCTGGGAGGTTCGCGCTACTGAGCCAAATGCTTGTGGTAAAACAGGATCACCATTGACTCTGTACAAACACAACCTTTACAAGCGGAAGACTTATTTTTCTCCTTTTGTCAAAGTTTGTGTTCTCTTTGTTCGTGAACACACTCCAGTCTGCACTTTTTACGGATGGGAGATGGGTTACATCATTATTAATGAGGAGAAATTAAAGCCCCGGCGAATTGGCATCGGTGGGGACGTTGTTGAACGTGATGATCGTTTACTTCGTCCTTTTATCAGCCCTGCTCACGACCGCGAATTAGCGCTGTTTCTAAAGCAGCAATGGATCACCATCGACAACAACATCAATGCAGCGATCTTTTGACACCGCATCAGCCCTCAGGATTCTTCGCGACGGCATCCGTAAGGGTTACTGGACCATCGAGGATCTTGACAACCCACCCCCTGGCACACAGATGAACTTCGCTGATTACCGCAAATTCTGCGCCGCGCAGGGCTACATCGGCAAAGAACCCGTGTATCGCAATCTCCTTCGTGAAGTTGAAGAGAATCAGCAGGATGACTTCATTCTGTGAAACTCGTTACCATCACAGAAAGCAATGGCTACGGGATGCCCTTGCAGCGTCTTCCGCTAATTCAGCGAAACCCTGTAGGGCAACCGCGCTACTACTGGAACGAGGCGCGTCCCGACCTCAAGTACACCTCAATTACATCAATCTTATCTGCGACTCAATCTGAGAATACAAAGCATGCGCTTCGCAGGTGGAAGCAGAAAATCATCGCCGAAGGTGGTGATCCTGATGAAACCCGTGATCAAGCCGCTCGCCGTGGCTCGCTGATTCACGATTGGTTTGAGGCATTTTTGCACAAGCAGGCACCTGAACCACCGGAAGCCATTGCACCTTGGTGTGAACGCATCAAGGCATCACCGCTCTGGCAGCATCTTGATCACGTCGTCTGCACGGAGCATCAGGTGTGCAGCGATGAAGGCGCAGTACCGTTCGCTGGTACTTTGGACGCCCTGGTCAAGCTCAACGGTGAGTTCGTCTTGCTTGACCTGAAAACCAAGGCAGAGAACAAGGCGAAGCCGACGAAGCAGATCACTGACGAGGCGATGTGCCAGATGCAGGCGTACCGGATCTGCCTTGCCGAGAACTACGGCATCCAAGTGGATCGATTCCTTGCCCTGTACGTCTTTCCTGATCAGGCTGCTCATCCGGTTGCGGCGTTCGGCAAGGAGCTGGAACGGCATGAGTCTCACTGGACACAACGAATTCAGGCGTTCGCCCTTCTCAACCCGTAGGGATACGTGTATAGTGTGGTCATGAGGCACCCGATCGCGCCTCTCGTCCCCACCATGCAAACCAAGCACTTCTACTTCCGCATTCCATCTCGATCCGTTCGCGATTACGTCGAAGCCTTCAGTTTCAATGACGCCAAAGCACGCGTCTGGCGCACGTATTCCGAATACATGGATGAAATCGTCTGGGAAGACACCACCAACCCACCACCGGTTGAAGAAAAATGCGCCCGACTGTTTTTCTGACCTTTGCTCTTGTCATCGCTCTTTTCACTCAATTCACAATCACCAATGGATATGTATCAGAACACTGCCGAAGACTTGTTGCGCGAACTAGCGCATCTCAAGTCCAAAGAGCGTGCTTTGCTGGCTGACATCAAAGCCATCCAAACGCTCCTGACGCATCACGTTGAAAATGGCGACCTTGATCACATCAAAACTGATGCTCCTAATACCTATCACTTTGAAGACACCAATTTCATCTTCAACACTGGTCGTGTTACTTGGAGCTACGACGATTGCAACGATGTGGTGGCTGCTCGTGAAAATCTCAAAGAGCTAGAAGAAACCGCACGCGCTGTTGGCAACGCAGTGCAAAAAATTGGCACACCTTTCTGGACTGTACGGGCATGATCCGTACAACGATCTGGGCATCGATCGCCCTGCTGTTTGTTACGCCTGCTTCCGCACGCACCGTCACTGCCACCGTCTACGACGAGTGGTATCACGGTCGCACCGCCTACTGCGGGCAAACCTATCAACACTGGGGAATCTCAGCAGCGCATCCCTGGCTCCCTTGCAACACACGCGTTCGCGTTCACCACAAAGGACGCACACTCACCGTGCCGATCACTGATCGCTGTGAATGCAACAGCATTGACCTTTCAGCAGGTGCTGCTTACCGCCTTGGTGTCCCGCTTGATGGCATCGGCAAAGTTCAAATTGCCTATTGAACATGAATTCCGTCATCGGTCCGATTGAGCTGCTCACGCTCAAAACCAACAACCGCCTGCTCAAGCCCAAGCATCATGTCAATCAACAACAAGTCCGAGCCACTCTTGAAGAACTATCTCAACTTCTTGCTGTAGCAGTTTCACAGCACGACATCAACGCCCTTGATGTACACAGTGTCATCAACTGCATTCGCCTAATGGCGCGTACACCTTCAGATTTCCTGTCCGCTTGAATCAATGCGTGGTTCCAAGTATCAACGTACTTGCTCTGTCTGTGGCGCATCTTTCGACATCAAAATCAAACGTGGTGGAAGACCGTCTGCTCGCAAAACCTGCAGTCAAAAATGCAGCGTTGCCAATCGTCCAGTCAACACAGAATGGAGTGAAGCTGATCTTGAATTTCTGAGTAGGCACATCGAAAGCCTTCCGATACAAAGACTTGTTCGAGCCTTCAATCTTTGGGCGGCTTCAAACAACCGTCCGCAACGAACCAAGAGTGCTATCGAACACAAAATTAGACGGCTTGGATTTAGCACTAAACCACAAATTGAATACTATTCCTTTCCACATCTTTCCCAGCTTCTTGGCATTTCCGCTTACACGGTTGCGGGCTGGAAAGAATTAGCGGAAAACCCTTTACAGGCATATCAGCATGATGGAAAGAAGAAAGCGTTTAATTACGTCTCATTGGACGACTTCAAACGTTTTGCTCAAAACCATCCTGAATGTCTCGGTGGCGTCAACGAAATTGGGTTGCAATTGCTTTTGGAAGACTCAAAGAAAACCAAGGAGATTCTCAGGAAATACCCAAAACGTAATTCCGGTCTTAATTCTCCAAGACGTGTCCGCTGTATTGAAACCAGAAAGATTTACCCCAGCCTTTCTGCGGCAGCTAAAGATGTCTACGTCGTTAGACAAGTTATCTCTAGGGCTATTCAAAAAGGTCACGCTGCTAACGGTCTTCACTTTGAACTTCTTAATTGATACAAAAATCCTTTTCGTTTCATGAAACACATCTGCACTAACTGCGACAGCACCTCGTTTCGCGTCATCGAAACCCACCCTTGTGAAGATCACACCCTGCGGCAACTCAAGTGCCGGAAATGCGGTGAAAACCTCTTCACCCATGAATACATCATGGACAAGGACGAATACTGTTGGCAGATGATCAGCGGTAAAAGCCGCCTGCGCCTGCGGCAACGATGAACAACACCTACGCATGGAAAACCATCGGTGTGCCTGCTCCACAAGGCAGCAAGCGCCATGTTGGTCTCGGACGCATGGTCGAATCCTGCAAGGCTCTCAAGCCATGGCGTGAAGCGATCATTGCTGATGCACGGCTGCAAGGCGTCAGCACGCCCATCGACAGACCCATCGGTGTTGCCCTGGTGTTTTGCTTCCCCAGACCGAAGGCACACTTCACCACTAACGGTCAAGTCAGGGCAAATGCACCGAAGTACAAGACCACCCGCCCAGATCTCGATAAGTGCGTCAGGGCTGTGCTTGATTCATTGACCCTTTCGGGCTTGATCAAGGACGATTCGCTGGTGTACAGCCTTTCGGTCTACAAGCGGTTCTGCAGTCAGAACGAGGATCCCGGCGTCCACATCACCGTCATGGACACCGAAACCCTGCCGTTCAAGTGATGGGGTGCTATACTCCATATGCGATTGGGTCGTCCCGTGCTGAGGCAGTGGTCTCACCGGGGCGATTTTTTTATGCTGGTAACACGCAGGAGGCAGCATGGAGATCAGCATTGAATTCAACGCAGAAGATCTGATTGGCAAGCTGACTGAGTTTGGAAAGGTGCAACTGCCGATGGCGGCATCAATTGCGCTAAACCAAACGGCATTCAAGATGCGCGAAGAGCTGCAGCAGGAAGCAAAAAATACGTTCAACAATCCTGTTCCGTTCACGTTGAATTCTTTCCTGTACAAAAAAGCAACCCCAGAGAACCTAGAAGCCGTTGTTTATATCCGTGATGATGCGCCGAAGGGTAATCCACCTGCCGCTTATTTAGCGCCTCACATTTACGGGGGAGCAGCGTACAGAACACGTTTCCAGAAGTCGCTGTCCAGAACACCCGACCCATCTCCGCTGGGAATGGGGTCATCGATTTTGGCTCCGAATCGAATCATGGTGCCGACGCAATCACCGCGTGGGGTGCGCTTCACCAGCAATGGCAAGATGTCTCCGGGGCAGTACGAACAAATCAACACTTACCTGCAAAACACTGATTCCACCCGCACTGCAATTACAGGACGAGCATCGGCAAGGAAAGCAGGCACTAGGTATTTCTACATGAACCAAGCGATGGTGGACGAAAGGCGCAACCTGCGCTCCAGCAAGCCGGGTATCTTCATGGCGCGTGGTGGCAGGCTGCCATTGATGCGCGTGATGACCGAATCACCACTGCCGACGTTTGGCAAGAAGTTTCAGTTTTTCTCAGTTGGAGAATCTGTTGCGCAAACTGAATTTCCAAATTTCTTGTCGAAACAAAAATTCCTCTAAGTTCTTGCGAGGGGTCGGTTTAAAGGGGTCAGTTCTTGCGAGGGGTCGGTTTAAGGGGATGCCCAAGTTCTTGCAAGGGGTCGGTTTATGTCAGTACCGGAATCAGGTCGGTTTAGTATTATTTTTACACACACAGTTGTAGTTAATAATACAAACGCAATCGCAATCTGAGGTTAATTGTTATTAGCAAACAATCCCAGATGCAAGGGTAAACAATTGCTCACACATAAAATTGCAGATAATATTAATTAACTGCAAATAAAAGTGCAAAGTAATAACAATTAATGCTCACAAATAGTGCAGGCAAAAACAAATACTGTGCAAATATTTGTGCAGGCTAATTACAATTAACAATCAAGCCGGGCGCAGCATTTCCGCCTTGCCCCCGCTAGGAGCGTTTGTCCTTATCTATGGGGGCTGTGGCGCAGCCGTTGCCTAGGTGCGCCCACAAGCTGCCAATCCCGCCACGTGCCTGTCACCGCTCCGCCGGATCAAACCGGCTCACCATGCCGCACGATGTGCCAATTACCGCACCGGTACAAAAACGGCAATATTTCGGCAACGTTTCTCGCTACCCGTACCCATACCGGCAATAATGGACGCAAGCGCGGTTCCCAATCGCTCCGCCGCGCTTCTAAAGCCATGACCATTTCCGCCTTTCTGTTCTGGGGCTTTCTGCCCCTGCTTTTGATCATCGCCGTGGTTGATCTCGCGACAATGTCGCAAGCCCGCCGCGTCCGCATGCTCCGCCGCTGTGGCATGACGCAATCCGCGATTGCCGATCGCCTGCAGATCAGCCGCTACCGCGTCCGGCAGGCTCTCGCATGACCGGTCCACTGCTACCCGGTGAGATCGCTGCCCTTACCCGATCTGCACCATCCCCCATCCCTTCTGGCGCCGTGCTGCCATGCCTGCCCCCTGCCCCCCGTCCCCTGCTAACTACAACCCCGAACCGATGACCTATTACGACGTCCACGAGATCACCCCTGACGATCAGTTCCCCGCTCCTGTCGACTTCGAACCTGCCCCCGGTCGTGTCCCCTTTAATGGCGCCGTGAAGCGTATGCCTCACGGTTTCCTATGGATGTATTGGATGCCGCAGGGTCGCAACTATCGCGACCAATACGATGACCTAGTTGGTTGGTATCAGGTGCCCCTGCTGGAAGAGCTGGAAGAGTGGACCATCGACAGCACCTGCCCGACCCCTGCTGAAGATGACCTAGAGCCTGATCATCCCGATTCATGGCTGAGGCTTTTAGGTCTCGTCTGATCTCACCCCATCGCAACCCAAACAATGGCAACCCTCACCCCTGCCGAAACAGAAGCCCGCTCCCTTGCCTTGCTGGACTCATTCGCGGTGCTGCATTTCACAGCGCCAAACGACAGCAACGGCAACCCCCGCCGCTTGTGGGCAGCGTTCACCCCTGCAGGTCAACTGCTGAATGCGTGGGATGAAGGCTACGCGGGGAGCGATGCCATCCCCGCCGCAATCCGTCACAAAGCGGCAACCTGCTACGCGATCCCAGTTTCTGCCGCGACCTATCGCGCAATGCTCCGCCATGCCCGGCAGGTTTCAGCCTGACCCCATCGCCCGCGATTCTGCGGGCTTTTTATTTCCTACCCAATCGCACCTAGGGAAATGCTCTCCGCTCTCCGCTTCCACCTGACCCGCGTTAGCTCAAACGTAAAAACCGGACCGATCCCGGTTAGCACTTCATCCCGTGCAAGCTGTTCGCCGTCTTGCCCATTTCTTGCTAATGGCTGCTATGCGGAAGCCGGACCGCTTGCCCTTCATTGGGCAGCCGTCACCCGCGGCGATCGGGGCGTCCCTTTCGCTGATTTCTTGCAATCGATCCGCAACCTGCCGAAAGGTCAGATCTGGCGCCACAACCAAGCGGGCGACCTGCCGCACAGCGCCGGTAAGATCTCGCGCCGTTTCATCCGAAGCATTGTTGCCGCGAACCGTGGGCGCCGTGGGTTCACCTATACCCATCACGATCTCAGCAAAGGAGAGAACGCCTCTCTGATCCGTTATGCGAACCGAAACGGGTTCCGCGTCAACGTTTCCACCGAAACCGAGAGCGCAGCGGATCATGCCATCGCCGCCGGTCTGCCTGCCGTTCTTGCCGTGCCATCAACCGAAACGCGCCGATCGTGGCGCAGCCCCGCCGGTAACGCGGTTCTTGTCTGCCCAGCACAGCGGAGCGATACCAAGACTTGCGCCGACTGCCAGCTATGTGAAAAGCGAGGCTCACGCGTGGTGATCGCCTTCATTGCTCACGGTACGGGCAAGCGCAAAGCTGATCAGGCAATCGCAGCGGCTGCCAAATGACAGCCCCTACCGTCAACCGCCACACCAGAGCCGGACGCGATGGGCGTCTGATTACCTGCCCACACTGCGAAACAATCGCTCGCGTCTACCATTTCGCATGGTGCGCCATTACCTGTAGCGGCTGCGAGCGCATGATCGACAAAGAACACTGGCTGATCACGCCCGACTGATCCCGCTCCCATACCCTCTCGCCCGGCACGTCCGGGCTTTTTTATTGCCTGCCCCTGCGCACCATGGCGTGGGGGCTTTGCTTTGCCTACGTTTGGCATACGTTCGCCCCTATGGGGCGCAGACCATCGCCCAGGGAACGGGGGGCGATACCTGCCGAACCCTTGCCATGGCATCCCTTAACGCTCTCGAGCTGATCCGCTCGAGCATCCACAAGCGCGACGCTTTGCACGCTGCGCAGCTCCTACAGCTCAAAACCTACAGGGGCGTCCCATACGATCAAGCCCCGCACAGCAGCCCACAGCCTGCCGATCTCACCTACCGGGGCATTGGTCACCACGTCGAGCGCTAGCCTTGCCCTAACGATCTCAGCCCCTGCCATCGCGTGGGGGCTTTGCTTTGCCTGCCGCATGGGGTGGGGTTAATTGTTAATTATAATTATTGGCAACTTGCGATTAATTGTTAATTGTTAGCGCTTGCAATTAATACTTGCCAACAATTGTTAGCGCTTGCAATCAAGATTTGCTTGTAATTAATAGCGCTGCAATCGCAATTGGGGGCAATTCTAATAGCTAGCAAGTTGGGGGGTCGGCATCACTCAGCGGGCAAATGTGGGTCCTTTCTGGGGGGTCATCCTCGGGTAATTTCGAAC
>Ga0208542_1000992_pt1 | contig 12515 bp, 13 predicted proteins | sample DEB08_DNA_3_FD_185495 | JGI IMG/M metagenome (GOLD analysis project Ga0208542, IMG submission 185495) | Aqueous microbial communities from the Delaware River and Bay under freshwater to marine salinity gradient to study organic matter... | ecosystem: Environmental > Aquatic > Marine > Coastal ... | reverse complement strand
TTCTGGACGAATGCGGACCGCTTGCGCATGGACGCACTGTTCCGCGCAAGCCGACGGATGCGCGACAAATGGGACGAACGCCACCACGCTGATGGCAGGACGTACGGCGAAGGCACGATTGACAAGGCGATAGCCAGAACAACAACCACGATTGGAAGTAGGCTGAACCGGTCCGGTGCCGTTGCGACTGCGGCACGCCATCGTGCCGTCGCGAGTGACCGCTTGCCACTGACCGATCTCGGGAACGCCGAACGGCTGGTTCGCGCTCACGGTGATGACATTCGGTGGGTTACTGACTGGAAGGCGTGGATACGCTGGAACGGACGATATTGGGAGCGTGACACCGACGGTGCGGTGCTCCGGCTGACGTTCGATGTGGTCCGCGACATCGTCCTGGAGGGTGACGACGAGGCAGTGGCGAAATTCGCGATCCGGTCCGAGGCCTTGCAGCGGATGACCGCAGCCGTGGAACTGGCGAAGTCGCTGCCGGGGATCAGCATACGATCTGAAGTGCTGAACCGGAACCGCGACATCATCGTCGTGCGGGACGGGACGCTTGATCTGCGCACCACGCTCGTGACACCGCACCGGCGCGAGGACTTGATCACCACGGTGATCAAATGGGACGGCGAACTCGCGCACTTCGACCTGAACGCGGAATGTTCGGTCTTTATGCAATCGCTTGCGACGTGGCAGCCTGACCCCGAGGTTCGCACGTACCTGCAACGGCTTGCAGGATACTCGCTGACCGGCCACGTCCGGGAGCGCGTGATAGCGATCTTCTGGGGGACTGGCAGGAACGGTAAGTCGACGTTCGTCGAGGCACTGAAACACACGTTTGGTGATCATGCCCACCAGTCGTCGACCGATCTGATCATGCAGCGCCGTGGCGTGGATGCAAGCGCAGCGTCGCCGGAACTTGCAGCCTTGCAGGGGAAGCGTCTCGTGGTGATGGACGAGACGTCCGAAGGCGGGAAACTGGACGAGGCGCGTGTGAAGTGGCTTACCGGTAACGACCGGCTGAGCGCGCGGAAACTGTTTGGTGATCCGTTCGAGTTCGACCCAACGCACACGATCATCCTGACGACCAATCACCGGCCGGTCATCCGGTCCGGTGGCGAGGCGATCTGGGACCGCATCCACCAGGTGCCGTGGGAAACGAGGATCAGCGACGCCGACGTGGACCGTACGCTGCCTGAACGCTTGCTTGCCGAGCGGCCCGGAATATTCACGTGGCTCGTGCTCGGGTCGGGATCGTGGTACGACCGCGGACTTGATCCGCCGCTGTCTGTTCGCAAGGCGACGGACGAATACCGTGACAGTTCCGATTGGTTTGGCCTCTTCCTTGAGGATTGCTGTTACCTTGCCGAAGGCCAGATGACCACCGCCAAGGACCTGCACAAGGCGTACGACGCCTGGGCGAAAGAGTCCGAGGAGCGGCTGCTATCGGTGATCACGCTCGGGCGCATCCTGTCCGAACGCGGGTTCAGGAGCATCAAGAACCGCCGTGGCGAGCGTGGCTGGGACGGGATCATGCTGACCACGCGGTGACGGCGCGCGTCGGTTTTTGGACAGATGGACAGATGGACAGACGTTTCGGGAAAGTAGCCTTTGTGCGGGCGCGCGCGTGGGCGCGCGCGCGCGTGCGCGAATGGGTAACTTTCTGTAATCATCTGTCCAATCTGCCGTCAGATATGCAAAAGATAGAACCTAACAGGGAAGAAAAGGCCAAAAAAGTCTGGACAGATGCTTGGACAGATGACGGCAGATGGGTCATCATCTGTCCAAAAATGGGCACATTTGGATCGCAACCACTTGACATCACGTCCGTTTGAGACTGTGGAAGGGGGCTACAATGGTTGGGTACTGGATGGCGGTGGGACTGGAACTACTGATGTTGACGCTCCTCGTGGCACTCGCACTGTGGGCGCTGTTCGACGCGGAACGGCTTCGCGCACTGTGGATCGCCGAGCGGGACCGGCGGGCGCACGGGGCGCGTGAGTGCACCTGCGGGGCGTACCGGCGATGCTGAGTGGTGATGTGCGCGAGTTGTTCGATGTTCTCTACGGTGACCTGTCCGGCGAGGTGATCGGGCACGCCAAGCGGCTGATGCGTGGCGGGACGCTCGACGCGTTGTCCGTCGAGGACGTGGCGCAGACGGTTTGGCTGAAGGTGTGGGCGAACCTCGAACGGGCCGAGCACCGGCCAGGGCACGGACGCCACGACGGGTTGCGCTCGTGGGTGCACACGATCACCCGCAACACGGTGCTGGACTTGGCGTCGCGTGCGCGGTACCGGCGTCACGTCAGCCTGACGCCGGGCGGGTTTCTGGATCACGGGACAAACGGCTGGGACGGCGGACCGCTGATGACGGAGGCACACTTCGAGGCGACCCCGGCCACCGATCCGCACGAACGCGCGGTCGGTGCCGAAGTCGCCGATGCGTTGCGGGAGGCGCTGGAGGTGATGACGGCGTATCAGGCGCGGTGCCTGTGCGCATCGCTCAGCGGCCTGAACGGCGAGGAAGCCGCTGCACAACTGGACAGGTCAGGGCGTGGCGTTCGGCACGCGCTGTTGCGTGCGAGACGGACATTCGAGGCGGTCGCTGAGCGACGGGGAGTTGACACGTGCCGATAGATGCCTTTGGCCTGGCGGAGCGGCTGGTGGTGTGGATCAGGGCGCAACCGTCCGGCGTGACGCTGCAAGTCAACACGGAGGACGTGCTACGCGAGTTGCAAGCGATCTATCCGCCACGCACCGACATCGGGACGGTTGACGAATTGTGGGCGGCGATGGTGCAGGCCGACGCCGAGGATGAGGAACTGGGCAACGCAAACAAGTGGCGCTCGTTCGTCCTGATTGCGTGGTCGTACCTGCCTGGTGACAGCGTCGTGACGGGCACACCGGCGACGATCAGGTTCATGTGCCCGCGGTCCGCGTGGGAGGTGGCGCTGTGACGTACGTGCACCGCACCGCGCTGGCGATTGACGTGTGGGAGGCATCCGTGAAACTGTGCGCACGCACGCCGACGGACGAGGAGCAGGCCGCAGCCTGCGCGTACATCGACATCCTCGTGTCGCACCAGGCGATGCCGGACTTGTCGAGGATCGGCGCGGATGAGGTGCTGGCACTCGCCAACGTCGTTGTCCGGCGCACGATGCCCGACGCGATGGTGCGCGCATGATCACGCTCGTGTTGCCGTACCCACCGACCGTCAACCACATGTACCGTCGGGCGCGGGGGCATCTCGCACTGACGCCGGAGGCGCTTGCATTCCGGCACGCTGTCCGATTGATCGCTCAAGTTCAGGGCGTCCAGCCGATGAGCGGCCCGGTCGCCGTGTTCCTCGACGTGTACCGTCCACGCCGTCGGGGAGATCTGGACAATCTTCTCAAGGCCGTGCTTGATGCCTGCAACGGGATTGCTTACCATGACGATGAGCAGGTCGCCCGCATCGAGGCGAACCGGTACGACGACAAGCGCGCACCGCGCGTCGAGGTCAGCGTGGTATCGTTGACGTGATCAGTTGCACTCATGCATTGATCCACGTGAGGCATGATGGGTGAACAGCGGTACACGGTGACGCAGGTAGCGGACGCCTTGCGTGCGCATGGCGGTTTCGTCAGCGACACCGCAGTGCACCTCGGCTGTTACGCCACAACAGTCAGGCGATACATTGCGCGGTACCCGGCGCTCCAGCAGATCATCGACGATGAACGCGAGCGCGTGCTTGACGTGGCCGAACGCGCCAACGCCAAACTGATCGCGGATGGGCATCCCGAGCAGGTGCGTTGGTTCCTTGGCAAGATGGGCCGCAAACGTGGCTACACCGACAAGACCGAGGTCGAACTAAGCGGACCCGGTGGAGGGCCAATCCGTCTTGACGTTGACCGATTCCTTGACGCTCTCGCCGTTGCAGAGGCTGGCACGCTTGCCACGCCACTTGCAACGCCAGGTGTTGCAACAGGCGACCCGGACTGACGCGGACCTCGACGCAATGCGCCGGGAGTGGCGCATCGTCGGACGTCCGAACCAGCAGCCACCCGTCACCAATTGGCGGACGTGGCTGGTGCTCGCGGGCCGAGGCTTCGGGAAGACGCGCACCGGCGCGGAGTGGGTCCGCGCGCAGGTCGAAAGGCACGGGCGACAGCGCGTCGCCATCGTCGGCGCGACCGCAGCCGACGCGCGCGACGTCATGGTGGAGGGCGAGTCGGGCATCCTTGCCGTCGCACCGCCTGGCAACCGACCCGAGTACGAACCGTCCAAGCGTCGCCTGAAGTGGCCGAACGGCGCGATGGCGACGACGTACTCGGCGGATGAGCCGGACCGGTTGCGCGGGCCGCAACACGACGCGGCGTGGTGTGACGAACTTGCGGCGTGGCGCTACCCGGAGGCGTGGGACATGCTGCAACTCGGACTGCGTCTCGGCACCGACCCGCGTGCCGTCGTGACGACGACGCCGAAGCCCACGCGCATCCTGCGTGACCTGATCGCCGCACCCGGCACCGTTGTCACCACGGGTTCGACGTTCGACAATGCGTCCAACCTGCCGGAGGCGTTCCTTTCGCAGATCCGACGGCAATATGAAGGCACCAGACTCGGACGTCAGGAGTTGTACGCCGAACTCCTTGAGGACACACCAGGCGCGCTGTGGACGCGGGCAATGATCGACGATCACCGCGTGCGTCACGCGCCAACGTTCTGGCGCGTCGTCGTCGCCGTCGACCCGGCCGTCACGTCCGGCGAGGATGCGGACATGACGGGGATCGTCGCCTGCGGTCTCGGCGAGGACGGACACGCGTACGTCATCGGGGATTACACGCTGCGCGCGTCACCGGACGCATGGGCGCGGGAAGCGGTGCGCCGGTATCGTGAACTCGGCGCCGACCGGCTTGTCGCCGAGGCGAACAACGGTGGCGACCTTGTCGAGACCGTCATGCGCACGGTCGACGCGAATATCGCGTATCGTAGTGTCAGGGCCAGCCGAGGTAAACTGGCTCGGGCCGAGCCGGTGGCGGCGTTGTACGAACAGGGGCGCGTGCATCACGTCGGCGTGTACCCTGACCTTGAGGACCAAATGGCGACGTACACCGCGGACGCTGCGAAATCCCCTGACCGGCTGGACGCGCTGGTGTGGGCGCTGACTGATCTCATGCTCGGCGGTGGCGAGTGGGTGATGGTATGAGGTGGCGCGACCGCATCGCGAAGGCGTTCCGGCTGGGTCCGGCTACCGTCGACAGTTTCGAGACGACGTTCGGACACGATCAGGAGAGGTACGCGCCAGCCGCGTACGGCGATTACCCGGCGACCAACGCTGCGGTTTACGCCTGTTCCAACATCCGGGCGAAGAACCTGGCGAAACTGAACCTGAAAATCTACAAGCGGGCCACGAACGGCGAACGCGTCGAGGTGACATCGGGGCGGTTGTACGACCTGATGCGCTCGGTCAACGGCTATTGGACATTCCGCCGGTTGATCCGCATGACCGAGATGTCGCTTTGCACCTACGGGCAGGCGTTCTGGGTTCTGGAGAACGGCGTCGAGGGGCGCACTGCGGCGCAATCCGCACCACGGGAGATCTGGTGGGCGAACCCGTCCAAGATGACGGTCGTGCCGGACCCGGTGCGGTACATCAAGGGGTACCTCTACGAGGATCAGGGACAGACGATTGCGTTCGACCCTGCCGACGTGATCTGGCTGAAGTATGACAACCCGGCCGACGAGTTCAGCGGGTTGTCACCGATTGCATCCGCGCGTCTGGCAATCGACACGGCCGCGGGCGCGATGCGCTCGAACCGGCAGATCTTCGACTCCGGCATGATGCTGTCAGGCGTCATCGGTCCCGCCGACAAGACGTCAAGCCTCACCCGCGAGCAGGCCGAACAACTCAGCCAGATGTTGGAACGCCGGTTCAAGGGCGCAGACAAGGCGCACCGCACGGCGGTCCTGACGCAGCCGATCTCGTTCACGCCGATGAAACTGACGCCGAAAGACGCCGAGTTCTTGTCCCTGATGTCGTACGGGGTCCGCGAGGTGTGCACGGTGTATGGCGTTGCACCGCAACTGATCGGCGACCAGACGCATTCGACCTACTCCAACTACGAGCAGGCCGCGAAGGCGCTGTGGACGGACACATTGCTGCCTGAGGCGCGGTTCTTGGCCGACGAGATCACCGAACAGTTGGTCCCGCTGTTCGGCACCGAGGCTGACGAGGTGGAGTTCGATGCGTCGGACATCGAGACCTTGCAAGAAGACCGGGCGGAAGTCATAGACCAAGTCGTCAAACTGGTCGGTGTAGGCGTGCCACTCAACCGCGCACTTCAGGAGTTGGCGCCACGGTTCCTGCCACCGGGCAAGACCGGCTACGCATGGGGCGACGCCGCGTGGTTGAACACGACCGTGTTCAGTCCCGTGACCGAGGAAACCATGGCGGGTCTCGCCAAGGCACCGCCACCGACGGCGTTGCCATCGACCGAGGTATCGACGACACCCGCACCCGTCAAGGCACTGCAATCCATCGCGTGGCCGGTGCTCGCGCTTCCCTCAACGGCACCCGTCATTGAGGTTACCTCGAAAGCGTGGGTGGAATACGGCAGCGTCGAGCACCAGAAAATCTGGAAAGCGTTCACCGACCGCACCGACAAGCACGAGGCGCGGTTCATGGCTGCACTGCGTGAGTATTTCCGGCGCCAAAGCGACAGCGTCAGCGCCAAACTTCGGGCCAAAGCCATCAAGGACGCGGGTGACGCGCAGGCGGACCCGTTCAACCTTGCCACATGGAACCGTCAATTGCGCGCGCTCGGGTTGCCGTTGATCGGCGCGACGATGGAGGACGGCGGACAAGCCACGTTGGACGACCTGAATATTGCCATGTCGTTTGACCTCGGAGACCCGCGCGCGGTCACCATCCTTGAGGGGAGGGCGCAACGGTTTGCGCGTGCCGTCAACGAAACGACGTGGAATACGTTGCAACTGAGCCTGGCGGCCGGGCTGGCGGCTGGCGAGGACATCCCGACATTGCAGTTGCGTGTGGCGCAGGTATTCACCGACGCCGCGACGTGGCGAACCGAAGCCATTGCGCGCACCGAGGTCATCGGCGCATCCAACGCGGGCAGTCTTGAAGGTGCCAAGCAATCCGGCGTCGTCACCGGCAAGAACTGGCTTGCGGCACTGGACGCGCGGACCCGCGAGACGCACGTTGTGGCACACCGTGACGCGCGGAACCGCAACGTACCACTCGATGCCGATTTCCACGTCGGCGATGACACCGGACCTGCACCACACCAGTTGCCATCGGCGAAGGAAGTCGTCAACTGTCGGTGCACCATGACCTTCGAAACCGACTGAGGACGCGATGAACGACAAGACCTACACCGACGCAACGTACCAGGCCAAGCAGGTCGGCGCGGACGGCGTGCCGATCTACACGTTCCTGTTCACGAACGACCGGCTGGACCGTCAGGGCGAGGTCGTCACGCTCGAAGGATGGGACTTCACGCAATACCTGACCAATCCGGTCGTGCTTGATAGCCACCAATACACGAGCATCGAGGCCATTGTGGGCCGATGCGTGTCGATCAGCCGCAGCGACGCGGGCTGGCTGGCTGACATCCGCTTCAACGAAAGCGAATACGGCGCGCTTGCGCGGTCGCTTGTGGAAGGTGGAGACCTTCGCGCGGTGAGCGTCGGGTTCCGGCCGCTCGCAATCGAGTACCCGGACATGGCGTCCCTGCGCGCATCACGGGCGTTCGATGACGACACCATCAAGGCGCTCGTGACCGTTGCGCCGGACCCACGCACGGCGGTGCGACATGTTCGGAAGGAACTCCTCGAGATCTCGGTCGTGCCAATTCCGGCGAACGCCGACGCGATCCGCGTCAGGTCCGTTGACCCGCCGGTGACGACATCCGGTACCGCCATGTCGGTGACGAAGATCGAGGCACCCGGCTGGTTGCGCCAGAACGCGCGTCAGGGTCTTGAGTGGCACGCGGACGGACTGTCCGGCGACGGGGTCACCGAGAAGACGCTGGCCGAGGCGCGGTCGATGGCGGGCGGCAACGTGTCGGCCGACAAGGCGGCGCGCATGGCCGCATGGTTTGCGCGCCACATGGGCGACCTTGACGCGCCGTCTGCGGACCGTGGACATCCCGACTACCCGTCACCCGGCGTGGTGGCGCATGCGCTCTGGGGCGGTGGCAGCCGCACCGAGAGCGAACGCGCCGCAGCGTGGGCGCGCGGTCAGTCCGGCAAGGGCGCTGACGCGTCACCGCCAGACCGTGATATCGTTGTGGCAAGCACCGCCTTTGTGCGGGACGTGTGGCCGTCGGTCGCGAGCGCGATGCTCGCGGTGCTGACATCCACGGCCGATGACGCGACGCGACGTCGCGCCTACAACGGTCTTGAGCGTGTGTACAAGGTGCTTGGCAAGGAGCCACCCGAGTTCATGAACGCCGACACGGTCGCCAAACTTGGCACCGCCGAACGGAACGGCATGTTCTGGGAGGGCGAGCCGGGCCATGTCAAGGCCGCGGGACCGATCAGTCCTGAGACCGAGGCACTGATCCGACAGGCGCACGACCTGCTCATGCGCGTCGTCGAGGCACTTGACGAGACGCCTGAACCCGTCGTCACGGATCGACCACCGACGGATGAACCCGTCATGTACCAATCCGCGGACCCGTTCCGCGCATTCGACCCGCAGGCTTTGCGGGCATTCCTGGAGACACGCAAGTGAACACCGACGAGATCGGCATCATCCTCAGTGACGTGCAGGCACGCCTGAAAGGGCTTCCAGAGCACGTGACCAGCGACGCAGCCTTCGAGGCACGCGCCGCACAGATCGCCAAGCAGATCATCGACGCGGAGGTCGCTAACCCGAACAGCGAGTTCGTGCGCAAGATCCGCTTCGGCACCGACCAGAAATTGGTTGGTTCCAAGTTCGCCCGGCATAACCTCAACATCAGTGACGTCGAGTTCCTCTACGACATCGCCGTCGCCGAGCAGCGCAGCGGTCGTGGACGCGGACCATCGCCGGACCTTGAGAACGCGTTCAAGGCGATCTCCGAGGCTTATTACCTGCCGGAGGCCGAGGTCAAGTCGATTGACCAGCGCGCCATCGACAACCTGTTCCCACGCGTGCCGGTCAGTTCCTTTGCGGGCGCTGATCGCGAACTCGCGGCCAAGGGCATGTGGTGGGCGACCAGCGCGTACCGCAAGGCAATGGACTCGGCCGAGAGCGGCTTCGGTAGCCAGTTGATTGGCGCGCAATACGTACGTGACTTGTGGATGTCGGCGCAGGCCGAGAGCCGCATCATGGCGCTGATCCCGCAATTCGAGATGACCGACCCGACGGTGTATGTGCCAGTCGAGGCGGACTTGCCGGAGATGCTCCTGTTCTCCGAGGCGACCTCATCCAGCGCGTCAGCCAACACGTCGACGAAGACGGGTAGCAACCGAGTCACCATCACCGCGTCCAAACTCGGCTTCAACCAGTATTGGTCAGGCGAGTTGGACGAGGACTCCATCATCCCCTTCGTGCCGTTCCTGCGGGCGCAGTTGGCACGTGCCACCGCGCATTACATGGACAGCCTGATCCTCAACGGTGACACGACCAACAGTGCCACCGGCAACATCAACCTGGACGACGCCGACCCGGCTGACACCAAGCACTACCTGGCGTTCGACGGCATCCGCCATGCGGGATTGGTTGACAACACCGGGAACAAGAAGGACGCGGCTGGCGCGGTCACATGGGGTCTTCTCAAGGGCCAGCAGTCGCGCATGCGATCGGACAGCCTCCTTCAGGATTGGGGCCATCCGACCAATCCGGCGGACCTGATCTACGTCGCCGATCCTGACACCGCCGACAAGTGCGCGAGCCTTGATGAGGTCATATCGGTCGACAAGTTCGGACCATCGGCAACCGTCCTGACCGGACAGTTGGGGCGCATCGGGCAGTCGCCATTGATCACGTCGATGGCAATGTCCAAGACGGAGGCTGACGGCAAGGTCTCAACGACCGGGGCGAACAACGTCAAGGGCCAGGTCGTCGCATTCAATCGCAACGGCTTCCGTCTCGGCTTCCGTCGGCGCATCCGCGTCGAGACCTTCCGCGACATCAAGACCGACCAGTTCGTGATCGCGCTCTACGTCCGTGCGGGTCTCGGCCGGTACTCCGGCACGGGCGCTGCATCGGGCATCGAGGCAGCCGACGTCCTGTACAACATCACCGTCGCCTAACACGCGACACCAGCCGATGGGCAGGTGACGGTCGGGCGACCGACCGTCACGCTTGCCTGAAGGAACGCACACATGACCGCCATTGAACGCATCATTTCCAAGGGCCAGTTGATCGCATTGCACTTCGGGCAAGCCGATGTGGCTGACAGCCAGACGGCTGTCGCCATGAACATCGTGGAGGTGCGCGACAGCGCCGCAACCACTGACGACGTGCTCGCGGTACCGGGATACACCCTGCCATTCGATTTCGAGATCGTCGGCATCAGCGTCCGCGGAAGCACCGCACGGACTGCCGGAACGCTGACCGCGGATGCCACGATTGATGGCACCGTCACCGGATTGCAGGCCGTGCTGAACGCGACTGACACTACGGCGGCGTACGCAAAGCAGCCTCGCGAGAGCGACCGGGGCGTCGCCGGATCGTACGTCGGCGTCAAGTTGACCACGGCATCGTGGACGCCGATCACCGCCGACATCGTGGTAACGGTATGGGTGCTGGCATACCTCGAAGGCATCTAACACGACGGGTGCAGGTGCGTGCCGGTCTCCGGCATGCGCCCATGCACCGTGCAATTCTGGAGGTGTACGATGGCGCGTCAATCCGGCGTGACGGCAATGCAGACCGCGGCGGTAGCGACTGGCGCGGGGACGTCGATCCTCATGGCGGGATACAACCGGGCCATGTTCCAAGTGAGCGGCACGTTCGTCGGGACGATCACCTTCCAGGGGACCGTTGACGGGACCAACTTCGTGACGTACGCGCTCTCGGACCTGTCAACCGCAGCGCGCACGCACTCGACCACGCAGACCACGGCTGGTGTGTACATCGCTGACGATGCCTCCGGCCTGACGGCGATCCGCGCCAACATCACGGCGTATACGTCCGGCAGCATCACTGTCGTCGGTTTGGCGAGCGAATAACGATGTCCGGACCGCTCGGCACAAGTGGCGGTGGCGCAGCCGGAGTGACATCCGTGACCGCCGGTAACGGCATCACGGTCACCGGCACGACGACGCCGACGATTGCAGCCTCGATTGCGGCTGGCACCGGCGTGTCGATTGCAGGAACCACGACGCTCACCGTCAGTGCCACCGGCGTCAACAGCGTGAGCGCAGGCACCGGCATCAGCGTGTCAGGCACCACAGCGCTAACCGTGTCGGCAACCGGCGTCCAGTCGCTGACCGCGGGTAACGGTATCAGCGTCTCGGGCACCACGACGCCGACCGTGTCCGCCAGTCTCGCAGCCGGTAGCGGGATCGGGATCAGTGGGACGACGACGCTCACGGTCAGCAATAGTGGCGTCACCAGCATCGTTGCCGGGACGAACGTGAGTGTGTCCGGTGCCACGGGTGCCGTCACCGTCAACGCACCGGCGTTTGCCACGCCCGGATCGTCAGCGGTGGGTGACAGCGCAGCCGCTGGCACGGCGACCACGGTAGCGCGATCTGACCACACGCACGGACGCGAGGCGTTCGGCACGCCGGGCGCATCCGCTGTTGCGGACACGGCGTCAGCGGGAACGGCGACCACGGTAGCGCGGTCAGACCATCGCCACAGTCGCGAGGCGTTCGGCATCACCATGACCGCCTCGACAATCGGCGGGACGGCTGCGGCTGGCACGTCAACCTCCGTCGCGCGTGAGGATCACAAGCACGCGTTTCCGGCCGGGGCCGCACCATCCGCGCTGACGGTGTCAAGCACGCAGGCGACCGGTACGAGCGCGTCACCCGCGCTTGCGGATCACGTCCACGCGATGCCAGGGTCTGGCACTCCCGGATCATCCGCCGTCGGCGACAGTGCGTCGGCTGGCACGGCGAGTACGCTCAGTCGTTCGGATCACGTGCATGGCCGGGAGGCGTTCGGAACGCCGGTTGCCGTCACCGGTGGCGCGACGGCTGCATCAGGAAGCGCAACTACCCTTGCGCGTTCCGATCACGTCCATTCGACGGCGAGCATGCCGGTGCTGCTGGCGTCAACCACGTTGGCGAGCGATGCGGCGAGCATCAGCATTTCAAGTATCCCGCAAACATACCAATCATTGGAAATGCGATTCACGCTTAAATCCACAGTCACCGGCGGCGCAACCGAAGAAGGATATTTGCGGTTTAACGGAGACAGCACGTCGAACTATGTTGGTGCGTATGGCAACGGCGCAACGTTATCAACTGCCGTATTGCTGAAATTTATTTCCACTGCATCTGTATCTGCAAGCGCATCATTTTCTACTGGCAGCGTCATTATTCAAAACTATACAAATACATCTGGATCTATAAGA
>Ga0208542_1000989_pt1 | contig 12539 bp, 9 predicted proteins | sample DEB08_DNA_3_FD_185495 | JGI IMG/M metagenome (GOLD analysis project Ga0208542, IMG submission 185495) | Aqueous microbial communities from the Delaware River and Bay under freshwater to marine salinity gradient to study organic matter... | ecosystem: Environmental > Aquatic > Marine > Coastal ... | reverse complement strand
TAAATTGATGTGATTATAATAACATAACTTATATACAACACAAATTATATAAATTAAACATTGTATGCTACTAAAGCAACACAACACAACACAACACAACACAACACAACACAACACAACACAACAACTTATCACTGTTAATTATGGGAAACAATATATGTGCGTCTAGTCGCAAATGCGATGGTAGTCACAGCGCGGGCCAATTTGGTATGTTATGCAAACGACCATACGATAGAGAAGTGGTTGTTAAATTTGAAAAAAAAGATACATATTATAAAAAATCCGATTCTAGAAAAAGAAAGTATACAAGTAAAAAAAGACCAATACCTATACCTATACACAGACAAAATATACACTAAAGCACACTAAACAAAGTTACAATTGATTTAAACATACAGTAGTAAAGATATATATCATATCTATTACTATTTACAATTGTTATTATCAATGCGTTTTTTTTATTTACTATACTTTGTGTCTTTGATTTTTATGCTATTTATGCGATTTCCATATGCAAAATCTAATTTAATCAATAATCCATATAATATTATTATATACAGCACTAGTTATAACAATTATAACCATAATAATCCATATAACATAATATTAAACATACACGACAAATTTTTACCAAATAAAAAAATATATGAAAAATATAAGATAGACATGGTTAAACGGCATACAAAAAATAATACAAAAAAGTTAAAAAAGAAAACCAGTAGAAATAATTTCAAAGGAAACGGCAAAGGTAAAAGCACAAATAAAGGGAAAAGTAAAAAGGGGAGAGATAATAATACAACTCGACGAAACGGGAAATCTACATCACAACATAAAAACATAGTGGCAAAAAAAATAAAAAAAACAGATTCATGTTCTATTAATTCTGATAATTTAGGATTTACATGTTATTCAAAACCAGTGCTATATAAAATTAAAGATACATGGAACAAGAAACATCCAAAACATCAAATTGATTCTTCCGATCCTTACATTATATGGAAAACTCTGCGTTCAGTTATGGAGCATGAACACGCATGTAAGCGAGAATCGTGCTGGCTAAAACACATGTGTATTAAAGAAGGGTTGCCGTCCAACATATACGACTTGACATTTTCACCAGAAATGCCCAAGTCATGGCTTCATAACCCTAATGAATGGTTAAGTAGTTTAGACATTGTAGCACAAATGAAACAATGGGAAGCAAAGTATGATGATTTTAAATTTATAGGACCAAGTCCAATTGATTATGACAATCACAAAATGTTTGGAGAGTGTGTATGGGATGAGTTGTGTAAATTTAGCTTAAAATCATATTTAAAAGACAATATACGCAAAATAGGTTCAATATTTAATTTAGATCCGCATGACAAACCTGGATCACATTGGGTTGCTGTATTTTTAAATGATGATAAAAAAACCATATATTATTTCGACAGTTATGGGGATAAACCACACCCTCAAATAAAAAAATTTATAAACGATGTTATAGCTCAATCTCGCTCTTTAAATAACACATATAAATATTTAGAAAATAAAAAAAGGCACCAGTTTGGCAATAGTGAATGTGGTATGTATAGTATGTATTTTATTACACAAATGTTGCAATCTAAATGCTTTGAAAAATTTCAACAAAAAAAAATAACAGATGAATACATGTTAAGATTGCGTAAAAAGTTTTTTAATAAACCAGTTTAAAACTAATACCATAATATAATAAAATTATTACATTATGCCGATCCATTCCAAACCCAATATAAACTTATTAATTGGTATATTAGAAAATGAATTTAACCGCCAAGCAGTTGTTAGTCAAACATTTGTAAATTTTTTCAACAATCGATTAGAAGAATATCATGAAAGGCGGTTTAATTATACTGATTTACAGCATATGAATAAATGTATATTATCAGATTGCTATCAATTTATTAGCAGTGAAGAAAAAGAAATCGAAAAAAATACGATGGTTTTGAAACCACCTCCTGCAAATCATGGACATGGTTTTCAAACACCCAGTGACAATGTTAAAAAGTCAAAAAACGACAGTTCATTTGATGATTATAAAAAGCAATATAATACAATGTTAAATCCTAATAAGCCCAAAAGTATTGATTTCAGTGATACAATAGAAGATGAACCAATACAAAACATCGATACAATTTTAAATCAAACATTAGAAGATAGGGCAAATGAATTACAAAGAATATCAAATACATATAGTGACAAACCACCGGATTGGATAACCCCGATAGATGACACTACTCCAACAACATCAACCACATCAACACCATTATTTACATCTACAACCACGAGCGAAAGTACACCTCCACCTGTAAAATTAATAATAGAAGATACACCAATTAGTAATCACGACAAACAAAATAAGCGTGTAACATTTGATTTAAATAATAATAATAATATCACCCCGCCCGTGAATTTAAATGTCAATCAACTACTTGGTAAATTAAAACAAAAAAAACAACAATCGCAACAAGAAACACAAGAAACACAAGAAACACAACAAACAGATAACACAATTAACAATGTCGAATGGAAATCCGAAATAAATAAATTAATAACTAATATGAAAAGTGAATTTGAATTGAAATTCAACGATTTAACTGATAAATACAACATTCTTGAAGCAAAGTATGATAAATTAAAATTATCTGTAGAAAACACAGATACCTCACCACCACATACACCACCACATACACCACCACAAGATACACCACCACAAGATACACCACCACAAGATACACCACCACAAGATACACCACCACAAGATACACCTCGATCCTATTATATAACATAATTTATTTTATAATTTATATTATATTATGTGTTATATCATTACAAAGTAATAACCTTTGTAAAGTAAGCCCAGAAAAAGATACCTACAAAACATTTTGCAAACAAATCTAAGATATTAAAACCAATGTTTTTGCTTTTCTCATCCATCATGTAAAGAACGCCATACATACTCCACAAAATAAAGAATGCCCCGTATAATATACTATTGTCAAACTTGTATTTTCCCTTTAGAAATGTTGCGTATATGTAATAATACATTGCGAAAAAAGCAGCAAATCCAGTAGTGAACCCCATGTTTTTACTGATAGTTCCTATCTCTCCCAAATATCCCATACCAAGCATAAGACCATTTAAAATAAGAATCACTAAATAAGTTCCCAAGCGTAGACGACCGCCCGTATTATATAAAAATGCCAAAACCAATACTAAAAGCATAATTGGTGTAGTCATTGACCAATCTAAATATCGTGTTTCGTTTATTTCTTTATAATCAACTTCTTTTTTCTTTAACTTTTCAATAAATGTTCCATAGAAATAAGTAGCAATAACAGATATGGCTGTTTCTAAATTTAAGATATGACGAGCCTTTAAATCTTTTGTTCGCATAGATTCAATAAAAGTGATGGTGGCGGTTGTTAGAAAAAATACATAGGTGATATAAAATGTATTACGAACCGCTTTATCGCTAGCCATACCAATAAATCCTTCTTTACCTTTTTTATTAACATGTCCCATGCCTTCTTTATTACCACATCCCATACATTCTTTACCGTCATGCCCCATACCACATCCCATACATTCTTTACCGTCATGCCCCATACCACATCCCATACATTCTTTATTGGTCATTTTTTCTTTTTTAGAAAGCATTAGTGTAAGTTTCTTTAACGAGTTCGTTAAATCCATATATATAAATACAACATTAAAATAACATTAAAAATATAATATAAGATTATTTATATTGTATTATATATTATAAATGGAATGTGGGGTTTGTTATTGTAATGAAAATATAGTAAAAACAAATTGTGAACATGTGTTTTGCAATAACTGCTTAAATACTTGGAGAAATATAAATAACAATTGTCCATTATGTAGAACAACCATATTGTATACACTTCCTGTTAATACATATAAACCGCTACGACGTATTACAAGATCAATGACTAAACGAGAACGAGAAATGAACTTTTATAAAGAATTTAGACAACTATTATTTATAGAACCAACCACATATAAAGAAAAAACAGAAATAATAAATAAAATAATAAAATTATGCTTTCGAAATTATACCTTAATTAGTTTGGATATTTATAAAGTTATTTCCAATATATTAATAAATAACCAAAACAATTATATTATAACCAACAGAGAAATACTTAAAATCCGTTTACAGGAAATTAAGCCATATATTAATTATGACTCAAACATACCAATAATATACGAAGAATCTGAATGAAAATATCACACCTTTGGAAATTTAAAACGCCGACTTTATAGATAGTTTTTCTTTATTTTTCTTGTTTTATTTTTTGGTTTATATTTTTCTAGACGCTCATAAACTCCCTTAAATATATTCTTAAATGTTGTTAATTGTATATCACGCAAAACATTTGCTATATTGGTTTGTAAATGATTATAGGTTAATCCCTATTACCATTTACACATAAACACGCCGTATTTTCTTTGGATCTTGGGGATTTTTTATTAATTTTGCTACCAACATAGGGTTTTCTCCTGTTTTCTTAGCATTTTTATAACTTTTCAAATCATATAATTCACCCGTTTTAGCGTATGGTGCGTCTCTTTTAAGAGCAAATTCTTTACCGTCAATTGTAACTAGAGTAGCGGTCCATGCGATAGATACTACATTTTTCTTTTTAAATTTATCACTTTGTTCCTTTGTAAATGAAGGCACCGTTAAGTAATCGTTTGGATTATCGCTGGTCACAGAATAACACACAATATTTTCCTTACCCGAACTATGTATTGAACAATCAATAGACGAACTTTTAATTTCAGTTAAAATATCCTTTTTAACATTTTCTTTGATACTACTAATTTCATGCAAAGCTTCGTCCGTTGTAATAACCAAATTTTCATCAAATTTACTAACATCTCTAGCCTGCAGTCGCTGTGATACAACTGGTTCCTTTTCTTCTTTTGTAGGCGCATCTTTATCACCCAACAATTGCTTTTCCGAAAAAGTCATTAAATACATAAATACTTTTACACTTCTAAGATCTGGAGATAAATCGGCATGACTATTAATACGAACCGCCCGTCCAATTACTTGCTCTTTTCTAACCGGATGCCAATATGGTTCCACAATATGAACATATCGCACATTTTTCAAATCAATGCCCTCCGCACCACTACTCGTAATCATGAAAATTTTAACAACCTCTCCATAATGATTGTGGGGATGAATCGCTGTAATTTGTTCTCTTAATGAAGTTGGAACAATTCCCCAATTACTATTAAACACATTTCGTATGATTTCCTTTTTCTCTTCATCTTCTGTTCCCGTATACAAAGCAAAACTGGGCTTGCTAAGTTCTTCTTGTGTCATATCAATTAACCACTTACCAGTATCGTCCTTTTTTATTTTAAACTCTGAGTATCCATTTTGTTTTAGTATCAAACTTAATATACCAATCCCTTCTAATGTTCTAAATTGCGAATAAATTAAATGCGTTCCTTTATGACTATCTTTTTGAATATTACCTAATATTTTACGAAACTTGGGGCTATATGTTTTTAAACCATCCATCGTTAAATATTGGTTTGATTTGTCTTCTAATGTTTGAATTGCTTCCGTGATTCTAGCGCCATAGTCTTTGTTTACCATTTCTTCAATAACAGCACTATCATCCACCTGAAAACGACCATCTACATTTTCTATGCGTTGATTTACAGTAGCATTATCAATTACATCTTCATCTAACTCTCCGGAAGCACTTTTATCTGTTTTTACTTTTTTTGTTGGTAAAGGGCGTGTAATATCGGGTGGAAACACAAAATTGCAAAAAGAACGGGAGAAAATTCGGTAAGTAGAAGTACCTTCGTCAAAAATGTCATCTCCCGATTGTTTTTTCTTTTTTGCAGATCGTTCTGCTTCTTTGCGTTCAACATCACGAGCCGATTCATAAATCCCGATTTGATAATTACTCATTGGTATTTTGTAAATAACAATATCTTTTGCGGGTTCAAACTTGGGCAACAATTCTTCTTTGGCACTTCTAAAATATGAAGTTAACCCCAAAATTCTTCTTTTAAATAAATCATTGTTAATCATTGAACCATCGCGAGGATTAATAAATAGTTTTTTAAATCCATCTAATGTATCTGGAAGTGCTTTGTTGTTTTCTACCTTCACGCGAGACTTGTCCGTTGCCAAATAATTTTTAGATAATATGCTGACAACACCTTGTATAAAATCATTTTCATCGATTGTATTTTGTTCTCCAACAGCAACGCCTTTATACATCGTTTTTGAGAACTTATTTTCAAACGAGAAAGGATTGCGTGTAATGCTTAATGTTCTAGCAGTTGGCTTGTATTCAATATAATCTACTAATTTGTTTGATTTTAATATGGAACGAATGTAATCAGTATTTACCTTTTTCTTAGTTTTAACATCTATTTTGAAATGATAGGTTTTAATGTATCCTCTTAGCATATTAAATAAAATACCAATTTCATTTGGATAATTTATCATGGGTGTTCCAGTTAAAAACACTACTCTACAATCAATTGCGTCCATTAAATATTCATATAATTTCACTGATAAACTGGTTTTTTTTCGGGATTTCAACTTGTTTACAATTCTACTTACAAAATTATGTGCTTCATCAATGATAACCACTCGATGGTCGAAAGGATTTGAACGACCGTGTTCCGCTTCTGCTTCTTGTTCTAATTTAGTTAGATGGTCTAATCGCATACCGTTGTATCTAAAAAAACGATATTTCTGCATAATCATTTCATTTATTTGTTTGTCTAGTAATTGTTGTTGAGTTTCGGATAATAGACCATAGTTGGACTTTTTCTTAACATCTACCATCCACGCCCCATTGTTTCGCTTAATAAATTTCAAACTAACACCGAGTGCCTTATGTAATGCGTTTTCCAATTCTTCGTTGCCTTTTGTATCTACAAATTCCCAATATTGATTGGTGCGATATAAAGGATCACCGCATTTTTTCAATTCTTTTACATAGTTCATTTGAAGAGAAGCGGGTGTCATTATATAAATTTGTTTGTCGTTTTTTAAACCTTCTGCTATACCAATGGAACCACATGTTTTACCAGCACCTAAACCATGATAAATAAGAAGTCCTCGATATGGAGAATATAAGTTAATGTAATCTCTTATGATTTCTTGATGTGTAAATAAACTAACTGGTTTACCATCGCCACTTTTCTTTTCCTTTCTTGTTTTGTATGGTTGAAATAGTTTGTTGATAAAATTAGAAAAGATTTTGCGATTGTTTAAGTAATAGGAATCGGCGCGCAAGTGGATTTTTTTCTTTGTGGATGGTAATCGCTGTTTAATGGTTGAATCGCCGATAATAATACTTTCTTCTCTTAAATCAGTATAATACGCATCGCGATCTGAACGATCCATCGTAGTGATAATGACTTCTTCTTCTCCTTCTTCCTTGTCTTGTTTTTTATCGTCTGTTTCTTTTTTATCGCTTTCTTTTTCTTTCTTGACTGTTTCTTTCTTTTTAGGTTTGACTGCTGGTTTAGGTATTTCGTCTTTATCTTCAATCTCTTCAACATCACCCATTTCAGCGACCTCTTCAATCGCCGCCATCTTTTCATCCGATACTTCTTCTTCTTCATCTGTCCCCTTTTCATCTTTAAAAATTAGCCCTCTCGCACCTCTGAAAAAGGCAGTAAAATCAATATCATTGTCTGTGTTATCAATAATCGCTATTTTCTTTTCTGTATCCTTGTCTGTATCTTGGGTAGAAGATTCTGGTTTAGGCATCATTATTATATCTTCCTCCCCTCCCCCATCATCTTCTGTTTGCTTTGCTTTGTTTTTTTCTTGCGGCGGTTGCTGTTGTAGAAAAGGGTTCTGTGATTTTATTTTTTGTCCTTGTTTTATGTTTCTTTTTTGGAATTGGCTTTTAGTTTTCTTAGGTATTAAAATTTTATATTGAGTTTGCTTTCTCAACGGTGGTTTTACTTTTAATCTATCAAGTAGAGAACTCATTATATATTATTTAATTATAATAAAACTTTGTATTTATATAAAATTACATATTATTGATAATATGTAATTTTATGTGTTGTAATTTTATGTCTTGTAATTTTATGTCTTGTAATTTTATTTTATTGTGTTGTAATTTTATTTCATTTCAGTAATTGCCATTTTCTAAATCATGTAATCCTTTTAAACATGCAGATTGTTCTGCTTTTTTCTTAATTTTATGCGTGTCTTCGCCTAGTTTTAAAAACAAATTGTTATCTACATTTTCCAAATAATATTCAATATCTTCTAAAACACTACTATTTTTACATTTTTTTTCTAAATCATTAATATTCATATATGAACTTACTAATCTAGTATGTGGATTAAACCCAATACATAAAAACACACCCATATGATAACCAATGTCTTCATCCCATTCGCTCATTTCTTTATAAATAGGAGTGACTTGAAATGCTTTTTGTAATTTAACTTGTAGTAAATTTTTATAATTATCATTTTTCTGCAATAAATTCATCCAATCCACATGTTCATCAAATACCTTTTCTACAAATGTCTGTGCCATTTGAAATCCAGGACCGGTTACAAACACATTATCAAACCATTTTCCTTCATCGTGTATTTGTATTTTGTTGAAATCCAAAAACAAAGCACCTAAAAATGCTTCAAATAAGCAACCCAGTTTTTTAAGATTGGTTCTTGTTTTTTTTTCTTCGGCATTCGCGGACATTATATACCATTTGTTAAGACCCATTTCATAAGCCATTTTACCGATTGACTCGTTTTTCACCAGCGCAATCTTTTTTTCAGTTAAAAATCCTTCATTTTCTTTGGGAAATCTGCGATATAAATAGTATTTAGTGATACATTCTAATACGCCATCTCCTAAAAATTCCAATCTTTCATTGGATTTGGTTTTAAGTGGTAAGCAATTATCAGGTCGGTCAGCAATTATAACACCGTTTTCTTCGTTTTCCATCTTAGGACGTTTGCAATAGGATTTATGAACAAATGCTCTTTTATATAAATTAAAATTATGAAAAGTAGACGGTAGTCCATATTTTTTTAAAATAACAGAAACTTCTGCTTCTGTTATTTCTATATTATTTTCATTATAAGGATTGAAAATATAATCTTCTTCTTCTTTGCTAACATCCCCATCTTGAATAATTTCTTTATCGATAATTGCTGACATGATATACATTGTATGTTGAAATGTTTTTAAATTAGTTTCATAATTAAATTAATCTTTATGTATAATATATAATAATATGCCAAAAACAGATAAGAAAAAGAGAAATGGAAATGAAACGGGATTTCAACCATACGACAAAGCAAGAGGCGACAAAGCAAGAAGCGACGGATTAAAAAAATTAAACGCCGAACAACCACCAGCGCCAGCAGCACTACCAGCAGCACTACCAACACCAACACCAATGGAAACACACGAATCAGACGGTGAAAATGAACCTTTACATTCACAACCGCTAGACTCGGAAGATGAAATGGTATCTGTAATGGACGTGCCGTACGGCGACTGGGCACAAGTAGCACTACCACAACCCAGTAATGCTTCTAAATTAACTGATGAACAGCTCAAAAAATTATATTTGCGTTATCTTGCAATAATAGATAATATACATGATTTTTTTCATAAAAGAGGAGTGAATTGTCCGATTCCCTTTAAAGCAAAGATTGTGGGAGAAAAAGATAGATTAGAGGCAGAATTACAAAAGAGTGGAATTAACACTGAATTATTTTTAAAAAATGCTGTTCCTGTTGCTGAAACAGTTATGGGTGAATTTGAATCTGCCTATACAATTAAAATATTAAACCGATTTGGTTTAATAGAAGGATGTCATTATTTAACGGGAAATGTAATGAATGATAATCTTATATATGAATCTTTTATACAAGTCTTCATGCTTAGTGGACAAACGTTTTATACTACACATGATGCAGCATTTAAAAAGAAAAAATTTCGGTTTGATATTAAAAAGGAAGCAGGTTTAAACTGTAAACATTATATTTTAAAAACACCACAAAATAATTTTGATTCAGCAACAAGTAGTGCAAGTTCATCTGTAATTAAAAAAAAAACTGTAATTGTATATCCTGAAAATCATGTAGGTGTTGACGGTGAACACGCATGGATTTTTGAAAGTAATATATTAACTCAACCCATGGGTGGAAAAATGAGTTTCAAATATGCTCCTGAAAGTGCAACCGGTCTGTTAGGATCATTAGCATTATGGAAAGAATTTATTGGTAGAAAGGCTACGTTTAATTATGAAAATAAAAATAATGGTACAAATATTGAAACTAAATTTAAACCGATCGGTGCATTCGGTGGAACAGAAAGTGGTCCTGGTCCAAAATTGTTATGTGAATCACTCAGTGCAGCAGCCGAACCACTAGCTAACCCAAAAACAGCAGCTAAAAAAATATATAATGAAATAGTGAGAAATGCTACACTACCTCCCGATGAAAAATACTCTTTGATATTAGATTTAAAGCGTTCGGGTGATTGGGAACAAGTTCTTGCGGCTAAATGGTTTAAAGAAAATAGTGGTTATGAGGGTTCTGAAAATACAATTGTAATAACCGGTGATTATTTATGCTTTCTATTTGCTGCTATAAATAATGTAGATTGTGTGTTTTTGGGAGCAAAAACCTCTTTATTTTATAGTGATAAAATAAGAACTTATTTAAAATGTGCAGACCCCGTACCTTCTTTAAAACAAAGTAGCCAGACTGGTGGAGATCCCGATGATGAAGATTATATTGATACTGGTGAAGATTATTCTTACACTGAAGAAGATTTTATGGATGATTTTTATACTTTACTAAAAAATATACGCCACAATACTATGAGTTGGCATTATGAAACAATCGATGACGTGGTATCAGAAGAATCATATTATGATAATATCATAGTTTTAATCGAAAATTTCCAAACACTTTTAATCGAAAATGACAATATCAAAGAAACCAAAATTTACAAAAACATCGATGGTATTTTAAAAGTGCTTAGATGGTTTTTTGACATTGATACTAATGAAAACCCAGGAACAGCAGCGTCATCAAGTGCTGAACACAAAGAGGCACCTCCAAATTTATTTGTATCAAATGTATTAGAACGTTCGAAACATATACATGAAAATTATGGAATGTTATCTGCACGTTCGGAATTGCCTCAGTATAAAGAAACCTTTATGTTTAAAAAAATATTCTTAATGTCTATTTGCATTTTATTTGAATATTTAAGTTTATATTATGAAAATGATATTCCGGATGTTATACCCAAAGAACAAACATTATCAGACCCTAATATAAAACCGGGGTTTCCTCATATAATAGAAAGCTTTTATTATTTTATTATAACAAATATAATATATAAAAGAAATGATAGTTTTAATTTAAGGCAAGATAATGCATATGAAACCATTATTAGATTTTTAGCTATTACTTATAGTTTACTTGGTGAAAGTTTATTAGAAGATAAAGTCTTGACCAACCCCTGGGAACCATTCAAATTAGCAGGGTTTTTCCAGGGGATTCCTAAAAGTATAATTCTTCAAAGATACTATCCCAACCTTGAGAATATAATAGCACAAGCTTACTATAAACACACCGCAAAAATTTTCCTTTTCTCCACCACTCCTTCATCATCTCAATCACGCGGTGGAGCAAGAAAAAATAAAATGATACGACAAATAAAAAAGAAAAAAACAAAAAGAAAACACATAAAAAAGAAAACAAAAAGAAAAATAAAAATAAAAGGAAGAAAACAAAAAGAAGAAAACAAAACGAAAAATAAAAAGAAAAAACGCAAAAAAACACGCCGTAAAAAGGTAATAAAACGAAAAAAACACACAAGGCGTAAACATTTAAATAAGTCAAAATAAGATAAAACCAAACAACAAATGGACATTTAATTAAGATAAACCACTTAAACCAACTATAACAAGTTATATAATTAATATTATGCAACCATATTGGGGTGAATATGACTCATCTGTTATATTTTGCGAAGATAAATATGCAAATTCTCATTTTATAGCAGAATATTACAATACATTAAGTGGTTTATTTTATTTTTTTATTGCATTATATTTTTTCACAACCAAAATGAAAAAATATGCTTATTTAATAAGTTTAGTTAGCATAGGAACAATAGCATTACATGGAACATTAAGATGGTATGGTCAATGGATAGATGAAATGGCAATGTTGACATTAATGTTTTTTTATATAAAAGATGTTTATTATGACCTAAAATATATTTATTGTGCAATGATGTTAGGTTTCTACATGACTTTTCATGATAACTATAATGTGTTTTTATTTTTATTTATTTTTATCGTTATTTATCAATATAATGCGGTTCGACTAATAATAAATGATGATAAAACGCGGTATTATTTAAAAATGTATAAATTAAGCATGATGATTGGATTTACTTTTTGGCTTTTAGATCGGTTGTGCTTTACAAAAATAATAA
>Ga0208542_1000988_pt1 | contig 12540 bp, 20 predicted proteins | sample DEB08_DNA_3_FD_185495 | JGI IMG/M metagenome (GOLD analysis project Ga0208542, IMG submission 185495) | Aqueous microbial communities from the Delaware River and Bay under freshwater to marine salinity gradient to study organic matter... | ecosystem: Environmental > Aquatic > Marine > Coastal ... | reverse complement strand
CTGCCAATCTACAAACTTGTAATCAACCCAGAGGACGAGACCGGGGTTGAGTTCGTGTCCCTTGTGACCAAACCAGCCATTGAGCGTGACTTTCAATACTTCAATGACCAGTTCGTTGATCCACGAGCAGGAGAGAGCGAGGAGGACTTCATCTCTCGCTGCATTCCGGTTCTGATTGGTGAAGGCAAAGACGAAGCACAAGCAGCAGCCATTTGTTATTCCTACTGGGAACAGAAGTTTCAGTTTGAATCCTACAACGACTATCCAAAGGCAGCAGGTCAAAACGCTATGCGAGGAATGAAGTTGAACGAGGCAATCGGTGGTCAATGTGCAACCTTGGTAGGCAAGAACAGAGCCAACCAATTAGCCAACGGAGAAAACCTTTCTCTTGAGACCATCAAGCGCACCTATTCATTCCTATCCAGAGCCAAGACATACTACGACAAGAACGATACCGAATCTTGTGGGACTATATCTTATCTATTGTGGGGTGGTGACGAGATGCTTCGTTGGACTGAGCGCAAGTTGGAGCAGTTGCAGTTGAAGAAAGCCCGTAGAGGTTTTGCCGTTCAAGACGAGGAGAAAAAAATCATCTCTGGCCCTGCAATGATTGCTGACCTTCCCATCTATCGGTATGACGATATGAGAGGTGAGTATTATGTCGTGTTTGACAAAGAGACCATCTTTGAAATTGCAAAGAAATGGGCGAAGCAAGACCGCTATGACTCTGTGAATATCCATCACGATTTGCCCTCTGCCGGACTTTCTCTGTTTGAATCGTATATCGTAGACAGAGAAAGAGGAATAATGCCTCCAAAGGGCTACGAGGAGGTCGCTGATGGCAGTTGGTTTGTTTCATACTTGGTCAATGATGACCAAATCTGGGAGCGAGTCAAGTCAGGCGAGTTCCGAGGCTTCTCCGTTGAGGGGTTGTTTGATTTTGAAATGACCCAAGAGCAGAAGGTTTCAGACGCTCTGTTTGCCCGAATCAAGGAGATTGCAGCCAAGTGGGACGGGAAAAATTGAGCCAAAAAATAGACACCACTAAATATATATAGATATGAACTCAAAAGAAGTAATTCACGAGATTCGGACTTTGCTGGGATTCAGCGAAGAACCGAAAGCCGAAGTTGAGATGGCATCTGCTATGCTCGTTGACGGCACAGAGATTCAATGGGAAGGCGAGTTGGCCGTAGGTACTGCTATTTTCGTTGTAACAAACGAAGGCTTGATTCCTGCTCCAGACGCTACTCACGAAGTTGAAGGCGGAATGTTGGTTACCACCGAAGGCGGATTGGTGACTGAGATTGTTGAAGTAGAGGCAGAAGTTGAGGTTGAAGTTGAAGCAGAGAAATTTGCTACTTTGGAAGCCTTTGAAGTTGCCGTTGCTGAATTGAAAGCCGCAATCGCTGACTTGAACTCTAAGGTTGAGAAGTATGGCGAGAAATTCGCTGCACAAAGTGAGGCCGTTTCTAAGGCCGTTGATTTGGTAGAGGCTATCGCTGAACTGCCCTCTGCTGAACCCGTAAAGAAGGACGAAGTGAAATTGTCCAAGAAAGACCAGCAGTTCGCAAACATTGTCAAAATTGCACAAACCTTAAAAAAATAAAATCATGGCATTTAATGTAACCGGGTTAACTAATTATGTTAACGAGCAAAACACCGACATCCTTGTAAAGAGTTTGTTTGGTAGCAAGACGGCCTCTATGCTTCAAGCAGCAGGTCAAGTTCAAGTAGGTGTAAAGAGCGCAGAGGCTTTGAACATCTTGTCAAGTGATGTATACTTCCAAGCCGATGGCTGTGGATACACCGCTTCTGGCAACACCACTTTCACTCAGCGTACTATCACCGTAGGCAAAATCAAAGTAGAGGAGACCTTGTGTCCCAAAACTTTGGAAGCCAAGTGGATGCAGACCCAAATCGCTGCTGGTTCTCCTACTGCCGTTCCTTTTGAACAGGCTATCAGCGAGAGCAAGGCTTCTGTAATTGCCAAGCAGTTGGAAGTTGCTATGTGGCAGGGTGATACTGCTACCTCTAACACCAACCCCAACACAAACAAGTTTGATGGTTTCAACAAAATCATTGACGCTGTTTCTGCTTCTACAATCGCTGGTAATGTTGATAGCGTGACTTCAATCACTGCTTCTAACATTGACAACATCTTAGACGGAATCTATTCTGTTATCCCTGCTGACATCGCTACTTCTGATGACTTGATTTGCTGGGTAGGTGTTGACACTTACAAGAAGATGTTGGTGAACTTGAAGAACGCCAACTTGTTCCACTATGTTCCTGATGCTGGAACTGCAATGGAAATGGTTTACCCCGGCACAAACATGAAGGTTGTTGCCGTTGGTGGATTGGATGGCACTAACCGCTTGTTCGCTGGTCGTTTGAGCAACTTCTTTGTTGGAACTGACTTGGCTAATGAGGAGGAGGAACTGAAGTACTGGTACTCACAAGACAACGATGAAGTTCGCTTCCGTATGACTTGCAAGTATGGTGTTCAGGTTGCTTTCCCTGATCAGATCGTTCGTTTCGTATTGGCTTAATTAATAAAGGAGGATAGAATATGAGTTGTGCAATCACCCAAGGATTCACCCTTGACTGCAAAGACGCAGTTGGAGGCATTAAATCTATCCACTTGATTGACTGGGCTGCTTCTGGATTCTCAGTAGGTGGTGGCGAAGTTACTGCTACTACCATTGCTACTGGTTCAGTTTTCACCTACGAACTTCCCAAGGGAACTGGTTCAATGGTGGTGACTACGAATGTAAGCACCGAGAACGGAACATCTTTCAACCAAGCGGATGTCGCTTTCAAACTCCGCAGATTGTCTACTGCAAAGCGTAACGAGTTGAAACTCCTTGCTGCCGGGCGTGTATTCTGTATTGTAAAAGATAACAATGACGAATACTGGTTGGCTGGTTACGAGTACGGCTGTGATGTGACCTCTATGGTCGGCAACACCGGAACTGCAATGGGCGATTCAGTTGGCTACGAGGTAACTCTCTCAGCCATTGAAAGCGAAGCACCTTACAAAGTCCAAGCATCAGTTGCCACTTCATTGGGCATTTGATTTCTGGTTTTCATAGTGTTTAGATGGGGAGGCTTCGGCCTCCCTTTCTTTTTGCCAATTTTTTGATTCTGCTATTTGTAAGTGATGTTGCAGATTGACAAGGCTGAAACCAAAGATTGGATTTTGACGCTCACCGAGAAGGTGACCATCTCTCCCGTCTATTTTCTTTTTTCTTTTACCCATCGTCTGACTAACACCACAACGAACAAGATTCTGACCGATTCAAGTTCTTACACCGAGCGATATAACAAATTCTCTGTAACTGAGGGGACAACTTTCACGTTGGATGCTGGAGAATATCTCTACAAAGTTTATGCTCAGACCTCTCCTTCAAACACCGATCCAGCATTGGCAAATGAATTGGTTGAGGAAGGGCTTCTCAAGGTCAATATCGTTTACTCTAACCCGGAGGAATACACTCCCACTTTAACTGAAAAAATCTACGAAATATGAGTTCTGCTACTGAATTTATGGCTGGTTTCACCGGCTCAAAAGTCCTTTCTGGCACATCTGCTAACACCGGAAAATTCCGAGGTTTCATTGTCAATGACGATGCCGTTGTATCTGCTATCCTTGACGAGAATGGTTCTTCTATCTTGGCCTCTTTGGGCTTGAGTGGAGTAACCTTGCGCTCTGGTGCTTTTATCTCTGTTAGCGAAGACAAGACAATCACGAGCATCACCTTGACCTCTGGAAGCGTTATCGCCTACACGGTATGATAAGAATCGGTGTTCGTCCTGAGATGAAAGGAGGCTTGGCCTTCTCTCTCTTTTACACTTATCGTGACCGCATTGTCGCTGATGGTGGCTATGTGGAAGCGTTCAGTTGTGCCATTTATAGAATGAATAGTTTATGAGTTTACTTGAACAAGCATCTCTTGTGATGATTCCCTCCGGTTACAAGGAGGATGTTGTATACTGCCCGAAACCCACAGACGGAAGCGGAGACCTTACCTTCACCCGTGCGAGTGACGGCACCCGTGTAAATTCTTCGGGGTTGGTTGAGAATGTGCCTTGGAATTTGGTGAAACAAAGTGAGCAATTTAATGCAAGTCCTTGGGTATTAGACAATGGTGCTGGTACTGGCTCTATTGCAGTAACTAACAATTACGCAACTGCCCCAAATGGAACATTAACTGCCGACAGATTACAACTTGTAAAGGGCAGTGTATATGCACAAACATATCAACCCCTTTCTGTAATTAGTGGCGCACAATATACATTATCAGTTTATTTGAAATCGTTAAGCGGAACGCCAACAATAACTACATTTTTTGATACTACACCATTAGGCAAAAAAACAATTACAACGGAATGGGTAAGATATGATTTTACTTTTGTTGCTTCTACATCAACAGTGTACCCGTTAATTGGTTTACACACTACCGATTCAGCAACGGCAGATATATTGGCTTGGGGCTACCAAGTCAACCAAGGCAGCACTGCAAAGCCCTACTTCCCCACCACAGACCGCCAAAATGTTCCCCGTTTGACTTATGAGGGAGGGTGTCCAAGTTTGTTGCTTGAGCCGCAGAGGACGAATTTGTTGACTTATTCAGAGCAGTTTGACAATGCGGCTTGGACAAATTATGACCGAGTAACACAAAATAGTGTTATTAGCCCAAGTGGCGCACAAGATGGTAGCACCTTCACGGTCTTGAGTACTGTTTCATTTTTAGGACAAAACCCAACGCTTACCTCTTCAACACCTTACAGCTTTAGCATTTATGCTAAAAAAGGAAACTGGGATATTTTTAGAATTGGTAATGGCTCAAGTTCTACAAATGCTGCTTGGTTTGATTTGACCAACGGAACAACTGGAAACCAAGTAGGAGGTACTTCAAAGATTGAGGCGGTAGGCAATGACTGGTATCGCTGCAGTTATACTACAAGCAATCCAAATATTGGGGGAACTTATTCTTTTTTCGTTAATTTAAGTACTGCAATGGGTGCGACCAGCTCACCTGGTGACGGCTCAACTATGTCCTTTTATGCTGCACAAATTGAAGAAGGAAGTTACCCCACCTCCTACATTGGCCCCACAACTTCGGCCGCGGTTACAAGGGTAGCGGATGCGGCTTATAAGACGGGCATTAGTTCGTTGATTGGGCAGACGGAGGGGACGATGTTTTTGGACTTTGTTTTAGATAGTGTTGATGGGGGAAATGATTTCCGTTTTAGCGTTACCGAAGGGGCTTTGTATAATAATGAAATTTTTATAGGTATGACAAATGGCTATTTAAGAGCATTTATGCAAGAATCTGGGTCAGCGGTTTACGACTCTGGCAATATATCTGCGATTGTTGGAACTCGCTACAAAATGGCTTTAGCCTACGCCAATAATGATGTGGTTTTTTATGTGAACGGAACGCAAAAAAACATAAGTTCAAGCGCAACAATTCCGAATACAGATGAAATAACAATAGGAAATAGAACGGATAGTAAAGCAATGGTTGTAAAAGAAACAGTTAACCAAGCCGCCCTATTCAAAACCCGCCTAACCAACACCGAACTAGCCGCCCTAACTACTCTCTAAAATGACAACTTTTCGCAAATACAAGTTCACTCCCGCACAATGGGACACGCTCAAAGCCAAAATACAAGTAAAGGACGAGGAAGGCAACAAGTCATATAAAGGCTGTGCAGTCCACGAAATAGGTTTTATTTGCTTTGAATGGGGCAAAGATGCCGAAGATATGCCCGTGTGTGTTTTGCAGTCCGATAAATGGGCGGTGGATATTCTTTGGTATGTTGAACCTTTGGCCGACTTTACCGCATACGAGGTATGGCCGAAGCCTTGCGGGGTGCATATTTTCGCAGGTTGCGAAAGCGAATACTTGAAAGGGTATTGCGCCAAGTTTCCTGAATCAGAGTTTTGTATAGTCCCCGAACCGCTAACAAATGGCTAAAGCGAAAACAAAAGCGGCTACTGCGACCTGGAAACCTAAGCCCAAGAAGAACAACAAAGGCGTACATTCCAAGAACAACAAACCAGCGAAAAAATACAGAGGGCAAGGACGATGAAACTTCCAGTATCTTTCACCGAGTTTTCAAAAGACCCATCAAAGGCAGTCACTTACTTAATGCTTTTTGCGGTTGTCTTTCTTTATCTCAGAATGGAGAACCAAGATAAGCAACTGAACACCGGTTGTGAGGATAGGCTGACAAGGTGCGAATCCAAGTTAGACCAAATGGCAAAGATGCTCAAGACCCAAGATTCACTCTCTGCCTCGCTTCGCTCTGAACTCAACACCTACAAAAAAATAGGAGTCATCAAATGAAATACTTTCTCTTAGCCTCTTTATTGGCCGTCACCGCAACTCCTCGTTTGAAGAACTCTGATCCCTATGCCAAATACGACTTGGTGATTGATCACGCTAAACAAACCATTGAAGTCACCAGAGCCTCCATAGACGAAGCAAAACAGATGACTGAGGAGAAAGTACAGCAAGTGCAACAAAGTGTCTTAAAAGCCGAGGAAATGGCTAAAAAGGTGCAATTGCTTGAGATGGTGTGTGAAGTTTACTCCGTACCCGTCCCAGAATCAATGGAAGAACTGGAGGCAGACCAACGAGCCGACTCAATCCGGGTATCAAATATGCAAAATCTAAACAAGCGATGAAATTACTTGAAATGTTCAAAGGCCAAGCAGGGGAGATTTCCTCAAAGCGAGTGGTCGGTATAGTTGGTGCTGTGGTTCTATTTGGGACTATGATTGCCAACTCTTTCTCTCCTCTTGACATTGCTCCTTCTGGTGAACTTGTATCGGCTGTGGAATGGGTGACCATCCTTTGTCTGGGCTTCACTTCGGTGGAGAAATTTTCCAAAAAGGACTAAACGCTATTTGTAGGTGATGGAAGGCCATTTTCAAAGAGTCAGTTTTGTGGAATCTGCTCTCCCTAAATTCAAGGAGAACAAGAGCAAAGGCTTCGTCACCTTTGGGGAAAATAACAAGTACCCATTTGAGTTGATTGACCTTTTCAACAAATCCCCAAAACACTCTGCAATCGTAACCCAAAAAGCAGCGTATCTGTCAGGGGACAAAACCGAAATCATCGGAGCAAATACCGAGGACATTGCCAGAGCGCAGGACTATCTCAACTCTATAAACGCCTACGAGGATTTTGAATCCCTCAAGACCAAGATTGCTCAAGATTGTGAGTTATTCAACGGCTTCGCTTTGGAGATCATCTGGAACAAGGCAAAGACCTCAATTGCTGAGATTTATCACCTGCCTTTCCAGAATGTTCGTAAAGGCTTGGAAATGGATTTTGTCTATTCTGACAACTGGGATTCTCACAGACCTGAGTTGACCTACTACCCCAAGTGGAATCCAACCACTCGTGAGAACAAGCAACTATATTATTTTAAGTTTTACCGAGCCGGTCAAGACATCTATCCTTTGCCTGACTACATCGGGGCTTTGAAGTATGTTGAGATTGACACCGAGATTGCCAACTTCCATTTGAACTCCATCAAATCTGGTTTCTCTGCTCAGACCTTGATCCAACTCTTTAAGGGGATACCAACTCCAGAGGAAGCCAGAAAGACCGCAAAGCGATTCAAAGACAACTTCCAAGGCACGGACAACGCTGGGTCTGTAATAATCCAATACAACGAACCCAACGAGAACCCATCGGTGATCAACAACCTTGCTCCTTCGGATTTTGACAAGTTGTTTGTTGAATTAAACCGTCAAGTCCAAGAGGAGATTTTTGTCGGCCATAAGGTAACCTCTCCGATGTTGTTCGGAGTAAAGACCGAAGGTCAATTGGGTGGAAGAAGCGAACTGGTTGAGGCTTACGAGACCTTTCAGAGTTCCTATGTAGAGCCTCGTCAAAAGCAACTTGATTCTTGCCTTTCGCATATATTCAAATACATCGCACCAGTCAAACTGGAGACAAAGAACAATCCTCCGATTGGCTTGGATTATGTTTATCTGTTTGAGAAGGGCATCATCTCTAAGGAAGAAGCCCGTCAAGAATTGGGAATGTCTGTTGACCCTTTGCAGTTCTCCTCTGAAAATCCTTTTGGATGGAATGATGATGCTGACATCAAGGTGTTTGAAGCATTCGGTGAAACTGCCGACAAGTTTGATTTTGTCAAGATGAAGTTTGATTCTGCTTTGAGTTTGATGATTCTTCAACTTTTGCAAAACAACCCCGGACTATACGCTGAGGATTTGGTTGATTTGATTGATGAAGACCCAGATGTCATTCAAGAGGAACTGGATATGCTATTTGCAGACGGAATGATTGAAGATGTCGGAGGCGGTTGGGGCATATTGGCAGCAGGTTTGACTTTGCTTAAAGACAACAACATCAGCGACACTATTGAGGTTCGCTATGAGTACGCTAAGAATCCAGCGATGCCCGGTGCTGATGTCATTCCTACCACTCGTGACTTCTGTCGGAGAATGGTTGATTTTGGTCGTTTGTACACCAAAGAAGACATTGACAAAATGTCCTCAATCTTGGGCTACGATGTTTGGCAAAGGAGAGGCGGTTGGATGACCGTGAAAGGCTCATCTCCTGCCGTTCACCTTCCCTATTGCCGTCACGCTTGGATTTCAAAAGTAGTTAGAAGAAAATGAGCAACTTTGTCTATTTCATATCAACCTCGTATCTCAAGGACAACACCCCTCTAAACGAGAACCTTGACGATAAAATCTTGAAGGCTTCCATCAAGGAGGCGCAAGAGATTTACATCCGTAACATCGTTGGCTCTGGCATCTATAACGAGTTGCAGACCCAAGCCTATGGAGGTACTTTGACGGCTGACAACACGAGCCTTCTGGACTCTTATATCGCTCCTTGTTTGAAGTATTATACATTGGTGGAGTCAATGCTTCCCTTGACCTTTAAGTTTATGAACAAGAGCGTTGCTTCTCGCAATTCTGAGAACGCCACACCAGCCACTCCCTCTGACCTCACCCACATAGAGCAAAGATACAGAGACAAGGCTGAATACTACGGAGAGCGTTTGCGTGATTACCTTCGCACCTATCCCAACAAATATCCCCTTTATCTTAACCCCGGTTCTGACTTTGACACCATCCGTCCCAAGTCAACTGCTTTCTTTGGTGGTATGTACTTGCCCGGTGATGATGACTGCTTCTTCAACTATGACTTCCCACAAGAATAAATGGCGATTGAAAAACGAAATCAAACTGAAAGCCTATGACCTTAAACCAGATAATCGCCAAGATAAAAGCGGCAGCCGAGAGTCACAAGATGGTCGGCAAGTTCGCAGTAGGGGCTGAGTTTGACTTTGCCGTTGACGAGGTTAAGTATTACCCTCTGGTTTGGTTAGTCCCCAATGGCTTCCAGTTTAACCAACAAGGTAAACTCGTATCCTATCAGTTCGCAATGATGGTGATGGATAGGCAGTTTGAGTCATCCTCAAACACCATAGAAGTCCTCTCAGATACCGCAGGAGTACTCATTGATATTATCACCTTACTTGTCAGAAATAATCGCTTAGATGAAGAATTTGAAATCCTTGTCAACGCTACTGCCGAGCCGTTCTACGATTCATCTACTGACATTGTGGCTGGCCATGCTATTGATTTTGTTGTCAATACCCCCTACTTGGAATCATACTGCGACATCCCGACTTGATACTATTCAGATTCTGAAGGTTGAAAAGCAAACAATCCACACGGAACGCATCCGCACCGAACAAGCCTATGACACGCTATTTGTATATCTTAGTGATAGCCTTGCTGATATCCGCACCACAGAACGCCTATTGTCAATTCACCGATTCATTGATTCGGGAGGTCAACTATCGTCTGTGGCAAGGAGCAAAAGCACGAGAGCAAGTGATACAACTCAAGAAAGAGTTGGCGATTGATTCGGCACTTATCCACGAGCAAGGGGTTGTGATTGAAAAACTGGACAAAGAGAACATCCAATTAAAAACTGACAACGCCATCTTGACCCAAACGAACAAAACATTCAAGCGCACCTCGGCAGCCTTGTCGCTGCTGGTTGTGCTTCTTATACTATGAAGACAAAAAATGTCCATATCATTGAGAGCGATTTTAAGCCACGCAAAGTCCTTCTCCTAAGCGATCTACACTGGGACAACCCAAAGTGCGACAGAAGGCTTCTAAAACGCCATTTGGACGAAGCCAAAACAGAGGGTTGTGACATCCTTTTGAACGGAGATACTTTTTGCTTGATGCAAGGAGCGTATGACCCACGAAAAGCCAAGAGCGATATCCGACCTGAACACAATGTAAACAACTATCTTGATGCGGTAATTGGGTCAGCGATTGAATGGTTTGCACCTTATGCTCATTTAATTCGGGTCATCGGGTATGGAAACCATGAGACCAGCGTACTCAAAAGACAAGAGACCGATGTCATTGAGCGATTTGTTTCTGGAATGAACATAGCACACGGATCATCTATTGAGGTTGGGGGCTATGGTGGATGGGTTGTTTATGAGTTCAGAGATGAGAACAAACACAGAGCAAGGTATCGCATCAAGTATTTTCACGGCTCAGGAGGAGCAGCACCCGTAACTTTAGGAACAATACAAGCAAACCGAATGCAGGTGTTTGTAGAGAATGCCGACATGATTTGGCAAGGCCATGTTCACAATGACTACGAGTTGACTTATATGACCGAGCGACTGACTTTGCACAACATAGTAGAACTCAAAGAGGTTGTTCATGTTCGCACCGCAACCTACAAAGAAGAATACAACGAAGGAAAAGGTGGATGGCACATTGAGAGAGGAGCAGCACCCAAACCTCTCGGAGGTAGATGGCTCAACCTAACACCATGCCGTCAGCATACTGGAGCAGCCAAAGTCACCGGCTATACTTATAAAACATCATGAACCTAATCAAAGTCCCTTTTATATATGAACTCGTACCCGACCCAATGGACAAGTTGCTCAACGATGCTCCCGATCTGGTGGAGTACGAGCGAGATGGTTACTTGGATTTGGACTCCGTCATCGCAGCCGTAGAGTTAGACGATTACACGGAGGTCTACACCGCCCATCAGGTTTTCTTGTTAAATTTGCCCCTCACAGATTTTATGACCAAATGGATGCAGTAAACCACCCCGAACACTACAAAGGAGAAATAGAAGCCATTGACGCTATCAAAGCCTCAATGACCAAAGACCAATTCAACGGCTACTGCAAGGGAAACGCTATGAAGTATTTGTGGAGGTGGGAGAGGAAAGGCAAGGTGGAGGACTTGAAAAAAGCCCAATGGTATCTGAACAAACTAATCTCGGAAAATGAACCTCAAGCAGTATCCATTTAATGACTATGTCAACGAGTCGGTTGCCAAGAAGCAAATCTATCTCCATCATACAGCAGGAACTGGGACTCCTCAAGCCGTTTTCAATATGTGGCAAAAGAACCTCGTTCGGGTTGCTACTTGTGTTGTGATTGGCAGAGATGGCGAAATCGGTCAAGGGTTCTCATCAGCGAAATGGGCTTATCACTTGGGGCTAAAGCAAGATGTCTTTGCTGCTCACAAAGTCCCTTACCAGTCCTTGGACAAAATCTCCATTGGTGTTGAGATCATAAATTGGGGTCAACTGACCGAGAAAGACGGCAAGTTCTTTTCATATACCGGCAGAGAGGTCAAGGATGTGATTGAGGTCAAGTATAAAAAATACCAATACTGGGAGAATTACACAGACGCTCAGATTGAAAGCACTCGTGAACTTCTTTTGTTGTGGAGGGACAGATACGAGATTCCGCTATCTTATAACGAAGACATCTGGGATGTAACCGACAGAGCCTTGAAAGGCGAAGCCGGGGTCTTCACACACAACTCAGTTCGCAAGGACAAGGTTGATGTATATCCTCATCCCAAACTGATTGAGATGCTGAAATCACTTGCCTGATTACTTCCAAATATCAAACTCTGAAATTGAGAGCAGACAAAAGGCTCTCACAGACCTCATTGCTTCGGGTGGGCAGATAGGCTCTACCCAATTCACCACAGAAGGAGATAGTCAACTTCAACAGATTCTGCTCGGTTGGTCAAACTCTGTCATTGCACAGATGAGAAATAACCTTGCAAGACAAAAGGCTGTTGCTTCTGGTAATCTTTTGCAGTCAATAGCACCGGATGTCAAAACCCTGAGAACGGGAGGCAATGTCAAGATAATGATGTTGGACTACTGGGAATGGGTTGACCAAGGAAGACCAGCCACCAAATCAAACACCAAAGGCAATCCAACGCTGCAACAATCTTTGGAGGAGTGGATTCGGATGAAAGGCATTCAGGTTCGCACATCTCCCAACCAAAACTATCAAAAGGCCGTTAAATCTTTGGCCTATGTGATTGCTCGGAAAATTCACAGAGAAGGATTCAAGGAAAGACCCTTCGTGACTCCGGTAATCAATGACCGCAATTTGGCTCAATTAGGAGAAGCCGTTGGTCGTTACATTTCTATTGCAGTTCTGCCCAAATAGAAAAAAGGT
>Ga0208542_1000977_pt1 | contig 12618 bp, 12 predicted proteins | sample DEB08_DNA_3_FD_185495 | JGI IMG/M metagenome (GOLD analysis project Ga0208542, IMG submission 185495) | Aqueous microbial communities from the Delaware River and Bay under freshwater to marine salinity gradient to study organic matter... | ecosystem: Environmental > Aquatic > Marine > Coastal ... | reverse complement strand
CGCGCGCGCGCCGTCAGGCAACCAACCATAAGGTTGCGGGAACGCGCGCAACAAGAGCAAAGTGATTGGCACGGTGCCACAGAACCAAATCACTGCCAACCACGGTGAGCCGTTGCGAATGCCTTGCGTGTCGAGAATCCACTTAATAAATGGTGTGACTACGATGCCGCCCATCGAAAGGCCTGTCGATGCAACAGCCAGCGCACTCGCCCGTCGCACTTGAAACCATCGCGTCACCACCGTCGTGACTGGCCCCATGCCGGATGCCGACCAACCGAGTGCGTAGAAACAATAGACAACAAAAAGTTGCCAACGTTGCTCGACAAATCGCATCGAGAATAACGCGGCGGCAGCAACGGTTGCACCGCCGATGATCATGATTCGCACATCGTGTTTGGCGATGAACTTGGCGATCGGAATGCCCGAAACGCCGCCGACTAGAAAAAAGAATGTTGTCGCCAACGAAATCGACGAGACCGACCAGCCGAGTTCACGACTAAATGCCTGCAAGTAAACGGCTAGACCGTAGAAACCGAGACCCGAAGAAAAAGTTAAGAGCGTGAAGCAGGCGCTGACGACCCACCAACCCGGAAATTTATCTGTTCGAGTGAAAACGCTTCTTGCCATTACGACTGCTGCAATTCGTCAATCGCTGCCGCGAGTCGATTGTCGCGCTCGGTGACTTTGCCACCTTTGTCGTGCGAACGCAACGAGATTTCAACAACATTCCACGAGTTAGACCAATCGGGGTGATGATTTTGCGCTTCAGCAATGGCCGCCACCCGCGTCATAAAACTAAACGCTTCGGCAAAGTTTGCGAACACAAACTTTTTATAGAGCGCTCCGTCAACTTCTTGCCACGCTTCTGCCACGCGACAACCTTAGATGCGACTAGCGAAATACGACTAGTTGAGCGGGGCGTGGCAAGCGACGACGCCGTGCTTGCTGACACTCAACGAAGGTCGCTCGCTTGCGCATCGTGCGGCAAGTTCAGGCGACAAAGTTGCACGCACGTGACAACGCGTGTGAAAACGACAGCCTGAAGGTGGGTTTGCTGGGCTTGGCAACTCGCCTTGCAACAAAATTCGCTTGCGACTGCGTTCAACTTTCGGATCAGGAATCGGAACTGCCGATAGCAACGCTTGCGTATACGGGTGCTGTGGATTTGCAAAAACTTCGCGTACCGAACCCGACTCAACAATTGAACCAAGATACATCACGGCGATGTCGTCAGCGACATGTTGCACAACAGCCAAGTCGTGCGAGACAAACAGATAACTCAAGTTGAGTTTTTCTTGCAATTCGGCTAGCAAATTGAGCACCCCTGCGCGCACACTGACGTCGAGTGCCGAAACAGGTTCATCAAGAGCAATTATTTTTGGGTTGAGTGCGAGTGCGCGCGCGATTGCGATTCGCTGACGTTGCCCACCAGAGAACTCGTTCGGATATTTGCTGGCTTGTTCACGGTTAAGGCCAACAAGTTCAAGCAATTCGACTATCCGCTTGTTTTGTTCTTGCTGCGACATGCCGAAGTTTGCAAGTGGCTCTGCAATTGCGTCGCCGATTGGCAAGCGTGGGTCTAGCGAAGCAAATGGGTCTTGGAAAACGATTTGCAAGTCTTTGCGCATCTCGAGACGCTCGGACTTCGAAAGTTTTTCAACGTTGCGACCAAGCACGGTAATCGTGCCAGCCTCAGGCGCGACCATATTCAAAATCTCGAGCAGCGTAGTTGTCTTGCCACAACCTGACTCGCCAACTAGCGCCAGACTGTGACCTTGACGCAAAACTAAATCGACACCGTCGACGGCATAAACCGAACCGACACGGCGACGCATGAGCGAGCCCTTCAAAAGAGGGAAAGTTTTTTGTAAGCCACGAACCTCGAGCGCGACGGCATCGCTCGTCAATGAAACACCGACATGCGAAGGGCCTTCTTGAAACAACTTTCCGGCATCTTGCAAACCAAAAATTTCGCTCTGTCGCGTGCATGCGGTCATTCGTGTTGGTGAAAGCGCAACCAACTCAGGCGTCGCTAAAGTGCAAACATCGCTTGCTGCTGGGCAACGCGGCGCAAATGCACAGCCGATCGGCAGATTCACAGGCGAAACTGGCGCGCCTGAAATTGATGCAAGCCGCGAACCTGATGCAATATCAAGTCGCGGAATCGATCGCAACAAACCAATTGTGTACGGCATTGCTGGTTTGGCATAAACCTCTTCGACAGGCCCGACTTCTACGACTTTGCCCGCATACATAATCGCCACGCGGTCAGCAATGCCGGCAACAACACCAAGGTCGTGAGTCACCAAAACAATCGCCGCACCGGTCATGTCACGGGCAGTCTTAAGAACATCAAGAATCTGAGCCTGAACGGTCACGTCAAGAGCAGTTGTCGGTTCGTCGGCGAGCAAAACTTTTGGTTCGTTGGCGATTGCCAATGCGATCATCACACGCTGACGCATACCTCCAGAAAATTCATGCGGGTACGACTGCGCGCGCTCGGCTGGTCGCGGAATGCCGACAATTTCGAGCAACTCAATTGCTCGCTTGTTCGCGGCCTCAGTTGAAATTTCTTTATGGATCAACAACGCTTCAGCAATTTGACGCCCGATCGTATGCACAGGGTTAAGTGCTGAGAGCGGGTCTTGGAAAATCATCGAAATTTGATTGCCTCGATATTTCGACATTTGATCGTCGTTGAGTTCGAGCAAGTTGACGCCGTTGAACATGACCGAGCCAGAAACTGTTGCGCTCTCGGGCAACAAACCAATTGCAGCAAGTGAAGTTACTGTTTTGCCAGAACCTGACTCGCCGACGATGCCGAGCACTTCGCCCGCTCGAATGTCGAGCGAAATATTGCGAACGGCTTGCACTGTGCCGACCTCGCTCGGAAACGAGACAGAGAGATTACGAATTTCAATCAATGAGTTTGTCATGACTTCACACTTTTCTTAACGCGCAATGCACCTGGGTCAAACGCGTCACGAAGACCGTCACCGATAAAACTGACTGCCAAAACAGTTAGAACAAGGATTGAGCCCGAGAACATAAACAACCACGGATAAGTAAGTGCCGCACCTGTGCCCTCGGCGATTAGCGTGCCCAGCGAAACATCTGGGGCCGCAACGCCGAAACCGAGATAAGACAGACCCGTCTCAGCCAAAATTGCACCGCCGACATTGAGCGTCGCAGCGATGATCAATACTGATGCCATGTTCGGCAGCAGATGTCGGAAAATAATTTTTCGCGTCGGCACACCCATGTATCGCGCAGCACGCACAAAATCACGCTCACGCAAACTCATTGCGAGACCGCGAACCACTCGAGCGGTGATCATCCAGTCAAAAATTGTCAAACCGACGACCAGCAACAACCATGTTTTGCCCTGATAAAAACGTGAGAGAATTACAAGCACCAAAAACGACGGCAAAACGAGCAAAAGGTCGACAAACCACATCGTTGCTTTGTCTGCACGCCCGCCGAGATAACCGGCAAACGCACCGACTATCGCCGAGAGCCCGGTTGAAAATACTGCTACCAACAGTCCGATTATTAATGACTTTTGCAAACCTCTTGTGGTTTGGGCGAACACGTCAACACCAATCTGAGTTGTACCAAACCAGTGCGACGCCGACGGGCCTTTAAGCAAACTCGAGAAGTCGCTTTCTGAATAATTCCATTGACCTATGTACGGGCCGCCGAACGCAAATAGAAACATGAACGCAATAACGCCAAGACCGAACACTGCGGTTTTGTTGCGAAAGAATCTGCGGCGAATCAGTTGCCCGCGAGAGATTCGCTCTACTGCTGCTGCGACCGCAATTTGATCGGTCGTCATGCGCGTGCCCTAACACGTGGGTCAAGAATTGCCAGAATTACATCGGCTAGAAAACCCGAGAACAAAACAAGGACGGCGGTGAAAGTTACGACCGCGCTAACCGAGTTGATGTCGTTTTTAGCAACAGCGGCAATGAACCACTGACCCATGCCATACCAACCATAAATAGTTTCAGTGAATGCCGCCCCAGCGATGAGCAGACCAAAACCGTAGGCAAAGAAAGTTGCCATCGGAGAAATCGCAACTCGCAGCCCGTGCTTGAACAAAGCCTGACGCTTAGTTAGACCTTTTGCTCGAGCCGTGCGCAAGTGATCACTACTCAAAACATCGAGCATTGTGTTGCGCTGATAACGCGAGTAAAAAGAAATGCTGCCGAGCGCAATTGAAAGTGTCGGCAAAATTAAGTGTTGCAGTCTGTCACCAAATCGGCCGAACGATGAACCTTCGTAGCCGGGTGTGTACTCGCCCTGAGTGAAGAAAAAAGTCCAGCCAATTGCGTCGTTGAATTTGATGCCGAGAAACTTCAGCAAAATCGCCAACAAGAAAACAGGCGTCGACAAAATAAAATAAGCAAACAAACTCGTACTGCGATCAAAGAATTGATACTGACGCACGGCGCTGACAACACCAACGATCACGCCAATTGTTGCTCCAAGCAGAGTGCCGAGCATCAACAATCGAAGACTTACCCAAACTCGACGCGAGAATTCTTCATTGACACGATTCTGATCTAGATCTTCACCGAAATCACCTTGCAAAACATTGCCAGCCCACTTGACATAGCGAGTCGTGAATGGAACCTCGTCGTTTACATTGCCACGATTCAAAACCGCGTCGATTGACTCTTTGGGTATCGGTGGGTTCGCGGCCTCGTAATTGCCACGAGGGTTTAGTGCAACCGATGCCAACAGATATCCCATTGACGAAGCGATGAGCACCAATAGAACAAAGTTCAAGAAGCGCTTCGCAATGTAACCCAGCATTTAGAACCCTTTAAAACCCGTCAAATAAGCCAAAACTCGGAAATCAGCAGGCTAGCAGTGCATTTCATTCGATGATCAATAAATGAAATAAGAGTGAACAAGTCGCCTTTTTCATTGTTAGTTTTAAAGGCAATAATTCCGAGGCGATTGCCCTGGAAAACCACCTAGAGGGGAAATAAATGAACAAGAAATTAGTGAAGCGCGTTTTAGCCTTGGCTATCGCTGGCGCTGTTGTCGCACCGTTCGGTATGACGACGCAAGCCGGTGCTACCAAAGCCAAAGATGGCGGCTCGCGTCAAATTAATGAAGTTCCAGTTGCCAAACTCAAACAAGGCGGAACTTTCCGTTTTGTTCAAGTTGACATCTGCCCAAACTTCAACACCAGCGCAATTGAAGGAAACCTCCTCAACTGCAGCCAGGTGATGAACACAATGTTGCCGAGCTACATCTATTTCGACAAGAACGCAGTTCTTCAAATTGACAAGAACTACGCACTTGACATCAAGGCAAGTCGTGTAAACGGAAAACAAACCGTTACCTACACACTTAACCCGAAAGCAAAGTGGAGCAACGGCAAGACAATTGGTCTTGCAGACTTCGTTGGCATGTGGAATGCTCAGAAGAAGTCAGGTCAAGGCTTCAACATCACATCGAGTGCAGGATACGAAAAGATTGAGTCGGTCAAGAAGGGCAAGACAGCGAACGAAATCGTCGTCACTTTCAGCGAGACCTACCCAGACTGGCAACCACTCTTCAGTGCGTTGAAGCCAGCTTCGTTGACTGCATCGCCAGATGCTTTCAACACTTCATGGAAAGCAGCTCCTTTGGTGACTGCTGGTCCATTTAAGTTCAAGGCTCTCGACAAAGTCACACGAACAATCACTGTTGAGCGTGACCCGAAATGGTGGGGTGACAAGCCAGTGCTTGACTCGATCATCTTCAAGGCGTTGCCACAGGCTGCTCAGATCGATGCTTTGCTTAACGGCGAAATCGACTACATGGACGTCGGCAACGACACCAACGCTCTCAAGCGTGCCCGTGAAAACTCGAAGATCAGCGTTCGCGTTGCTAAGGCGCCGACACATGAACACTTCACATTCGGCCCTGTAACTGCAGCAACAAAAGAAGTTGCAGTACGTCAGGCAATCATGCTTTCAATCGACCGTCAGCAAATCGCAACAGCGATTCAAGGCATCGTCGACCCGAAGGTTAAGCCGAACAACAACCACGTGTTCCTTGACGGCACAGCGTGCAACCAAGACAACACAGGCACTCTCGGCAAGCGCAATTTGACTGCAGCGAACAAGTTGCTTGATGATGCAGGTTGGGTCAAGGGTTCAGATGGCATTCGCGCCAAGGGTGGCACTCGCCTCTCGGTCAAGTTGATTTACCCAAGTGGTAACGACAACCGCCGCGACACAGTGCTTCTTGCATCAGCAATGGCAAAGGAAGCCGGTATCGAATTGGTTCCGACTCTTATTCCAACTGCTGACTACTTCGGCAAGTATGTTCTCGTTTCGAACTTTGAAATGGCGATCTTCGCTTGGGTAGGCACAAACTTCCCAATCGCAAGCTCACCAAACCTCTACAAAGTTGGCGGAGCACAAAACTTCGGCAAGATCGGCAGTGCAGCAATTGACGCACTGTTTGCAAAGGCAAACAACATTCTTGACCTCAAGAAGCGTTGCGAACTTGCAAACCAAGCTGACAAAGAGGTTTACAAGCTCGTTCACTCGATCACATTGTTCCAGCGCAATAACGTCGTTGGTGTGCCAAAGAATGTTGCCAACTTCGGTGCATTCGGTTTCACATCAATCGACTGGACAAAGGTCGGATTTACTAAGAACAAGTAATTAGAAGTTAAGTAAGAAAATGGCGGGTAGTCCGAAAGGACTGCCCGCCATTTTTATTTATACGTTTATTAACTAGTTCGAATAAGCGGCGTAGCCAGTGACTTCGAGTTCGTCTGCAAGCTCTGGGCCGGCACTCTTCACGATTCGACCGTTGGTCAAAATATGAACGAAGTCTGGTTTGAGTTGCTCGAACAATCTGCTGTAGTGCGTAATAACAAGTACGCCTAAATTCATTTCTCGAGTCGCGTCTTCGACGCGCTGAGCGCAATCGCGGAGAGCATCAATGTCGAGACCTGAATCGAGTTCGTCAAGAATTGCAATTTTGGGCTGCAGCACGGCGAGCTGAACTGTTTCGTTACGTTTTTTCTCGCCACCCGAAAAGTCGACATTCACCGCGCGATCTACAAGTTCGGTGTCAAAACTAATCCGATTTGCCTCGGTCGCAATTAGAGATCGCAAATTTGTTGTGTCGCGTTTGCGTGCATCGAGTGCCGCACTCATCGCATCTTGCAACATCACACCCGGTATCTCAGTCGGATATTGCATGATCAAGTGCAGACCCGCAGTGGCTCGCTGCCAAGTCGGCAACGCCAAAATATCTACCCCATCAAGTTTGACCGAGCCGCCAGTGACCACATAACCAGGTTTACCCATTAGCGCTGCCGACAGAGTCGACTTGCCAGCGCCATTGGGGCCCATCACTGCGTGCACCTCGCCCGACTTAATGGTCAGCGAAACATCGTTCAAGATTTGTGAACCACCTACCGAAACGGCGAGATTTTTGATTTCAAGTGTTGTCATAGATCTCTTCTCAGTTCAACTCGATAAATACTTCGCCGTTATCAACCGAAGCGACATATACGGGCACTGGCTGCGTTGCAGGCAAGGTGTTTGGTTTGCCAGTTTCAAGACTGAACGAACTGGCGTGGCGAATGCACTCGATTTCTTTGGTGTCACAGAGAACTTCGCCGTCAGACAACGCGACATCAGCGTGACTGCACTTATCGCCGATTGCATAAACCTTGTCGTCGATTCGTACAACTGCAATTGCCCGGTTACCGATTTCAAAACGTCGTGCCTTGCCTGAAACAAGTTCATCGAATTTGCAAACTTTTTGCTTCACGATTTTGCCCCTAAAAGTTTCGTACTTACACGTTCACGTAAGCCTGCGATAAACGGCAATGCCGGCAAACGGTTAAGAACTTCGTCGAAAAACCCGAGTACCACTAGGCGCTCGGCGATCTCGGGCTGAATGCCACGACTCTCGAGATAAAAGCGCTGTTCTTCATCGATCGGCCCGACCGTGCTGGCGTGACTGCATTTGACATCGTTTGTTTCGATTTCGAGATTCGGCACACTTTCTGCCCATGCACCATTTGACAAAGTTAAGTTGCGGTTGGTTTGAAATGCCTCTGACTTCGTCGCGTTTTCGCGAATGCGAATTAGGCCCGTATAAACGCTCTTTGCCGTGTCTTTAACTGCGCCTTTGAACAGCAAATTGCTGTGCGTACGCGGTGCCGCATGATCTTGCAACGTGCGAAAATCGTGCATTTGATTTTCGTCGGCAAAATAAAGAGCAACTTGCTGGGCGCTGGCGCCCTGACCTTCGAGACGCACTTCAGCGCGCATACGTGCATAATCGCCACCCAGTGCAACCGTGAACATCTGCATCGTTGAGTCGCGTTGACCAACCGCCTGTTGATAACCAATTTGCCAAGTCGCCGCACCAAGTTCATTGATCGCTACGTATGTAACCCGTGCCGATTGAGCAGCGCGAACATCGACAACCGGCACGATCAGCGACTTTGCATTGGCGTTCGACACAAAGCGCTCGACGATTGTTACTTCACTATTTTCATTGGCTTCGACAACTAATCGTGAATAAGCAACAACACCAGACTCGTCAAGCGAATGAGTGATCACAATTGGCTCTGCGACCACCTGGTTCTTGGCGGTAGTTATCGCCGTCAGTTGAGCATGTTGACCGTTTAGCTCTTCGAAAATATCAGTCGATGCGCGCGCCACAACTTTCGTTGTTGCCGAAACTATTTGCTTGGCGTCACTTGAAGCATCAATTTTGGTCGAAAGTTTGCCAAGTTTGAACGAAGCAAGATCAAGTTCGCCGATTCGGCTGTAACGCCAGATTTCTTCATCGACGGTTGGTAGCGCGAGTGTGCTCATTTGCGTTTGCGCTTCTTCTTTTTATTCTTTTTCTCTTTAATCTCTGCGGCAATATCGTCGGCCATCGCGTTAATAATCGCCTCGGCCTCACTCAGCACAGAAGCCGCGCTGCCGTCACGCACACTTGCTGGTTCTGCGGGCGTCGCAGTCGGCACGATCGAACCGTGTGCCCAGCCGATGTCAACCGAGCGGTGATCGAACTTGGCGCACTCATCTGGACATCGCCAAGGCGCATCAGGTGCCAAATCAAGACGACATCGGCGCATCGCATCGCCATTCGAATATGTGCGACTCTCAAAGTGTTTGCACTCGGTTCGCATTGCCATAAAAAAATTTTACTGCAGTTGGCTTGTCTCAGCCGACCGAGCCTTCCATTTGCAATTCGATTAGACGACTCCATTCAACGGCGTATTCCATCGGCAAAGTACGAGTTACAGGCTCAATGAAACCATTTACGATCATGCTCATCGCCTGCTCTTGCGACAAGCCGCGACTCTGCAAATAAAACAGTTGCTCGTCAGCGATCTTTGAAACGGTCGCTTCGTGGCCGATCTGAGCGTCGCGGGCGCCAACTTCCATGTATGGAAATGTTCGACTCTCACTTTGCTCGTCAAGAATCAGCGCATCGCACTGAACATGACTCTTGCAATTTGTTGCACCTTCTTCAACTCGCACTAAACCGCGATAAGCAGTGATGCCACCGTCTTTTGAAATCGACTTTGAAACGATCTTTGAAGATGTCTCGGGCGCCGCATGAACCATTTTCGCGCCAGCATCTTGATGCTGCCCCGCGCCTGCATAAGCCACCGACAAAACTTCACCAGTCGCTTTTGGTCCCATCAAGTAAACACTCGGATATTTCATCGTCAGTTTCGAACCGATGTTGCCATCAATCCACTCCATGTGACCTTCGGCTTCGACTCTTGCTCGTTTCGTAACCAGGTTGTAAACATTCGGCGACCAGTTCTGAATCGTCGTATATGTAACGTGCGCGCTCGGCTTAACCACAATCTCAACAACCGCCGAGTGCAGAGAATCTTTTGTATAAACAGGTGCTGAACAACCTTCGATGTAGTGCACCTTTGAGCCCTCGTCGGCGATAATTAGTGTGCGCTCGAATTGACCAGCGTTTTCAGAGTTGATTCTGAAATATGCCTGCAAAGGCATTTCACACTCGACGCCTGGCGGAACGTAGATAAACGACCCACCCGACCAAACCGAAGTATTGAGCGCCGAGAACTTGTTGTCGCCCGGCGGAATTACCGAACCAAAATATTGCTTAACGAGATCTGGATATTCGCGAAGCGCAGTATCCATATCGCAGAAAAGAATGCCGAGCTTTTCGAGGTCTTCGCGATTGCGGTGAAACACAACTTCGCTTTCGTATTGCGCGGTGACACCGGCCAGATATTTACGCTCGGCTTCAGGAATGCCCAACTTCTCATATGTGTTGCGCATTTCTTCCGGAAGGTCTTCCCACTCGTCGACCTGTGCAGTTGCTGGCTTCAAGTAGTAGTAGATGTCTTGAAAATCGATGTCGGGCATGTTGACTGCGAACCAGTCGAGCATCGGTTTGCGTTCAAAAGTTTGCAGCGAGCGCAGACGCATTTTGCGCATCCACTCGGGCTCGCCTTTCCACCACGAGATTTGCTCGACGACGCCCGTGTTTAATCCCTTGACTGGTTCAAATGCGTACTCGACTTCGTCACTCCAACCGAGTTGATATTTCGAAAGATCGAGGTCAAATGAGGTCACTGTTTGTGCTCCTTGGGGGTGGATTACTAACTGCAAAAACGCTTGCTAACTAGCGAACTAATTAGCACTATCTGCATAGTAACAATTAATCGAGGCGAATGCTCATTCGTGACTGGTTGTTCGGCACAGCCAGAGGCGCAACACAGATAGCGTGACGGTCTTCATGGAACGCTTTGGTCTCGTCGGTCTGCCCAATGCGGGTAAGTCATCTTTATATAACGCGCTGACAGGCTCGAATGCGCTTGCGGCGCCTTACCCGTTTGCGACCAAAGATCCGAATATCGGCATGGCCAAGGTGCTTGACCCACGTCTCGATGCACTTGCCGAGATGTCGAAGACGCAAAAAATTGTCTATGCAACGGTCGAAGTTGTCGACATCGGCGGTTTGGTCGAAGGCGCAAGCAAAGGTGAAGGTCTCGGCAACAAGTTTCTTGCCAACATTCGCGAAGTGGATGCAATTGTGTTTGTACTGCGGGCGTTCGCAGACGACGATATTCCGGGGCCGAGTGACCCGCTCGAGCATTTGCGTGTACTCGAGATTGAACTCGCTCTCGCCGACCTCGAATCTGTCGAAACAAAAATCAATCGGATGCAAAAAGCGGCGCGAATGGATAAGTCGCTCGAAGAAGAACTTGGGGCACTGACTCGTGCGCAAGAAAATTTGGCTGAGGGTCGACCGCTCTATCGTGCGACATTGTCGAAAGACGACTTAGCGCTTTTAGCACCACACTTTTTGCTCACAACGCGCCGGGTGTTGGCTGTTGTCAACGTCGCCGAAAACGATTTGGCGCGAATTCCAGAATTCGAAGAGCTCGTGCGTAAAGAACTTGCCCCGCCAGGTTCTGCGAGTGCCAGTCAAGTTGAAGTGCTTGGCATGAGCGTGCAACTTGAAGCCGAGGCTGCACAACTTGACGCCAAAGATCGCAAAGAAATGCTCGAAGCACTTGGTCTCGGCGAAGGTGCATTGCCGCGAATGGTGCGCTCGGCTTATCACCTGCTCGGTTTGCGTACGTTTTTTACAACTGGCGAAAAAGAAACTCGTGCCTGGACATTTCACGCAGGCTCAAAGGCCCCTGAATGCGCTGGCAAGATTCACAGCGATCTGCAACGTGGCTTCATTCGCGCCGACGTCATTGCATGGGACGAGCTTTTGCGCATTGGCTCATGGAACAAAGCGAAAGATCTCGGCAAAATTCGTGTCGAAGGCAAAGACTACGAAGTTGTCGATGGCGACACTCTAGAAATTCGCCACAATACATAAGGTCCGCAACTTTTAAAGCGCATACTCTATAAATATGAGCAGAGCCATTGAATTCAAATCCGGCTGGCTTGTTTGTCAGGCGCAAGTGCTCTCAAGTTTGAACATTGCCGAAACGGCGGCGTCACGTCGTCGCGGTCTAATCGGTCAAACAGAAATTGACACACCGCTGTTGATCGACTCTTGCAAGTGGATTCACACTTTTGGCGTAAAGTGCCCACTCGACGTCGCTTATCTCGATGCCAAGATGCAGGTAATCAAAATTTCGAAAATAAAGCCGTTGCGTTTGGCGATGCCAGTGCTCAAGGCCAAACATGTTCTTGAAGCTGGTGCTGGCACGTTCGAAAACTGGGGGCTTGCGGTCGGCCACACACTTGAAGCGCGTCGCACATGACGAGCGACTCTTCGCACAACTCGCGAAATGCAACTAAGAGTGGTGCGCTCGTGCTCGTTGCTACACCGATCGGCAATCTCGGTGACATGTCGCAACGCGCGATTGACGCTTTGAAAGAGGCTGAAATAATTTGCTGCGAAGATACGCGTCACTCAGGCAAACTGCTAAGCCACTTTGGTGTCTCAGGCAAAAAACTGATCGTGATCAACGAGCACACCGAATATGAAGCCCGCGAAGAGATCGTCGGTTTGGTCGCATCGGGCAAATCAGTTGCGCTGATCACAGATGCAGGCACACCGGGCATCAGCGACCCAGGCGAACGACTAGTTGTTGCAGTTGTCAACGCCGGCTTAATA
>Ga0208542_1000973_pt1 | contig 12644 bp, 8 predicted proteins | sample DEB08_DNA_3_FD_185495 | JGI IMG/M metagenome (GOLD analysis project Ga0208542, IMG submission 185495) | Aqueous microbial communities from the Delaware River and Bay under freshwater to marine salinity gradient to study organic matter... | ecosystem: Environmental > Aquatic > Marine > Coastal ... | reverse complement strand
CTGTATTGGATTCTGTAGAGGTTTTTTCTTTACTTTTATCTATGGTGATTGTGGGTTGAACTCCGCAGTCTTTGATAGTGGTACAACTGTTCAAGAATACAAGAACAGCTAATATTGATAAAATTCTCATTGGGTATTAGTTTGAGGAAGAAGGATATCTAATCCAAGGATACCAGTAAGCAGTCACAAGATCTGTGGTCTTGTGTACTATCTTCCAAGAGCATTCCATCCATTCCAATTCGTAGGTGTATTCTTGGAAATTGCCCGCATTGGGTTCTAGCTGATTGTTGTAACCACGTATAGTGTCAACGGGTGTTGCTGTCTTTTCCGCAGACGGAAATATATCCCATGGGCTCGTCATAAACATAATACTATTTAACAAAACCAATAAAACCTAAAACTAGTAATATTGTAGGTAATATGCTCAACACTATCAAAACGATCCTGTTTCTGGCTTTTTGTTTTGCTCTTTTTAGAGCACCAGCACCGTAGGTTATTGTTTTCCATTCGCAGTGATTATAGGGCCACATAGTCTTTCTCCTTACAAAAACAAGGCGATTATTATGATCCCTAAAAATACAGTGGGGAAAATATAATCGATTGCTTTCAATTGTTCTTCTTTTTTTTCTTTCCATTCTTTAGAAGGATACATTATTCATATCTCCTTGCATATCTCTTTGCCAGTTCTATATCACCGTGTCTCAACAGTGTGGTGATCACAAAACTAACGTGTAAATCTCTAAAAATTTTTTTCATTCTCTTACACATATCGTCACACTCCAGGCCTACTTAAGAGTAGGCCCAGTGATGTAAAATGTTTCAATTACTTTTGAACGACACCGTTAAAGAATGCTTCTGTTGCCTTCTTCACATTGTCTTGAAAAGTTTTCATGTTCTTTTGGATCGCGTCCGGTGACATACTGTCAGCAAGTTGTTTGTTAACATTGCTCGCGTAGTTCTGTACGTTTTCCATCAAAACTTTAGTCGCTTCGTTGGTTGGCAAATTGCCAGTTACGAATTCATTGAATTTCTTTGCAGTTTCAATGATAGTCTCAGCAGTGACTACTGGGTATTTGAACTCAGTAACTATTTGGTCACCTTCTTTTCTCGCTGATGCCTCGTATTCTGCTTGTTTGATTGTGTAATTGAACTCGGCGATGTTTTTCGCTAGTCCTAATAGGTCCGCTCTGATTTCATAAGCGTTTCTTTGTGTGTTTGCCATAATGGCCTCCTTTTTGTTGTGTGTTTGTGTGTTATGTTGCATAGCAACATAATTATTTATACAATATACAATAAAAGGAATAATTTGTCAACCGGTTATTAACCAGCAGAAATGTTCAAAACACCAGCATTATTCCACAGTTGTCCAGCAACACCAGGGTCTGATGTTGGTAAATTAGACATTATTACTTTTTGTGTGAGTATCTGCACAGCACCTGTACCAGAAGCATCTATGGTTAGATCTGCATTAGAGCCCGGTGATTGAATAGTGTCTGTGAGCACACCTGCTGTGAATGTTTTTGCACCTGATATAGATTGTGCTGTGTCCAGTGTGACAGTTTGAGCAAAGTCTCCTCCTTGTTCAAATCTATACATACCAATCCTATACGCATTGATGACAGTGTTGCTTGAGCCTGTGGTGTATGCTTTTAGATTTACTTTGTTTCCTGAAACTGATGTTGTAAAATATATCTGTCCACCTATGGCTAATTCTGGACCGTGGACAATATGAGATTCGGTACCATTAGTTGTTACATACACTTCTGAAGCAGTGTATAGACCATCTGTAGTATTAGTTGATGTAATAAAATATACAGCACCATTTATTTTTGTGTCTTCGAACGTATCTACAATTGTGTAACTGCTACCTGATATTGTTTTTGTAGGCAGTACATATACGTTATCATAGTTAACAACTGATTCGCTATCTGCTAAAGATATTTTATGTATCATCACTCTCAGTGTTTGTGAGTTGTTTGGCGTAGCATACAGAGTCACTGTACCACTGCTGTATCCTGCTGATAAATCACACAAGTCTTCACTGCCAGTTTTAACAATGTTGTAAGACGTTATGTCAGCATCGGTTCCGTTATGTAATACAATAGCTTCGATATTGTTAACTTCGTTGGTGTCTGTATTTTTTACACTGATAAAATATTTCACTGATCGATACACACTAGTAGACCAAGAATCTATAGCAGTTGCAGATGATCCGGTTATCGTACCTGGAGTAACCACTGCTGTGTGTCCACTGGTCGCCGCTGAACTGTTATTACCTAACGACAATTGGTAAGCAGTCATACTGTTAACAGCAGATGATCCGGTTAATTGTAATCTTACACTGCCACTTATATCTGTAGAATATGTGTGAACAGATGCTGTGTCTGATGTAACTGTTCCTGTTTGTGCCATATAAGAAGATGCAGTGTCATGACACAGAGAAATTTTAGCAACTTCTATCTTGTTGTTTGATTCATCTAATGTTGTTGTGTAGTATAATACACTGTCATAATCTGTGGTATCAAAACTGTTCACTGTTGTGGCAGAGTTGCCAATTTTTGTTGCATTGATAACAGTGGCCGTTGTGTCATCTGATATCTGTGTAAGACCACCTTCTACTGATATTGGTGCTGAAAATACTAGTCCTGCATCACTAGAAGAAATTGATTCATCACCAATGTAAACTGTGCCTGCTCCAAAATAAGCATCTGTAAATCTTTTGCTTGGTGATCCTAAACTGACAGTTAAATCTGTATTTGGAACAATAGATCCTCTAACTTCAATAACACCAGTTCCGTCGGGATCAAGCACAATGTTTCCGTTAGAAGTTGAAACAATGCTGTTGCCGTTAACATCCAAACTGCCACCCAGTTGTGGTGTGGTATCTTCTACTATGTTGGATAGTGTGCCTGTTGGTCCAGTGATTGTGAGCGTATCGCCTGATACTGCTGTGGTTACTCCTCCAGCACCTGCTATTTTAAATGTTTCACCAATGTTTACACCTGTGCCTGTTGAATCATCACCAACCACTGTTACGGCTGTTGAACCTGTGGCTACTGCATCTGTGATTCCATATCCTGACAATGTAGTTGGTATGCCTGTCAATGATCCGAATGCAAAATCTTGTGCTGTGCCTGTGATAGTTAGAGTATCTCCTGATACTGCTGTGGTAATTCCACCAGCACCTGCTATTTTGACTGTTTCACCTGAGTTTAAATCTACTCCCGTGGAGTCATCTCCCACGATTGTTAAGATTGATGTGTCTGTGTTGTTTTCGTCTGTGAATTTAAGTTTACCATTGTTACCTCTGGAAAGTTTAATTTTGCTGGCTCCGGTTCCTATAAAAACTGAATCTGCCACAACATTCTTCCTGTTGCCACTTGAGTCTTTAACCTCAAAGTCACCTGATCCGTCAATGGATAATTTTGTTCCACCTAGGTCGATTGTGGTACCTGCCAACCATAACTCGTTGAATCTGTAGTCGGTGGATCCTAGATTGTATGTCAGTGTTGTTGTTGGTAGAATATTTCCAGCAATATTGATATTGTCGTTGATCTGTATGGCAGTGGAATCGTCCGATGTTATTGAGTTGACGTTGATGTCTTTCGAACCTGTGACAGTTAATGTGTCTCCTGACACTGCTGTTGTGATATTGTTACCACCGGCAATCTTAAAAGTTTCTCCAGTGCCTAATATGGCACCTGTAGAATCGTCCCCAACAAGTTGTATGTTGGTGCTGACATTAATTCCAGTCAAGCCAGATCCATCTCCAGTGAATGCTGTTGCTTTCACTGTGCCTGATACGTCTAATGCTGTTGTGGGTTCTGAGGTACCTATACCTACTCGTGCGTTGGTTACATCGAGATACAGTAGGTTTGTTTCAAATGCCAAGTCAACGCCATTTCGAGTAAGGTTACTCTTCAGCACTGACCCAGATATACGGCCAATTGCCATATGTAGGTCTCCTCTATAATTCTATATCACGAAGCATATGCTTCGAGAGCCCTATTACATAGTGGGCCAAACTGTATGTGTATTTAGTGTACAAATGAAAAGGGCGACACAATGGCCGCCCTTTTGTTTAAAAGTATTGGTAATAATTAGTGACTAGTTCTTACTGCCGCTAATACTGTACCTGTATCTGTTGATGTTTTGCTAGTTAAAGCTCTACCAATCACATTGAATGCTGTGCATTCTGCTTTAGTAGCCGCTCTAGCATAACCTGGCATAGATGCAGATATTAATCTGTCACCTTTGTTTACAGATCCAATAACTTTGACGTATACTCGTCCAGTCATCGCAACGTATGGGTGAGTTGAATCTGATCCAGCTGTAGAGTTCATTTTGATAGCCGCTTGTTCAATGCTAGAAATAACACCAAACACTTCGTCTGATCCTTCTTCTGCTACTGCTGTGATTTCAGCCGCTCCGCCCAGTGCTACCACTGTGCCTGCTTCGTATGCTGTGTCTGCCGCAAATCTTTCTGCAACGTCAGAATACTGTGCTGATGTAACTGTACACTGTAGAGTACCCGGAGTAACGGTTAAATCACCTGTGTCACTTGCTGTGGCACTCGTAGTTCCCAGAGTGAACTGATCTGCTGATTCATCCCACATAAAGATCGCGTTGTCACCAGTTGAGCCTCGCTCGATGATGATACCGCAGTCATTTGTGTTTGAAGCCGCATTAGAGTTTAACTCCAATAAGTTGTCAGTGATTGTTGTGTTTGTTGTACTAACTGTTGTAGTTGTACCATTCACAGTTAAATTGTTAACTGTTAATCCACCGGAAGCAAATGTAGCTATTGTTCCGTTATCTACTGTTATTACAACTGATCCTGATCCAGCATCTGTTACTGTTACATTCGAGTCACCTTGTGAAATCGAATTTTGTGATAGACCCGATAATGAGTCATCCACATATTGTTTTGTTGCCACATCTCCACCTGATGACGGTGCTGATACTGACAATCCTGTTATTTTATTAGTTGATGCGTCAATTACGACATCACCAATTGATATTCCGTTTTTGACACGGAAGTTTCTATATGCCATGGTTCCATTCTCCCCTATGGTTGTTATTGTTTATGTATATTTGTAAAAGTTTTCTTTTACATCAGTATTTACCGTAAAAACGAAAAAAGGGCGACCGAAGCCGCCCTTTCACTACTTAGGAAGTATTATACTTATTAGTTGTTGGTTCTCACCACACAATTTACCATGCCAATACCGTCGTCGTATTTGCTTTCTAAAGCTCTTCCGATAACGTGGAATGGATTAATTGTTTCGCTGTTAGATGCCGCTCTCGCAGTACCTTTAACTGATGAAGATACCAATCTATCACCTTTGTTAACAGTGCCTGTAACTCTCACAGGAGTTCTTCCTGTCATTGCCACAAATGGATGTGTAGCATCGTTACCTGCTTTTGAGTTCATCATGTATGCTGGTTGTGTTGATACAACACCAAACACTCTGTCTGATAAATCTTCTGCTGTTTCTGTGATCTCTGCTGAACCGCCCAACATAACCACCGCACCTGGAATCATTGGGGCATCTGCCGCAAATCGTTCCGCAATGTCGGCGTATTGAGCCGATGTCGCTGTGGCTTCGATGACGTTACATTTGATGTCGGCCAATGAGAAGTCTGTGTTTGGAGCCTGATTTGGACCATCGCTGTGAACAGAAGCTAATGCTGTCCAAGTACCGCCCAATCCAGAACCGCCAGTTATTTCGTATGCTTCATCCCACACCCAGTATGGATCTAATTCTGTTGGTGAAGATCCTGTACCTCTGTTAGCATGAATACCAGAGAATCTCGGCATCTGGATAGAGGCAGAAACACCTTGGTTGATTGATACGATGTTATCTTCTACTGCTAAGTTTGTTGAATTAACGATGGTTTCTGTACCTGTTACTGTCAAGTTACCTTGTACGTTTAGGTTTTGTACAGTGGTATCACCTGATGTTACTGTGACAGTTCCTGATGATACTGTGACGTTACCTGAAGTAATACCCAAATTACCTGTGCTTACAGTTACGTTACCTGAACTTACAGTTAGTCCATTGTTAGCAGATAGAGTAGTAAATGCTCCAGCCGCCGCTGTGGTTGTACCAACTTCAATGTTGTTTATTGTACCAGTAGTTGAAGAAGCCAATGTTACTGCCGCAGTTCCGTCTGTGGATAGTGCATTAAAAACACCGCTTGATGGTGTACTAGCACCAATTGCTGTGCCGTCAATAGCACCACCGTTGATGTCTGCTGTGTCAGTTGTGAATGTAATTCCACTTGCCACTGTTACTCCAGCACCTTCCACTGTTAACAGTGTGGTACTTTCTGCAGATAGTACGATCTGACCAGATCCTGAGTCTGTTACAGTTACTTCTGTGTCACCTTGTTTAATTTGATTTTGTGATAGACCGTCTAGTCCGGCATCCACATATGATTTTGTTGCTACATCACCTGGATTGGTTGGTGTCGCTGTTGACAATCCTGTGATTTTATTTGTTGCCGCATCAATGATGATATCACCTATAGTTATACCATTATTAACACGAAAGTTTTTTGCTGTCATGGTTCACATCTCCCGCATGATTATTGTTAATATAAATGTAAGGCATTAAAAAACCCCTTACAGTGTTATTTACCGTAAGGGGTTAATTTTTAAAGTGTTAAGTTATTATATTGCACACAATGAGTATTGTACTTTAGCAGATGATATTCCGCCTGTGCTTGTCGCTTGTACTAATACTGTGCCACTGCTGTATGTTGCAGTGATGTCTGATAAATCAGAACCGCTTGTGCTGTTAACACCATATGTCATAATATATGCTGTTGTACCGTTGTGTATCACGTGTGCTTTCATACAAGAGTATTCACCGTTTGCAGAGTCAGTTACTTGAATGTACAATTCTGCTGATCTGTAATCACTTGCATTGAAGCTCATAATTGTTGTTGCCGCACTTTCAAAACTCACTGATTCAGTCAATGTTCTAGCAACACCACCGTTTAATACCGCAGTGTTATCAAAACCTTCCATAGCAAATATTCTAGCACCTGAGTGAGGTACAGAAGTAAATGTTATGTTGTTGCCTGATACTGTGTAGTTTTCTGTTGGTTCTTGATAAACGTTATCAATGAATACCATCACGTTGTTAGCACCGCTTGGAGCTGATGAGAAGAATCCACTAAATGTTGAGGCAGATCCATCTCCAGTTGCTGTTGCTTTGTTGATAGAAACGTTGTTTCCACCCATTGCAAAGTTAACCCAAGTAGATCCATCTGTTGATCCTTCATAAGCACCTGATTCTGAGTTAAATCTAATAATACCAGTTGATGCTGTTGGTCTTTGAGAATTGTCTCCTACTGGCAGTAAGAAAGCACCAGTGCTTCCTGAACCATCAATAGTTCCAGTTACGTTACCTGTTACGTTACCAGTTAAGTTACCTGTTACGTTTCCTGTTACGTTTCCTGTTAAATCACCTGTTACGTTACCAGTTACGTTACCAGTTACGTTACCTGTTACGTTTCCTGTTACGTTACCTGATAGTGCGGCAGTAATTGTACCAGCACTGAAGTCTCCATTTGCATCACGAGCAACAATGGCACTTGCTGTATTAGCAGAAGTAGCTGTTGTAGCTGAGTTGCTTACTTTACCACCAGTACTGATTGTTAATAGTTTAGAGTCAGCAATGCTACCTGCTAACATTGTGTTAGTAACTGTACCAGTATCTGTTGTGTAAACACCGTTTGTTACAGTATCAGCATTACCTGTTAGGTTACCAGTTACGTTACCAGTTACGTTTCCTGTTACGTTACCAGTTAGGTTACCTGTAACATCACCAGTTAAATCACCTGTTACGTTACCTGTTACGTTACCAGTTAGGTTACCTGTAACATCACCAGTTAAATCACCTGTTACGTTACCTGTTACGTTTCCTGTTACGTTACCAGTTACGTTACCTGTTAGGTTACCTGTAACTGTGCCTGCTCTAAAATTCGCATAAGAATCAATTGTGATGTTGCCTGCTGTGGTACCATCTTCACCAGATGTTACAGCACACACAAACTCATCGGCTGATTCATCCCATAGGAATGATACGTTGTCTAGAGAACCTCGGTTAAAGAATAAACCTTGGTCAAATGCGTTCGCCGCACCGCCTGAATTGTTTTTTGCTAATTGAATAAGTGGATCTTCAATTGTTAATGTTGAAGATTCGATAGTAGTTGTTGTACCATTAACAATCAAGTTACCGCCCACAGTCATGTTGCCTGTAGATTCTAATGATGTAAATTTTCCTGATCCTTGAGCACTAACACCGATGTTTGTACCGTCGATTGTACCACCGTTAATATCCACAGTAGTTACAGTACCTAAATCAGTCCAAGTGCCTGTTACTGTTGTGCCATTTGACAGTGTCCAACCATCTGCGTTGAATGTCACTGTGTCGCCTGAAGCATCACCTAGTGTGGTGTTGCCTGTTGCTGTCAAATTTCCAAATGTTACGTTATCGTTTGTTTGAACGTATGTTGAAAGATTTGGTCCAGTGATTGTTACTGTATCTCCTGATACTGCTGTTGTGATGTTTTGTGTACCAGCAATCTGTACTGTTTCACCTGAATTGAAATCTGTTCCAGTTGAATCATCACCTACCACAGTGAAAATGGCTGTGTCTGCGTCGTTTTCGTCGGTGATTCTAATTTTACCGTTGTCTCCTCTGGAAAATTTAACTTTGTTAACACCATTTCCCACGAAGATTGAATTCGCTACAATATTCTTTCTGTTGCCACCTGAATCTTTAACTTCAAAGTCACCTGACCCATCGATGGATAATTTTGTTCCGCCTAGGTCGATGGTGCTACCCGCTAACCATAACTCGTTGAATCTGTAGTCAGTGGATCCTAAATTGTATGTCGTTGTTGTGTCTGGCAATATGTTTGAACCAATTGAAATAATACCTGCTCCCGCTGGATTGATGGTTACGTTGCCATTACCTGCTGATGTGATCTCTTGTCCGTTAACATCCAAGTTACCACCCAACTGTGGAGTTGTGTCTTCCACAATGTTGTCTAAACCTTCTCCAACCAATGACATCCAAGCGCCACTGCTGTAACCTTCGATGTAACCTTGGTCAGTGTTGTAACGAATATCTCCGTTCGCCGCTGTGCCTCGTTGAGCATCTGATCCAGATGGTAGTCTTAATGCACCTGTGTCGTTAATGTGTAATTTTCTTGATGGTGTTGCAGTACCAATACCCACATATGAGTTGGATACGTCTAACACCAATAAATCTGTTTCGAAAGCTAGGTCAACACCTGATCTCTGCAGGTTTGCCTTTAACATCTGTCCTGATATACGTCCTATTGCCATTTTAGAATTCCTTAATTTTGGTTAAATTATTTTTTAACTAAACATATTTATTTACATCACTATAAATCTACTGGTTAAATACAACAAAATACATTAAAATATGCATATATTACATGACTAGATCCGTTATAGCAGTTGTAGGAGAAATGGGCGAAGATACCCTAAATTTGCATTTTTTAAAAGGTAATACTGTCATTGCTTCAGGCAAACAGAGTCTACAGCAATTGACAGCAGATGTTAACTATCTCTGTGTCAATAAAGATGCAGATTTAGATCATATCATGAAAGACAGTGAGCAAACAGCACTGGTATTAGCACCAAAAAATCTCTATGCTAGATATGTGTTTTACAAAGGCATAGAGTGTCTACCAGATTTTGTGGAATTGGAAAAATATCAGTGGAATTCACTCACTGTGTCTCAGCAGTTGGCTGGTTTGGCACTGTCTCTGTGGGTGGGTAGTCCAGTGGTTGCACTGTTTAACTATCTACTAGAACCCAGCAAAGAAACTCCTGCTCTAGAAGCCATGTTTAAACTGTATCCTAACACAAAATTTTTTTATGTGAGAGAGAAAAATAAAAATCGTATCAAATGGTTTGAACGATATAAAAATGCTGAGCAGATGAATTTAATAGAATTTCAGGAATTTTATGAAAAATATAAGTCAAGTAATTAGAGAAGAAAAACTCAAACAAGAGTCTACGGGTCTAGAAAAGAAAAAGATTAAACCCAATCGATTGAAATATCATCTTGTGGTAGAATGGCCTGGCACTTGTAGAAACAGATCTGCAAAAACGCTACAAACAAGACCAGACCTTGTGCATCGTATGAACGAATACACTCAAAAACTTATTGCCGTGTGCAGTATCTATAAAAATCCCATTCAGATAGACCAAAACTACAATGTCATAGGCATACGAACTTGGTGGAAGGATGGCAGTGACCTATATCATTTCCTTATGAATCTAAAGAAGCACGATTTTCAAGTGGTTCCAGAACTTGGAGTAATCAATAAATTCAGTCAAAAATTAATTTTATTTAAAATTCAAATCGACGACAACGGTGTGACTGTATTTTAACTTAACGGAACGTCTTCAGCAAAACCTCTGATAACAACCACTCTTGCTCCACTGTGTGGTGCTTCGTCTGTGATTGTGATTGTGGATGCTGGAATGTTGATGGTGTAGTTGATGTCTGGTTCTTGAATAACACCATCAATGTAAACCAATAAATTTTCTGCATCTGTGGCCACGTTGGCTGAGGTAAATGTCTGTGTGCTACCATCTCCTGCAAACACATCTTTGGTTACTGTTCGTGTGTATGACTGTGTTTTAAGAGCTTGCCAAGAACTGCCGTCCACAGACACTTCATATTGACTGGTTGTGGTATTGAATCGTATCACTCCTGGTGTTGGAGAAGGTCTCTGTGCAGTTGTTCCACTTGGTAAGTTTAACGATCCAGTACCAGACATATACAAAGATCCAGAAGTATCTGAATCAGCTTTGTACAGCATTGGTGTTTTATAATCAAATCTAGCAAAAACTATTCTTGTGTCGTTTGCACCAGACCCTTGGAATCTTAATCTTGCTTTACCTCCAGAAACATCTGTAGTGAAGTTTCCTAATGTTATTCCAGATTCGATAGATGTTTCAGAGAATGATGAATTACTGCCGTTATGTATTAATGAAATTTCTGATAGTTGCGACTGGTTTGTCTCAACATTATATAAACTAACAATATATTTTGCCGTTCTTCTAGATGAAATATTGAAAGAGTCGATAGTAGTACTAACTGTAGTATCAACGTTACCTAAAAATCTGTAAGTTACATCATAATAAGTACCTAAATTTGTCATAGTACCTAAATCTATTCGATAAAATCCTATATTTCCTGTACCACCACTAGTCGAAGCTGAAAGGACCACAGCGCCATTAGCATAAGAAACACTGTATGATACTAAAGGACTGCCTGTGGTAGAAACATTACCATATGCTGTTACATAAGCATTTGCAGTGTCGTGTGTTACTAATAATTCTGTTACTTCATAATCATTTTCAACTGTTGATTGATAAACTGCATAATATTTTGCACCATTAATACTGGACGGTGAATCGGTTGTAGGATTAATTGTGTCTATTATAGTTGAAGCTGTGTTTATGTTTGATATTTTTTTTACTCTTGAGTTAGTAAAGAAATGTGTGCTTTCAAAATAGTTTATAGCAACACGATGTATTTTTAAATTAACATGACTGCTTTCAGCATTGGCTTGAGCTACTAATTGTATATTTTTACCGTCGACACTAGTCGACCAAGAAACTAAATTTGTGCTGTCTTCATTTTTGTCATATACTGTGTGATAAACGTCGTTATTGTCACCACGAACCACGTTAACATTGACTTGACCAACAAGATTATTAGAAATATCTTCTATGCTAACATAATAAAATACTCCAGCATATTCATCATGATCCCATTCGTCGATCACAGTTGATGCTGTGGTTAATTTATTATATTCTAGAGTAGAAATAACTGTGTTTTCTGTAGGTTGCTCCAATCCAGTTCTTACAGGTTTCCATTCAAATCCGTCTTCTGAAACTTCAAATTTTTTAAGATATGTATTAAATCTTATAGATCCTGCAACTGTATTAGCAGGTCTTTCAGCAATGGTTCCTTGTGGTAATGTTAACGATGACGTACCAACCATTGTGAAATTGCCTGAACCAGACATATCCATTTCGAAGTCACCATCACTTGCTGTCTGTGTAAGTTTATTGCCTGAGAATGTGAATGTGCCTAAATCTGCAGAAACAGCCGAACCATCGAGTGTTAATGTATCGCCACTCACTGTGGCAACCAAACCACCAGTACCAACAATGTTTAATGTGTTTCCGTCTGGGATAGATATTGTGGAAGAAGTATTATCACCAAAACTGATACCCTGTGCTTGATTAACTCCTGTAATGGTTAATGTGTCACCAGTAACAGATGTTGTGATACCTGTACCACCTTTGATGTTCAATGTGGTATCTAAATCTAAAGTAATTTCTGATGAGTCGTCAGCACCTAGTGTTAATGAGTTGTTTGCTGATACTTGTGAGTCAACATATGCCTTTGTCGCCGCATCTGATCCAGCACTTGGAGTAGCAAGTCCTGTTACAGTGTTGCCTTGTACGTCAATGTTACCTGCAACATTCAATCCATCATTGACCTGTATCGCTGATGAATCTGTAGATGTGATTGAGTTTACGTTAATATCTGTAGCACCTACCAGTGTAATAG
>Ga0208542_1000966_pt1 | contig 12676 bp, 16 predicted proteins | sample DEB08_DNA_3_FD_185495 | JGI IMG/M metagenome (GOLD analysis project Ga0208542, IMG submission 185495) | Aqueous microbial communities from the Delaware River and Bay under freshwater to marine salinity gradient to study organic matter... | ecosystem: Environmental > Aquatic > Marine > Coastal ... | reverse complement strand
ATCCGTCCGTAGCTCATTGACGCCCGCAAGTCAGCGATATTGGCCTTCGCCCTATTGGCTTCGATCAACAGCTCTCTAACGCCCGCCTCAGACAAATCCTGCTGATCTCTTTGCGTTTGATTTCTGACGACTTCTTGCTGCGCGGCAAGCATTTGCGCGTCCCTGCCAGGTCTGGCCAAGGCATCGGCCTCAATCTGCGCTAGGAGATTCTTTTGGGAATCTAGCCACGCCTGCGTTTCCAGCCTCTGCTGTTCCGCCTCCCGCTGCACGCGAGCCTGATCTGGCGTAAACAAGCCGGTTCCGCCGCCGACTGGGGCGCTGACCAACTCTTGGCCGTAGGGCGTGCCTTGGCTTTGGGGCTGGATGGGCTGGGCTTGGCCGCTCATGCTTTGAGGCGAAGTGCCATACGGGACAAGGTTGCCAGACGCATCCATGCTGTACGCAGAAGACGGGTTGCGAATAATGCCATTGAATCGCTGGCCACGGCTGTTGTAGTACTCGCCAGATGGGCGCTGGCCAGCGGCTGAGCGTGCCGGGTCATTAAACGCCGCCTCGGCCGCAATCCGCTCATCACGCGCCTGCTGGGCCTTCTGCTGCCTGCCGTAGGCTTCGCTGGCAGTGAAGTACGCCGACGCCTCGCTGGCCTTGGCGTTGGGGCCAGGATCCTGCGGCGGCCCTGACGATAACGATGCGATCCAGTCTTGCTCTATCTTGTTGGCAAACTGCGAAGCACCAGATAGATTGCCGGCGTACCGCGTGGAGTTTGTTGCCAAGACTCTGGCGGCCATGTCAGGCGGCAGCCCACGGGCAAGCATGTCGCGCACAGTGTTGCCCTCCCAGTCACGCTTCTGTGATCCGGCCGGCGTGCTGCTCCACTGCTGCTCGGCAGCGGCCACGCGGGCGGCGTAGCCTGGCCCGGACTGTGACGACGAGTACCTGTTGGGGTCCGCAAGGAACGGGACGGTGTCGGCCGAAGCCGGCGCGTTGGAGCTGTTGAAGGCATTCAGCGCGTCTTGCGCCTGCCGCCTCTGGCCTGCCCAATACTGATTGGCTTGCATCCACTGTTGGTCTGGCTGGCCGTTGACCAAGAATGTCTCGCCTATGCGAGGCTGGCCGGGCTGGGCTCGGTCGTTCCATTCACTGATTTGCCGATTGACGCGGTCAACGTCGCCCTGGAGTTGCTGGCGGCGAGCGTCAGTGGCATTGAAGCTCTGCCCCCGCCTTGCCAGCTCTGCCGTTGCGGCTTTGAGGTTAGCGTCAACAAATGCGCCGCCCGTTCCTGAAGTGCCTGCGGCCGTCCAGTCAGAAAGGCTTTTCTTCAACTCATCATCGCTCATGCTTTGCAGCCAGTCTTGCTTGGGCTGGGCTGAGTACGGCGTGCCCTGAGTCTGCGGCGCAATGGGCTGGGCAGTGCCGGCTGAGTAGCTGGGGCTGTACGCCGGCATCGCCGGAGCGCTTGGCTGGGCGGCGGCCGGCTGCTGGGCAGGCTGCGACTGGCTTGGAGCCTGCTGCTGGCCCGTGGCCTGCTGGGTGCCTTGGGTCTGGTAGATGTTGAGCGTCGGCACCTGCTTGGCCGCACGCACTTGCTGGCCGTATGGGTCTAGCTGCCCCTGAGCCCGGAGCTGGTTGCGGCGATTCATCGAACCGAAGCCGGCCTGACCGAAGGCGCTCATCGCTCACCCTGCTTGTTGGTCATGCGATCGGTTCCCACCCGGAAGCCTTGGAGCATCCGCACTTGCAGTTGGTCACGGCCGGGCCGATCCTGGCGCACTTGCCGGATCAGTTGCCGGATGTAGTTCATGTTGCTTTGCGCAGGTCGATCCATAAAAGAAAACAGCCGGCCGGCTTTTTGGTCCGACCGGCTGTCCCCCGTAAGCCCCGCGGAGGGGCGATCTTGCTAGCAATCACATCCGGCAATTGACGATGGCAAGGACGTTGCCGCCAGTGGTGGCACCGGCTGAGCAAGCCACGCCAATGACGCCAAGGCCGTTGTTGCCGGCGCCGGTCGTCGCAGCCCCAACTCCGCTCGGCGTGACACGGCCGGCGGTGGTCGCACCAGCCGTGGCCGCGGTGATCGCAGCCAGCCGGTCGCCCACAGCCACCTCGGTCCCGGAGAGGGCGTGAGCCACCTCGGTCGGACCAGCCACGGTCACCCAGAACACATCCTTGTCGGCAACGCCGCCAGCCGGCAGATGCTCGTCAACGACGCCAACACGCTCCTCGTTGGTCACGGCCGCGTAGCCGTCCACCTCAGCGAAGACGGCCGTTCCCGCCGTGCCGACCTTAAACCGGACCACGCGGGCCGGAAGCAGGGCGCCGCCGGAGCTGTTACGCACGGCGATGCAGGTCTTCACGCGGTTCGACCGCACCTTGCCAGTCCGCGGATTGACATCCGGGAACTGCTTCACAACGCCCACCCAGCCAGTGCCCTCGGTCGTTTCGTCCACGCCAAGGGTCTGGCCGAGATTGAAGGGAGGATCAACAAGCAGACTCATTTGCTACTCCTGGTCTTAGGCAACGAGCTTAAAGAAGTTACGCGGGCTCTTGAACTTAAGGTTGCCCAACGTGGAGACAACGTAGCGGTACTGCTGCGTGATCTCGTCATAGAAAGGACCTTCGCTCACCATGAGCTGGCCTTCCATGCAGAGAAGCTCAATGTTCCCAACAGCGAGCCCGTAGCCCACATCGGCAGGGACCGAGTTCTCCGACGAGATTTCCACGCCGTCCAGCTCAAACACATCGGTGAAGCCGTAGGACCGCAGGCCGTTGGTGCGGCTGACGATCACTCGCTCCTTGCTGTCCAGCGTGTTGAGGAAATCGATGAACAGGCGGCGGTTCAGAAGAACCATGTCCACCTGGTCTTCCTTGGTGTCGTTCCGGCGGGTCTGGTGAAGCGCCTCACGCACGGCCTTCACGCAGTTGTCCTTCCAGGTGGAAGCACCGAAGTAGGACGAATCCGCGTTCACAATCACCGGGCTGAAGAAGTCGAACTCCGGATCGACCGTGCCGTTGGGCCAGCTAGAAGTGCCATCGGCCGAACCGCCGTAGGCGCCCAGCACCGTCGAAAGGCCCGCATACGAATCGTTGGGATAGTAGAACGGATCGGCCGCATTGGCCGCCCGCGCCACCGCACCCGCCGAACTGACCGTGATGGTCTGCGTGGCATTCATAAACGATTCGATGCCGTGGAACCGCAGCTCGTTCCCGGTGGCATAGCCGTCCTGAATCCACTCCTGAGCCAGGTACTGCTCCATGCTGGTGAGCAGGCGGCTGGCCATCTTGCCGGCGACGTTCACAAGCGCCTGAGCCGAACGGTTCTCAAGCATTTCCTTCTTGTAAATGGCGTCCGTTACCTGCGCGCCCCGGTACTCAAGCTCTAATTTCTTCCAGAGGTTCTCTCTGGCGAAGGAACGCGGAGTCTCTCCGTTGTTACCAGTCGGCGTATGGTTGCGGTACTGGATTTCCCAGTCGAACCCACGGCCGGACATGTTCGTCCGAATCTGGCCCGCACCTTCCAGCGCGGCGAAGAACTTGTACTTCCGCAACGAAGCGATCTCCTCCTCACGGAGGTGGTTAACGATCGTCGTTGCAATGGAACGAGCCCAGTCAGTCGAACTTGCCATTACAGCACTCCATCAGTTACGAGCTGGCCGCGTAGCCGCTCTTCAAAGCTCATCCGCTGGCGCGGTGCCCGCGGTTCCGTGGTTCCGGCACTACGATTGGGAGAACGCACGGCGCGCTCCCGCAGGAATTCCATGTTCTGCTTGGCCACCGGGTCCGGCTGGACGACAGGCTGGGGCATCGGCTGCTCCTGCATGGGCGGCATCACCTGCGCGCCCTGCGCCTGCATCTGCTGGTAGCGGAGGTTCAGGAGGTCCCTCTGGAGCATCCCAGTGGCGTACTGCCAGCGGGCCTCGGGCGAGGAAATCCCGATCTCGGAAGCCTGCTGGATATACGCCTGGATGGCCTGGCCTTCCGGAGTGACCTGGCCGGACTGGTCATACAGCCAATCAGCGTTCTGCGATTCCAGAGACTGAACGTAATTCTGGGCCTTGTAGGTGCCAAGCTGCTGCTGCACAAGCTCTTGGGCCTTGGCCATCGCCACCTGTTCGATGAACGGCTTCAGCGTGTTCTCGGGGTCGGTGACGAACTTCCGTGCGAAATCTGCGGTATATGCTTGGTATTCCCGCAGGGCCTGCTGCGCCTCAAACGGCGCGTCGGGAGCGATCACCTCCTTCCCTGTCTGGGGATCACGGACGATGTAGCTCTTCCAGGTGTCCTTCACCTGCGGAGGATTCCACCACTTGGGCGGCTCCTCCTTCTTCGGCGCCTGTGCAGCAGCCTGCTCCGACTTCCACTTTTCGTAGGCCGCACGGTTCTGGAGGTATTCCGTGGCGTGCGGGATGATCGACTGGTACTGCTGAAGATTCTGTTGCGCCTGACGGTAGCCGTTGAAGGCGCCGTACAGGTTGCGAGCGATCGTCAGGTCGTCCTGCCCCTGAAACTCAGGCAGGTGGCGGAACGCCTCATAGGGCGTCGCAAAGCCGCTCTCGCCTTGGGATGGCGAAACATCAACCGGCGCGGAGCCAACCGGCGAGGAATCCTCGGGAGCTGCGGATTCGTTCTGAGCGATTTCTTCTGACATGATGTCCTAGACCCTCGGGGGAGCGGGTTCTAGGAATCAAATGCACGCCTGCTAGCGATTTTGTTACAGTCAGCGCGGATTCAGCCGTTGGATCATGTCGTCCAACGACGCCATGCCGGCCATTCCAAGCCCCGGGGCATGCTCCACCATGAGCTTGCCGACAGCCGCTGGCATGTTGCCGCCGCGTGCCAGCCGGCCGATGGCTCGCCCTTCCCAGAACGGGTTTAGGGTGTCGTCCATCACGGCACCCCACACGCGGGCCGGCGTCTTAGGTACGCCGTATCGCTCCAGTAGCTTCTCGCCTTCCGGGATTGGAGACGCAGCAATCTCGGCCGCGCTCGCCAGATCACGCGGCGGCTCCAAGACCTGCCAGTCCTCCGGGAACGCCTGACGCGCCGCCCGTTGCTCGGACCATGCGGAGTAGTCGTCCGACACATCCTGCGAGGTCTGAAGCGGAGCTGTGAAGGTGTTGAACTGCTTGGCAAAGTCCCGCCCGGGCTCGGGGTTGGCATAGGAGCCGGCTGGCGTTCGCCCGTGGGCCAAGTCCACCGCATCGGACGCGCGGTTGGCTAGCATCTCCGCGCCGGCGTAGGCCATTCCGGGCATGGACTGCATCCAAGTCACGCCAGCGCGCAGCCCGCCGCCGGCACCCATGAGCCCGGTGTTTTCGTAGGCGCTCTGCAAGTTGGACCGAAAGCCATCAGCGTCGTCCCGGTAGTAGGCCATCTGGGACTGAAGTTCCTCCGGCAGCACCTGCCACTGCCGCACATCCGGCCCGTATGAATTCAGCATCTTGTCGAAGAAGGCGCTGCGCTGGGCATCGGCCTTCAGTCGCCCAGGCGTTTTCTTGCGGTGCGTCAGAATGCCCGGATGTTCGTAGAAGTCTTGCCACATCGACCGCTCAGGCGGCGTCGGCATGCGATCGACTTCGGCTGCCAGCCGGCGGATGAGTTCACCTGGGTCGGACTGGGCGAGTGGGTCGGGCATTATTGCTGCCCCTCCATCAACCCGTCCGTCACCAACCCACCGCCAATAGCGGCGCCGATGCCTTGCGTCAGGATGCGGCGGCGCATTTCGTCGGACATGAGGTAGCGACGGCCGGGGGGGTTCAGGTTTGTCGGCAACGGGGTATCGGTGACTGAATCGATAGCGTGCTTCCGCGCCGCCTCTGCCGCCGCAATCTCATTGGCGCGCAGATGCATTTCGTTCATGCGGTGCGGGCCGACGATGGCAGCAAGTTTTTCGGCAATGTTCCGCTGAATGTCCATCACCGGAAAGGTTTGTGGGTATCTCCCAGACTGTAGCCTGTACGTGTTTGCTCCCAAATCGCCCAACAACCTCTCGGCAGCGTGCCGCAGGCCAGACAACTTGGTGCCTTCAACATCAGGCAAATCCGCCAGCGCAACCAAGCGGTCTATGTGCGAATTGAGTTCGTCGTTGTAGTTGCCGCGCGCCCGCCACGCAGCGACTTCCAGCGGCGCGTCCGTGTCATCAACCAGCCCGCCCATCTTCCGCCCCAGCCGCTCAATCGCACCCGGGACAACCTTCCCGTAGAAGTGTTCGTAGTTGTCGATTTTGCCGCGAACCTTGTCTGCGATAGCGCGGGGCGATGCAACTTCGATGGCGCGGTGGCCGCCACGGGCAGCCTCTAGGGCGAGTCGCTTAATGAGAATGTCGGCCCAAGCGTCTTCTAGGGGGAAGGGTAATACCCGGCCACGCGCGCGCATTGCCGCCATCTCTTCCTCGCTTGGCGGCGGCATGAAGTCAAACGGCCCATCGCCGCCAGCATATTCCGGTGGCGGCCCACCCTTCCGCATTTTCCGATTGTGTATCCCCAAGTCCGACTGCAACTCATTGATCCGCAGGGCATCGCCGTGGGTGTCATAGCGGGCGTGGGCTACGACGCTGTCGCCGGAATGAACCCGCACATCCGTGTATGGCTGGCCAACGTGCGCCCAGTGGCTTCCATACTCGCCCTGAATTGGAGTGGGCTGCATGAGCAGCAGCTCGGAGTAGTCCTCGCCGCCTTGCCCATACTCTTCATATTTGGGCTCGCCGTGGGAGCGCCCACTCCCAAGCGGCGAGGCATTGCGCTGGTAGACAGGCACAGTTTCACCAGCAAAGCTCGGCGTTTCACCAACGTAATAATCCGGCCTAAACTGCGTTGGAGGATTTCCGCCAAGCAAAGCCTCTCGGTGCGTATACACAGGGCTGCGTTGACGCACAGCCTCCAAGAGTTCCTCCCGCGGCACCACATCACGGCCGGCTATCGTCTGATCCAGATCGGTAGCCTTCAGCTCCCAACCAGGCACGCCTTCCTTGTGTCGCTTCAGCAATCCGGGAAGCTCTTGGACGCGGACGTTTTCAGGCATTGCCTCAATGGCGCGCTCTAAACGGGAGTAAATGCCCGGGCCCGGGTTGTACCCAAGAAGGCCAGCAATAGCGCGTCCCGCGGCATCGAATCGGTCAGCCATCAGCAGTTCCACGCCCGCAGGGATTTGTTGATCCTGCTGTCTGGATCGTTGGCAGTCTCAGCGCTGGTGAGCTTCTCCTTCATGCCTTTCATTCTGGCGCAAAAGGAATCCCGGCGCGGGCCGCCTTCCGGCTGTGGAGGTTTCAGATTGGCGCCGTGCGCGCGGTTGTAGGCCGCCCGGCCGCGGGCATTCAGGCCGCCATCCGGGTCTTGGCCTTCCTTGCGAGCCCAGATCAAACTGCGGACCTTGTCACCTTCCCTGTCCACGGACTTCTCGGATCAGTTGCCTAATCCGCTCCTCGGCTGCGCACTTGGGACAACACTTACTTTCCACTGAGCTTGTTCCACTGCTTGGAGTCCGGGTAGCCCTTATCCCCCGGCTTGGCCGGCGGCTCTCCACGCTCACGCTTGGCGTGGATGTTGGCCCACAGCCCCTTCTTCAACTGGCGAATCTTGTCACCTTCCCGGTCCACGTATCCAATCCTCCAACTCGTCTTCCTCGTCCCACTCTTCCCACATCAGTCGATCTGCCGCGCAGTGCCTGTGTAGTCAATCAGCAGGCCGCCAAAAGGCGCCGACTTGGATCGCTCATCCGCTTCCTTGGCAATGCGGACCCGCTCAATGAGCGCCGAAGTGCGCATGGCCTCCAGCTCCTTCTCATGCTCCATGCGTCGCATTTCCCGGAGCTGGGAAACGCGGGAATCGTTCTCCTTCTCAATGGCCTCCGTGACATCCTCGGCCATCTTGGTCAGGTGGTTGCCCTGCGCAGCGGTGACCATGGGGGCGCCAGCAATGGCCTGGTCCACCACACTCACATGGGCCGCGGCGTTGCGCTGGCGTTCAATGTCACGGGCGCGCTGCTCGGCGGCGCGCTGGCGTCGCTTGGCCCGCTCCTGCTCTTCGGCGTCCGGCTGCGGGTTAAGCCAATCAAACATGCCCATGGAATCCTCCTATCAACCAATGCTCCGGCAGTCAGAGTTCGTTATGCCGCGCCCGCATGCACGCCAGCCGGACCAAGGCTTTGCCGCCTAATCGCACAAACGGCAGGCCGCGGGCCTTGGCCGTCTCCTCCATCACATCCACAATCTCTTCGATGTGATTCAGGGATTCCGGCCCCCATTCGTTCATCTGCTTGGCCATTTTGTTGCACTTGCAGGTTGGGGTGGCATGGATGCCAATGGACGCCAAGAGCTTCTTCAGCTCCGTGCCAGGACCGGGCCCAATGTCCGGCTCCGGGCGTGGCCTGCCCAGCGTGTACCTGGACCGGAGGTAGGCGAACGTGGCGTCGTCCAGCTCCACATGCGTCTCGGTGACTGTCTTGGCTTGGGCCAGAACGGCATCCACATAGCCGGGCTTCCGGTCCTTGGCGACGGCGTGGAGGGAGGCGATGGAGAAGCGTTTCATGGGGGATCGTCACAACTTGCGCACGCAAGCCCGTTTAAGGCCGAACCGGGCGGGCAACAGGCGTCCATCCCAAACTCTTGGTACCCAAGCGACAAGTACCCCTCTGGGCAGCCGCCGGAGAAAAACTCAGGCGCAAAGTCTTGGCCCGCCTCGCAGCTCCCGTCTTTGCAACAAGGCTTCCCGGCCTCGGTGCAGTCTTCGTTGGTTTCGCACTCAGCACACTCGCCGCACACGCCATCGTTGCAGCACTCACCCTCCGGGCAGTCCTCGTCCGTCTCGCACTCGCAAGGCGCGCACGCATCGTCTATGCAGCACTCACCCTCCGCACAGCACACGCCGGCACAGCAAACAACGTTGGACTCACAGCACACCGCCCCCAGGTCACCGACGCAGCAAATCTGCCCCACCTCACAGCAGACGCCTTGGCCGTCGTTGCAGCAGTACTGCGTCTCAGTGCAGCAGACATCGGACTCACCGACACCGACTGTGTAGACCGTGCAGCACTCACGGGGCGCCTTGCAGCAGACCTTCTCCTCGCCGGTGCCGCAGCACACGCCGTTCTGTTGGGTACAGCAACAAGGGCAGCAGGCCATCGAATTAAAGCTTCTTGCTTGTATAGGTGGGGGTGTGCTTCGCCCCTAAAAGCCATTGGGCGTCACACGGCGGCGACACGCGCAACTGTGGGAAAAACCGCGTGGAGGCCGTGGGGGAGGAAAAATCCAGGGGAGGATATGACGTAATAGAGCGACGCCGCCGGGGGGGCCTGGGGGCCGGTCTGCTATGCCGTGTCGTCGCAAACCCTTGCCCCGTCACGGGTTACGCTTTCGGTATCGTAGCCGAACGTGAAACGCCCGGAATCCGTCACGCGGATGAAAGAAAACTGTCAACAGTTTGTTGGGGGTGCATAAGTGTACCCCTGTTCAACTATCGACGAGCGCATAAAAAAACCCCCCCCGTTGCCGGGAGGGGTCTAGTGTACGGCCGTTCAATCCATGGCCGTTCAATCCACGGCGAACCCGCAAGCCACCCGGACGAGTTCACGCACCCCGGGTAGGCCGATCGACACGGCAAGCCTGTAAGCCTTGCCGGAATGCCGTGGGGTCTTCGCAATCCGCTCCACCGCAACTGCAACCGATTCGGGGGTGGGGTTGTGACGCGCCCGCAGCCGCTCACGGTGCGCCAATCGCTCGGCCGTAACGGTTCGGCGGTTCGCCCTACGGCCGCCCGTCCTACCTTGCCAGCCGGAGCGTTCCATGAAACGGCGCACCCCCGCAAGGGCGGACGCATGCGCGCCACGCGGGATACGGTCGGTGCGGTTTTCTAACCAGAATAGATAGGCCACGCTCGCCGCCTCTTGCGCCCGCTCTCGCATACCCTGCCGTTCCTGCCGCGTCCTAGCCTCCGGCATGAATTGCCGCAACGCGCACCGCTCAAAATAGGACACTACGGCGGGGTGGTATACGGCCGGAAGATCGGCCGGGTTGTAGGACTGCCGTGGCCACGCACAGTACGAACCAACGGCGGCGATTGCCTGTATAGCGTCAGTCTTCATCGCATTAGCCTCCCGTAAACACTTTCGAACCGGGCCGCGTGGCCCGCACGTTCGCCTTTATATCGCCCACCGGACGGGACACAATAAAAATCTTTCGTCGGCCGGAATTATTTTTCCGGCGAGCGGCCTATATATATCGCCCCCCGCGTGCGACACGTTCGCACGCATGCGGGGCGAATGTTTACGCTTCCAACACACTGGCCGGAGTTAATACATCCGGGCAGTAAGTCTTCTGCACTGGACCGCGGTGTGCGGCCAGCGTGCTGGTCAAAAATCTTTCCGGATTTTTTCCGGCGAGCGGCCTATATACATGCGGCCAAACGACGAACGATACGCTCGCGTGGTGCGAGCAGTAAAGGAGGTGCGATGTCGAAACAGTCAGAGCGCGCCAACGCTCTGATGGACAGGCTCCGTGATGGGTTCGCCAGACTGCGGGATGCGGGCAACGTATCCCTGCCGTCCGATGACGACATTCTGGCAGCGATCACGGGTTGCTTGTCCAGCAGGGACGGGGCATGGCGCAAGACAGCTCCAGGCGGCGATACGCCGTCCGATCTGCTGTGGCGGCTGGTGAAGTTTCATCGGTCTGGCGGCAGCCTGTATGGCTGGCCGTGGATGGCCGATCGCACGTTGACCGACCAGTATGACACGGTCGCTCAGGTGCTGATTCTGCTGTCCGGCCAACAGTTGACTGCGGTCAACGCATGGCAGCGGGCCTTGTACGGCTGACGGGATTCGATCCCGGGCAGGTGGATGCGGCGACGGGCGATTGCCCACTAAGTCCGAATGCTGCCTGCCCGGGTTCGGTTGCCGTTGATCGGTGTCCGAATAGCCCCCTCTGGGCTGACAGCAAGCAAGCCCCTGCGATCAGCGGCAGGGGACTACTCATGCTCTGCGGGTCAGCGAACCTCTGGCGCGTGCGTCCCGGGACCACCGTCGCCATGTTGAATCGCCAGCCGTAACCATGTGCTGCCAGAGGGGGCTATTCGGCTGCCGTTCGGTAGTCGGTTTCACAGGAGGTGCGTATGGTCGCAAGATCACGCACCGCCCGGCCCCTTGGTGTCATTCTGCACCGAGGTGTCTCGCCATTCGACGGCTCGCCCTATGTGGTCATCATGCCACTGGGCAAGTCTTCTAATGCGAAGACAGGGTCCATGCTCCAGACCTATATCATTAGGTCGCATGTTCACCCGGTCGCCGCGGTGCAGTCAGGTGGCGATGTGTCCATCTGCGGCAACTGCGTCATGCGGGGCCTGGTTGCCACGCAGAAGCGCAGGCGCAAGGGCAAGCCCAACTATCGGGCCTGCTATGTCAACGTCGGGCAGGGTCCGGCAATGGTCTACGGCGCGTTCCGCCGGGGCCGTTATGTGGACTACAACGCGGTGGAGCATGATCGGTTTATCCAAGGCCGGAAGGTGCGGTTCGGCACCTACGGCGAGCCGGTGCTGATCCCGCTGGAGCTGTTGCGCCATCTGGCCAGTATCTCTGCGGGCTGGACGGGCTACACGCATCAGTGGGCGAACCTCGCCTACCGGGACTACCAGCAGTTTCTCATGGCATCAGTCCATGGGCTGACCGGGCCGTGGTCCCGTGAGCATGCGAAGAGTTTGGGCTGGCGCACCTTCCGCACCATGCGTGGAGGCGAGCCGGCCGAGGGCGAGCGGCTGTGTCCGGCATCTAAGGAAGCCGGTCATCGGCTGTCCTGCCTGACCTGCAACCTGTGCGATGGGGCCGGTCGGCGCAAGATCGGCCTGCAACTGGTGGACGTTTACATACCCGTGCATGGTAGCAAGGCCGTGATGACTGCCATCAAGCACCTGCCCATCCTTCAGGCGTGAGGTGTGACATGCAACTAGTCCCCAAAACCGTGGGCGATCTGCGGAAGTGGCTATCGGCATGCGACGAGGACCGGGAGCGACTGCACCCGGACGATTGGGTCGTCATGGTCACGGACGGTGGCATCCAGGTTTGCCATCCGCAGTGCCACATGATGGCAGCGACTTTTAGCACTGAACCAGAGGAGGTGTGACCATGCGAGGACATGCGGAAAGCGGTTGCTATCGGGTGGAGTGGTCGGCCAATGATGACGGTTCTGTGACCATGGCCACGCTCTGCCCCTCGCAGCGCGTGACTGGGCACTACGTGCGGATGGATGCGGGGCAGGCCGCGCAACTGTGCAAGTTCTTGTGCGATCACGTACCCGGCGTGGCCGAGGCTGTGCTGGGCAAACTTACGGAGGTCTGACATGCATCGAATCTCTCCACGGCCGTGGATTAACGGCTCATCGGCCGATCGGCTGATTGACCAGATGATGCAGGTGCATCGGGCGTTGGAGGCTGCCGCGTATGAGATGCGGAAATGGCAGCCGCATGGCCGGGACTACCAGATCGGCGGCGACTACCAGGCAGACCGGGAGGAGTTTCATAGGCGGCTGCGCCTAGTTGAGGAGCTGGCCGCGCAGTATGAGTCGGAGGCTTATTCCATCAGCAGGCAGGAGGTGTGACATGGGCGAGGGGTACAACGGCTGGACGAACTACGAAACGTGGGTGGTTCGTCTGTACACGGACAACGATCAGTCGCAATCCAATTACTGGGAGCAGGC
>Ga0208542_1000964_pt1 | contig 12687 bp, 14 predicted proteins | sample DEB08_DNA_3_FD_185495 | JGI IMG/M metagenome (GOLD analysis project Ga0208542, IMG submission 185495) | Aqueous microbial communities from the Delaware River and Bay under freshwater to marine salinity gradient to study organic matter... | ecosystem: Environmental > Aquatic > Marine > Coastal ... | reverse complement strand
GCCTTGCTCAGACTGTGGCGAAGAGAGCGTGCTGCGCTGGCGCAACGTGCGCTGGCAGAAAGACGACCCACGAACTGCGGTCTATGTCTGCGAGCACTGCGGCTCAGCTTGGTCAGAAGCCAAACGGCTCAAGGCAATCAAGAAGGGCCAATGGCGAGCGAGCGCAGAAAGCGACGGCGTTGCTGGGTTTCACCTATCAGGGCTTTACAGCCCATGGGTCAGCCTTGCGGATGCGGCAAGGGACTTCCTCGAAGCAAAGAAGTTGCCCGAAACGCTCAGGGTCTGGACGAACACCTACCTCGGTGAGACGTGGGAAGAGAGTGGAGAAGGCCTCGATGATGGCACCTTATCTTCTCGCGGCGAGAAATATGCCGAGTGTCCCGAAGGCGTGGTTCTCATCACAGCCGGTGTCGATATCCAAGACGACCGCATCGAATTGGAAGTGGTTGGGTGGGGACGGAACGAAGAGACATGGTCTCTCGACTACAAAACGATCTACGGAGACCCGAGCGCACGGGGGGTCTGGGATGAACTCGATCAGGCCCTATCAGCGAAGTACATGCACGAACGAGGTGTTGCGCTACCTATTCGATCAACGTGCGTCGACAGTGGCGGGCATCACACGAGTGCGGTCTACACATACTGCCGCCTACGAGAGAACAAACGCATCTTTGCGATCAAGGGCATCGGCGGTGAGGGTAAGCCGCTCGTCGGTCGTCCAACCAAGAACAACATCGGCAAGGTTCGGCTGTTTCCCATCGGCGTCGATACCGCGAAGGAACTTATCTATAGCCGTTTGAAGATCGCGGATGCTGGCCCCGGCTATTGCCACTTTCGCGATACCTACGACGACGAGTACTTCAAACAGCTAACGGCTGAGCAACTCGTGACCCGCTTTAACAAGGGCTACCGCAAGCGGGAATGGAAGAAGATCAGGCCACGCAACGAAGCGCTCGACTGTCGCGTCTATGCGCTTGCGGCCTACACGCTGCTGAATGTTCGCATCAACACGGTCGCGGATCGCTTAGCGAAAGCTGAGCCGGCTCAAGAAGAAAAGGTCGCTCCCAAGGCGCAGCGTCGTGCCACACCAAAGAAGCAAAACTTCGCTACGAGTTGGAGCTAGCGGAGCCTATTTAAAAAAATCGGGCTTGGCCCATATGGTCTTGTCGGGCTCCTGAAACGCGTGAGCGCCAAGGCAAGCCTTTCCGTTCGCGGTGCAGAGAGCAACCTTCTGCACTCCACCGCTCTGCGCTGTTGCGCTGTGTGAGCCCGGACCGAAGTAAATCGCGGCGGCGATAAGCGCCAGCCCACCAAACACTGCCATCGGCATATTGAAATTCATTGCTCTCTCCTTCGAGGGATGTGAGGACACTTGGCTAATTTATTCGACACCGCGAACGTCCCGGCCACTGAGCCAGAGAAGATCGTAGTGGGAGACACACTTCAGTGGAAGCGCACTGACCTCGGCGCGGACTACGCCAACGACGCTTATGTGCTGACCTACAAGGCTCGGCTCGAAGGCACCGGCTCGACTGTCATCACGATCACAGCGTCTGCGAGCGACAGCGATTACCTCGTGAGCGTGGCCGCTGGCACCACTGCCAGCTACACCGCTGGCCATTATCAGTGGCAAAGCTACATCACGCGCACCTCTGACAGCGCTCGCCTCACCATAGATAGCGGCTCGTTTGAGGTTGTTGCGAACCGTGCCGCCTCAACGGCTGATCCACGCAGCCACGCCAAGATCATGCTCGACAAGATCGAGAGCCTCTTACAGGGCCGAGGCGACAGCGATGTCGCCAGCTACTCGATCAACGGTCGCTCGCTCGCAAAGCTGGGTGTCACTGAATTGATGGAGTGGCGCGACCGCTACCGGGCTGAACACCTACGGGAAGTCCGACGCGAACGCGCACTCAACGGCAAAGCGACCGGCAGCACCGTTCTAGCGAGATTTTGATGGGTATTTTCGACTTTTTTCGACGCGCCAAGCCGGTGCGGCGGCGCAGCTTTGCCGGGGCTCAGCCTGGACGGCTCTTCAGCGACTTCAACCCGATGACACGGTCGAGCGATGCGGAGCTTAGGCCAGCACTGCGCTCACTTCGAAACCGCTGCCGGGAACTGGCGCGGAATAACGAATACGTCAGGCGCTACCTCGGTCTCATGAGGATCAACGTCGTGGGCGCGCAGGGCGTGGGTCTTCAGGTGAGGGCTCGCAACGAAGGCGGTGACCTTGATGGTCCCGGCAACCAAATCATCGAGAACGCTTGGAAAGCGTGGGGCAAGCGCGGCATTCCAACAGCAGACGGTCGCCTCAGCTTCGCAGACGCACAACGCCTCGTGATCGAAACGCTCTGCCGGGACGGCGAAGTCCTTGTCCGGCTCATCAGAGGCTATAGCGGCAACAAAGACCGCTTTGCCGTTGAGTTCATTGAGGCCGACCTCCTCGATGAGGAACTGAACACCAAGGTCAGCAATGGCAACAGCGTCCGCATGGGCGTTGAGGTCGATGAGTACGGCAAGGCCGTGGCTTATCACCTTTTGCGCCAACATCCCGGCGACCACGAGTTCGCTAATGCCTACGGCAACAAACACATTCGGGTGCCCGCCGCTCAGATGCTTCACATCTTCTGTGCTGAGCGCCCTCATCAAACGCGTGGCATCCCGCCGCTCGCAGCTTCGATCACCGCACTGAAAATGTTGCACGGGTATCGCGAGGCGGAATTGGTTGCGGCGCGTGTCGCTGCCTCAAAGATGGGCTTCATCACGAGCCCGGACGGCGAGGGCTATACCGGCGACGACCTTTTGGACACTCATGCGCCCGTTATGTCAGCGGACCCCGGCAGCTTCGAGCAACTTCCGGCCGGGATGGACATCAAGATGTTCGACCCAACGCACCCGACGACGGCGTTCGCTGAGTTCCACAAGTCGATCCTTCGCGGGATCGCATCGAGCCTTGGCGTCAGCTACGCCGCTCTCGCGAGCGATCTAGAGAACGTCAACTACAGCAGCATCCGGCAGGGCGCTCTCGATGAGCGTGACTTCTACAAAACGATGCAAGCGTTCGTGATCGAGCACTTCATCGAGCCAGTGTTCGGGGCTTGGCTTGAGAGTGCGATGAGCTTTAGCGATCTACCGCTGCCGGTGAGCAAGTACGAGAAGTTCGCCGACGCTGCGGTCTGGAGGCCACGCGGCTTCAGTTGGATCGATCCGCTCAAGGAAGTTCGAGCCAACGTCGAGGCCATACAGAACGGGCTTCTATCGATGCAGGACGTGGTCGGCAATTACGGCATGGACGTCGAGGACGTCTTTGAAGCGGTTGAACGCGAGAGTGAGCTTGCCAAGCGCTACGGCATCTCATTGGCCTTCCAGCCTTTCGGAACCACGGCCGCCGCTGAACCCCAAGTCGACGACTAACAAATAGGTGACACATGACTGAAACAGAATTGCACCGGCATGTCGTCGGTGTGGTTGAGACCGATGATGAGTTGGTCTTAACGCTAGCAAAGGAACACAGCGTTGAAGAGCAATACGACGAGACTACTGAGACGGGCGAAGGCCGAGATATTCCACTGGATAGCGATGACGCTATTCCTGCTTTCGATACCGGTGATGATAATCGGCACGGTCGTCGGGCCGTTGTTCTTGAGTTTGACCGCGCTGGCATATCAAGCACTGAGCGCCGGGTTCAGATTGCTGTCTCAAGCGAAGAACCGGTTGAACGCGCATTTGGCGCGGAAGTCCTAGATCACAGCGCAGAGGCGATCGACCTAGAGTTTCTAGGTTCTGGCCGTGCGCCATTGCTCCTCGATCACGACGCGAGGCAGCAAATCGGAGTTGTCGAGAACACCACTATTGGGGCTGACCGCGTGTTGCGGGCAGCAGTGCGCTTTGGAAAAGGCGCCCAAGCCAATGAGGTGTTCGAAGACATCGTTGATGGCATCCGAGCGAATATCTCGGTCGGTTACGTCATCAACAAAATGTCCAAGGAAGAGGGCGAGGACGGGACGGTCTATCGCGCAACGAAATGGACGCCCCTCGAAGTGAGCGTTGTCTCGATCCCAGCGGATACATCCGTCGGCGTTGGTCGCGCTCGCGTCATTGAACCCCCAGTTCCAAAGGAGAACGAAATGGAACAAGTAAACATCGAAGAGGTGCGTGCCGAAGCAGCGGATCAGGCCCGTGCGGAAGCCGTCAAAACCTCAAAAGAAATCTTGGCTCTTGGGTCAAAACACAACCGCCGTGATTTTGCGGAGGATGCCATTGGTAAGGGCTACTCAATCGAGCAGTTCCGTGGTGCGCTTCTCGAAGAGATCGGTCACGACAAACCGCTCGAAATCAAAGAGCCCGACATCTCACCAAGCGAAGAGCGTCAATTCTCGTTCCTGCGTGCTATCAACGCGGCGGCGACGGGTGACTGGCGTGGAGCCGGGTACGAACGTGAAGTATCCGACGAAATCGCAACCCAGTTGGGTCGTTCGCCCAAAGGCTTTTATGTCCCGGCAGCCGCTTGGGGCCAAAGAAATATCATTGCTGGCGTCAACGCCGACGGTGGGTTCTTGAAGCCAACTGACCATTACGGAAATGAGTTCATCGCAGCACTACGCGGTCGGCTCGTAACCGCTGGTCTCGGCGCTCGCATTTTGAGTGGGCTCCAAGGCGACGTGAGCATCCCGAAAATCAGTGCTGGCGTAGCGGCAGCGTTTGTTGGTGAAGGCTCGGCAGTGGCGGAGGTCAACCAGACCTTTGCTGCGGTCACGCTCGCACCGAAAACGCTTGGTGCCTTCACTGACATCTCGCGCAAGTTGATGGCTCAATCTGATCCGTCTGCTGAGATGGTCGTTCGTGACGATCTGTTGGGTGCTTTGGCAGCCAAACTTGAGGACGTCACAATCGAGGGCGGCGGCTCCAACGAGCCAACGGGTATCACCAAGACGTCTGGTATCGGTTCGGTTGCAATCGGCACAAATGGCGGTGCGCCAACTTGGGCTTCGGTCACCAATCTGGTGAAAGAGGTCGAGGTCGACAACGCCGTGATCGCCGACAGCAGTGCGTTCCTAACCAACCCGAAGGTGAAGGCAAAACTCGCCAACACCGCCAAGGGTTCTGGCGACAGTGTGATGATCCTCGATGCTCCTTGGAACGAGCTTTACGGCTACCCGATGGCCATCACAACGCATGTGCCTTCGGACCTTACCAAGGGTTCAACGTCTGGCTCATGCTCGGCCATGATCTTCGGCGACTTCTCGCAGTTGATGATGGGCTTCTGGTCTGCTCCCGACATTCTTGTCGACCCGTACACGGGCGGCAGTGCCGGGAACACGCGTGTGATCGTTATGCAGGACGTCGACGTGGCTGTTCGCCATGCTCAGTCCTTCGCAGCGGTACTCGACTACACCACCTAAGTCCTAGAGCGGGGCGGTCTTCGGGCCGCCCCTTTCTTTTGCGAGGCCATATGAAAATCACACTCACACGCGACACCGGCATCAAAGGCGAGCACGTTGCTGCCGGAACGACTGTCGATCTACCAGACCGGCTCGCACTCGAATTGATCTCGTGGGGCAAGGCTCAGCCAGCATCAGGTAAGGCGAAGACCCAAGACCGCAGTCTAGGTCTAACCACTAAGAGCGCCGCAGCCCTGACGAAGCGCAAGCGTAAGAGTTAATGGCTGTCGAAACGGCGACCGAGCGAGCCATCTTCTTCGATACCGACGACTTCGGCCTTGCCGCCACCTACACGCTCAACGGCGGCGCGTCTTCAACGGTCAACGGCATCTTCGACAATCAGTTTCTAGAGGTCGATCCGCTTGGCGGTGTCGGCGTCATCAGCGCCCAGCCTCAATTCACCTGCACCAGCGCAGACCTTCCGGGTGCCGCCGCAGTAGGGGACGGGATCAGCATCTCATCGGTTGGCTACACGGTCCGGGAAATTCAGGCCGAAGGCACAGGCGTCACAGTTCTCGTGCTGGAGAAGAACTAATGGCTCACCTGAGGAAACAGATCAGGGACCGTGTCGTCACGAACCTGACGGGCCTCACGACCACAGGATCTCGCGTCTTCGCGAGCCGCGTCTATCCCATGGCAGCGGGGAATCTGCCGGGGCTCTGCATCTACACCAAGAACGAAGAGATCGAGGCGCTCACGATGGTGCCGCCTCGCACCACCTTACGAGCGGTCACATTGACCATCGAGGGCTACGCGTCTGCGACGAGCAATCTCGATGCCACGCTCGACGCGATCTCACTCGAAGTCGAGGAGGCTCTTGCTGGCGACATCCGGCAGAACAACCTCGCTCGCGACACTCGCACCACCGGCATCGAGTTTGAGTATGCCGACGACGGAGAGCAGCCCATCGGCATGGTTCGACTGGATGTGACTGTCGAATACGTCACCGCTGAGAATGATCTGGAGAACGCAGCATGAGAACTCAAATGATTTCGCCTTCGGGCACAAAGATCGAGGTGTTCGACCAACGCGTCGCGTACCTCGTTAGCAAGGGCTGGAAGAAGGCTGATGCGAAGCCAGCGACCCGCCGAACCTCAAAGGCCGTTGCGGCCATCACAAAGGAGTAGACTAAATGGCTACACACACAGGCAGCGAAGGCCTTTTGAAAGTCGGCAGCGATACTGTTGCGTCGGTTCGAAGCTTTTCGCTGGACACCACCGGCGACACTATCGAAGACACGAGCATGGGCGCGTCCGTTCGCACCTTCAAGGCTGGGCTGACCAGTTGGTCGGGTACGGCAGAAGTATTCTGGGACGAAACTGATACGGCTCAGAACGCGCTTGATGTCGGGGCTTCAGTCACCTTCGTCGTATATCCCGAAGGCGCTGATTCGAGCGATACCTACTACACCGGCACGGGCATCGTCACCGGCAAGACCATCACCTCGTCATTCGACGGCATGGTCGAGGCTACGTTCTCGCTCACCGGAAATGGCGCTTTGACTGAGGCCACGGTCTAACCATGGCGGCTAAGAAATCAGGCGGCAGCGGGGTCATTGATCGCGCTGTCGCTCACTTTCAAAACCGTGAAGTGCGTGTGATCGAAGTCCCTGAGTGGGGCGACGAGAATGGACCGCTCGAAGTCTACGTCGCTCCCTTCACGCTTAGGGAACAGACCCGTCTTCAGAAGTCATCAGGTAATGGAGCCGACGCCAACGTCCTGGCTGATGTTCTCATTATGAAGGCGCTCGACAGTAGCGGTGAGAAGCTGTTCACGCTCGAAGACAAACAAGCCATCAAGGACAAGGTCGACGCGACCGTTCTTGCTCGCGTGGCCGCCGACATCATGGCGGTCGACCCGGACGCAATCGAAAAAAACTAAAGGCGTCTCCCGAGCGTCAATTCCTATTCATGCTCGCGGAGACGCTTCATCGCACCGTCGAAGAACTTGAGGGCGACATCACGCTCGAAGAGTTTCTCGAATGGGGCAGCTACTTCCGTTTGAAGAACCAAAAGCAGAAGCATGGCAGATAGGCTCAACCTACCGATCACCGCGCAAGATCGCACTCAAGGTGCGTTCAGATCGGTCCAGAACGGTCTCCGGCGTACCGATGCTGCCGTGGCATCTCTCGCAAAGAGGTTCGTGCTGCTCACGACTATCGTGGGCGGCGGTCTTCTCGGCAGACAGCTAGTTCGCACGAATGCTGAGTTCCAGAAGCTCCAAGCCAGCCTGACTACGTTCACAGGGAGCGTCGAGAACGGCAAAAGAGCTTTCGAAATTCTTCAGAAGTTCGCGGCCGATACGCCGTTCTCGGTTCAAGAGGTTGTTGGCTCGTTTAACATCCTCATCGCCCGAGGCATCAAGCCTACTGTGGAGCAGCTTCGCAGTTTTGGCGACATCGCTGCTGGTTCGGGTAAGAGCTTCAGCCAACTGGCTGAGGCAGTAGCCGACGCCGCAGTCGGCGAGTTCGAGCGCCTCAAAGAGTTCGGCATCAAGGCGGGCAAAGAGGGCGACAAGGTCAATATCGCCTTTGGTGGCGTCACCAAGCAGATCGACAACAACTCTGCATCGATCATCGCGGCACTCGATGCTATTGCAAAAAAGAGCTTTGCTGGAGGCATCGAGCGGCAAGCGGCGACACTCACAGGCGCGTTCTCGAACTTCAAGGACAGCGTCGACGCGGTCTTCTTCGCTATTGGTAAGGCTGGCCTCAACGCTGAGATCAATCGCCTGACGCGGAACATGAGCAAGGGCATGAATGGCGTAAAAGGCTACGCCAACACGATCTCTCGGGTTCTTGTGAAAGCGTTACGAGGACTAGAGTTCGCGTTCATCACGGTTGGCCGAAACCTTGAGGGCATTGGTAAGGGCCTTTTGATCGTCTTCGGTGCGATGACTATTCGGCGCATCGCCAACGTCGTTCGAGCCGTCTACACGTTCACGAAGGCCATCGTTACAAGCCAGATCGTACTCAAGGCCGTCAGCGCCTTGGTCAGTAGCCCCAAGTTCTTCGCGCTATTCGCAGCCGGGACCGCAGCGGCGACCGTAGGTATCGTCAAGTTCAAGGCGGAACTGCTGGAAGCTCTGGGCAGCCTAGAAATTTTCAAGACGATCAGTGAAGTCGCCACCGACGTTCAAGAGCGCCTAGCGAAGTCGCTCGGGTTCTCGACTGACAATTTGGAAGAGCTAGCCGGTGCGGCCGAGACGACCGGCACCGCGTTCGTTTTCGCTGAGCAAAACGTCACAAAGACAAAAGAGGCGGTCGACAAGACTTTCAACGCCGGGGCACGGAAAGCCACCAAGGACTACTTCACTGGCATTCGCGATCAATCGCAGAACGCTGCTGACGCGGTTAGTTCCAGTTTCAACTCACTAGAAAATACCCTTTCCAACTTCTTCCAGTCGGGAGAACTCAGCTTTAAGTCGTTTACAGACACACTCAAGAAGGCTCTCGCAGACCTTGCGGCCAAGTCAGTCATCTCGTCCGGCGCTCAGTTTCTGAACAACAGCTTGGGCATAGCTGGTGGCGGCGGGGGCTCGATCTTCTCGTCCATCGTCGGCGGTGGGCTTGGGAACATCGCGAAGAGTGGCTTTGGCTTCGTAAAAAAGATATTCGGCTTCAATGCTGGGGGCATGGTGCCGGGTCTCGGTGGTGAGCGTAGCGATACCGTTCCAGCAATGCTGAGCCCCGGTGAGTTCGTGATGAACGCATCATCGGTGCGGAAGTATGGCCCCTCGTTCTTTGCGAGCCTCAACAACGGCAACCCCGACCATTCGCGTCGGCGTGGCTATGCCAGTGGCGGCAGCGTCGAAAGCCTATTCGCTGACGACAGCTACCAAGCGACTATCGATACGATCAGCCACTTTGGTGGAGGGGCTCTAGCCGACTCGGTCAACCAAGCGGCTGCCGCACAGGCATCGTTCGGCGCTTCTCCAGGGTTAGCCACCAACCTAGCGCTCGATGCGTACTCACAAACACGCGGCGCAGCCGATTTCACGGGACAAGAGAATGCGCTCAAGTCTTTGTTCGGCTTTATCCCCGGTCCATTCGGAACGCTGTTCAGCCTGATGCAGTTTGCACGCAGGGGATCAGTGCGTGCTGGGCGGCAGTTTGGCGGCTTGAATGCCTTCAACGAAATTGGGGGCGAGAACATCGTCGCTTCGCTCGGCAAGTCGATCACCGCAGCCGGGGATGCGGCGAGTACCACAGCGAACGCAACAGGCGGCTTCGTTGGTGACATGGGCAAGCATTTCAACACTCTGATCGCTGGCGCTTCGCCGTTCCTTGAGCCTCGCGGAGCAGGAGGGCCGGTTCGCGCAGGACAGCCCTACCTCGTTGGTGAGCATGGCCCAGAGGTCATGGTTCCTGGTGCCGCTGGTTCAGTGAGCGCTAATGCAGATCAATCGCTTCTTGTGAGTGCGGTCAAAGAAGTTCGCGACGAGGTTGCTGTTCTAAGACGGTCGCTATCTCGCGCTCTAGCGGGCGGCGCTCTTGCTGGTGCACGAGCCTAATGGCACTCGCAGACCTCGTTGCCGATCCGTACTCGATCAAACGCTATCTTGCGGAGATCGGTGCCTACGACATCGCGGGCACGGCGGCCACAACCATCCGTGTCTCTGATCATGGCTTCATCACGGCTGGCATAGATACGCCAGCCTCTACGCTATACGAGGCTCGCATCATCGAGCCGATCAACTTCTCTCGCTCGATGTTCGCATCGGGTCGTGTTGGTGGTCGCAGCCAAACGAGCTTCGGGAACTTAGTTCTCAACAACGCTGACGGTGGCCTCGATGCCATGGCGGGCTACGCCTTTGATGGGCGCGCCGTTGTCGTGAAGATTGGTTCCGACAGCGATGCGTTCTCAGGCTACTCGACGATCTTCTCGGGAACCTCAGACAGCATCGAGTTCGACGACCTGACAGTCTCAGTGAGGCTGAAAGACAAGCAGCTTCTGTTCGAAAGCCCTCTACAGGCGACCCTCTATGCCGGGACCGGTGGCACCGAAGGCGGAAGCGACCTCGAAGGCAAGCCGAAGCCCTTGTGCTTCGGTGAAGTCAAAAACATCTCGCCGGTCTATGTCGACCAGTCGAACTTCATCTACCAAGTTCACGACGGTCAGATCGAGGCCATCGATGCAATTTATAAGGACGGCCTTGCGCTCAGCGGTTCCGATTTCACGGCTGATCTTACCAATGGTCGCTTCACGCTGGCGTCAGCCTCTACTGGCACGATCACTTGCGACGTGCAGGGGGCGAAGCCCTCGGGCAGCTACAAGAGAACGGTTGGAGAAATCATTCGTGAAATCGTCACCACCTATGGTGGCTTGGCTGACGGTGGTGACTTGGACACCGCCTCATTCTCTGCCCTTGATACTGCGAACAATGCGACGGTCGGCATCTACATCGATAAGTCGACGACGATGCAGCCGGTCCTTGATGCGCTGGCTCAAAGCATTGGCGCGTTCTACGGCTTTCAACGCGACGGCAAGTTCGAAGTCGGCCGCGTCGAAGCTCCGGCAAGCTCTGCGACAGCTACGTTCACGGCAGTCGAGATCATTGAATTGACCCGGCTGGCGACGGTCATCCCACCGTACCGCCATGTCGTGAACCATACGCTCAACAATACGATACAGGCCTCAGACAGGCTGAACCCAAGCGTCACGCAAGCGAGGCGGGCGTTCTTGGTGCAGGAACATCGAAGCGAGGCGGCAACCACGGCATCAGTGCAGACGGCTCACCCAGAAGCACCGGTCATCGAGGTCGACACCTTGCTTGTAGAAGCGAGTGCGGCGGCCACTGAAGCATCGCGGCTTCAAACGCTTTACGGGACTGAGCGCGACTTCTATCGCGTCAAACTAAAAACACAGCCGTTCACGCTCGAACTGAACGACACAGTTCAGATCACGTTCGCTCGGTACAACCTCGGCTCGGGCAAGAAGTTTCGGGTGATCGGCATGACTGAGGACGCGGCCTTGAACGAAATCGAACTGGAGCTTTGGGGCTAATGGCGAACCTATTTGTCGCATACGACAACCACCTCGATGACGCCACGTTGTCCGGTGGCGCTTGGGAGACAACGCTACCGCTCAACAACCTCAAGGATCAGCAGCCGTCAAAGGTCGCGAGAACGACTAACGACGCGGCGAGTTCTACGCAATTCACTGCCGACCTTGGGTCGCGCAAAAACATCAACGTCATCTCGTTGATCCACCACAACCTGAGTAACGCTGCGACTTGGCGCGTTCGTATCAGTAACGCTGCTGACTTCGCCACCACCGTTGTCGATACAGGGACGGTCGATGTGGTCGACGCTATCGAGGCCTATGGGGAATTGGACTGGGGTGCGTTCACTTGGGGTGGCAAGCCATCCAACGCGGTTTTGGCTGAGTTCAATCCAATCGCGTTCTACTTCAACAACGACGGCGCTCTGGGCCAGTACGTCAAGATCGAGATCACCGACACCGCTAATGGTGACGAGTACATCGAGATGGGCCGCGCTTATATCGCGACCGCGTTCATCCCAACGGACAATGTCGCTTATGGCGTCACGGCTTCCTTCGTCGACGATAGCCGCAGCGTGATGAGCCGGGGCGGTCAGGTCTATGTCGACACAGTGCCGAAACGTCGGCGGTTCGGGTTCACGTTCCACTCGATGAACGAGGCCGAGGCCTACACGCAAGCAAATGAAATCCAGAGACAGAAGGGCTTGAGCGGGGACGTCCTCATGGCTCTCGACGTTGATGATGCCACTAACCGCATGAGGCAGAGCGCCTACGGTCGGATCGTCGACCTTCAGCCTGTCGTCCACCAAAGCGTCAACCACTTCACAATGGCAATGCAGATCGAGGAGTTACTCTAAATGGCCTTCAGTCACACTATCGGCGGCACTACCTTCACGGAGGCCAGCTTTGAGGGGAACGCCTACGCAAACGAGACCACGGGCTTTGCGAAGGCCGTCGAGAAGATGGTCGAGCATGTCGCGAACGCCTATCGAGGCACGTCGACGACATCGACCGCCGTTGGCACCGGCTCAGCAACGCTGACGCTGACCAACGCGAATGGCCAAATCCCAGCATTCTCGGTCGGGATGCCGGTCCGTATCGCACGGACGAGCGCACCTACGACGACATACATGCAGGGGACGATCACAGCGTTCAACGCCTCGACAGGGGCAACCACTGTCAATGTCGATAGCGCAGTTGGTTCGGGCACTCACACTGACTGGACCGTGACCATTGGCGGCAAC
>Ga0208542_1000953_pt1 | contig 12777 bp, 11 predicted proteins | sample DEB08_DNA_3_FD_185495 | JGI IMG/M metagenome (GOLD analysis project Ga0208542, IMG submission 185495) | Aqueous microbial communities from the Delaware River and Bay under freshwater to marine salinity gradient to study organic matter... | ecosystem: Environmental > Aquatic > Marine > Coastal ... | reverse complement strand
ACATTACAAGCATTTTGGACAGTACCTGCTGGTTACACTGCTTATATTTATCAAACAAATATCTCAACAGGAAATAGTTCAAATACTCCTGCTGTTTTAAAAACTGTATTAGTAGCAAGACCTTTTGATGGAGTATTTAACACAAAAGAAGTAATTGTATTAACAAATGGAAATCATTTACAAGATTATAGTTTTCCAATTAAATTAACAGAAAAAACAGATGTAGAATTTAGAGCTGAATCTAGTTCAGCTTCTGTAGATTTTAATGTATCTGCTTCTCTAAACATATTATATGTACAAAACTAATGGCAAATAAATATATAAACGCATTCTACGATCCAACAACTACAGGTCAGGAAACTATTTATACAGCTCCATCTGATGCAAGAGCCATTGTTCAAAATATACAAGTAACTAATGAATCAGGATCTAAAATAGTTAAAGTATTTATTACAGATTCATCGGCATCAACGACGTATCAAATAGCTTATGCAAGTATCACGGGTCCAACTATATGCAACATGGCCCAAGGACCAATTATATTAGAAGAATCAGACATATTAAAAATTGAAACATCTGATACAGCTGGTATAAGTGCAGCAATATCATTACTAGAACTAAGTAGAGAATAAGAGAAATATGAAAACAATAAACGTAGACGGAAAAGAAATACCCTTGGTAGAACCTGCCGAGGTTATTACAACTATAAAAAACAAGAAAACAGGGGAAATTTATAAAGATGAAGAAGCTTTAAAAGCAGCTAATATACCTCAAGAAGACGTACAAAGAGATGTATTAGTTAAGATGCCAAAGCTTGATTTATTCTCAAAAACCAAATAAAATAGATAAATTATGGCAATCACAAACGCACAGCAATATCAACAACTTGTAAACAAATCAGCAGATGGTAAACGTCCAGGTTATCGTGGTATTGGAGGATACCAAGAAGGAAAATCTGCGCCTTCTTCAAAATCAAGTAGTTCTAGTAAAAGTAGTGGATATACTGGAGGCGTTGGTGGTGGTAAAGACGCTTCAACACAATCTTTTGATAAATCATTAAATCCTAATAGACCAGGTGGACCAATAGGTAGAGATGATAGTGGAGCGACACCTCCACAAGAATACATTGGAGGTACCGCTTTTGATGTAAGTCCTCAAACTAAAGAAGAACAAGAAAAAAAGAATTTTGCTATATCGTTAGAAAACGATAGAAGAAGAGTAGAAGCTAGAAAACAAAAATTAAAAGAAATATCTTTTTTAGATAATTTAGGAATGCTAGGTTATACAAGAAGAACTAAAGATGCTAATTTAGAAGAATTAGGAATGATAGATCCTCAAACAATGAGGATTGCAGGTTACGAAATGCCTAATATTCTTTCAGGAATAACTTCCGCTATAACAGTAGATCCTTCTACAGATTATTTTGATATAGATTCTATAAGAGAAATAGGTGGAGTATTAAGTAAATCTCCAACAGGAATAACAAAAACACAAGCTAATACTTTAGGTGATTTAAGACAAGATATTCAAATGGAAGATAGAATAAATAACCCCGATGATAGAGTTACTCAATCAGAATTTGAAGAATACATGAATAGAAATAAAGTTATTTTACCTGAAGGTGGAGGAGGTGATCAACCCATACTAACTCCTTATCAAGAAGATGTTGTTGAAGATGAGGTTGACCCTGATTCGTTAGAAGGGATACTTGCTAATAGAGGTATTGCATATAGATTCATGGCCAATGGTGGTAGAGCAGGTTATCAACAAGGTGGTGAAATTATGCCTAGACTAAATCAATTAGGTAGCGGTTTATCTTCTGCAGAACAAACATTACAAGAAATTAATCAAAGATTACAATCAGCTGAATCTACTTTAGGTGAAGGTGGTGGAAATACAGCACCTATTGGTTCTGGTTTTATGCAACCAGTAAGTATGAATAATTCACAAGCGCCAGATCTAAGAGCAATACCTGAATTTATGAAAGATCCTTCTTATCAACCAAAACAAGCTCAACTTCTTGGCATGAGACCAGGAAATATACCTGGTACAGATGCACCATACTCTTCTCTTAGAGGTTCACCTTTACAACACAGCAGTGGTCTTTATCAATTTGGTCCAGGTAGAGCTTTAACTCCTGGTCAATCAAATGCAGATGGAAGTATTAGCCCGATGCAATCACCATTAGCAACGGCTATTGGATTAGCATCAGGCGGCCGTGTAGGACTTATGGGTGGTGGCATGCCTTACGAAGGAGGAATCATGGACCTTGAATCAGCAAGACAGATGTATGGTCTTGGTAAACTTGTTAAAAAAGCAACAGGTGCAATTAAAAAGATTGTTAAGTCCCCAGTAGGTAAAGCTGCTTTATTATATTTTGGTGGTAATGCTTTAATGAATAAATCTGGAGGTTTAGGTATTAAAGATTTTTTAACAAGATCTTTTTTAGGTAAAGAAGTTTCTGGAGGAGCTCTTGCAGGTAGAGGTAGAACAGGTGGTATTCTTCAATTTATGAAAGATAACCCACTTTTAACTATAGCAGGAGGTTCTACATTAGCAGGTTTATTATCTAGTTCAGGGGATGAAGATGAAACTCAACCTTATTATAGAGGACCAGGTTTAGATATAGATGCAATAAGAAGAGATCCTTATGGCACTAAAGGTTCAGCTTATGGTTTTTATGCTGAAGGGGGCGATGTGAAAGAACCAGTAGCTAAAGATACTATGCCTTTATTAGATATGGATGGTATGGAAAAAGATTATAGAGCGGATGGTGGATTTGTGCCGATAGGCAGAATGGAAAAAGCAGATGATGTACCGGCTAGATTATCTAAAAATGAGTTCGTATTTACAGCTGATGCAGTTAGAAATGCTGGTGACGGAGATATAGACAAAGGCGCAGAAGTCATGTATAATGTTATGAAAAACCTCGAAGCCGGAGGTAATATTTCTGAAGAATCGCAAGGCTTAAATGGCGCACGTAACATGTTTCAAACATCTAAAAGATTAGAGGAAGTATTATAATATGGCTGTAACAGAAACTAGAACTTTACCCGCACAGTTTGTAGAAGACATAGGAACTGATTTAGCAAAACAACTCGTAGCACAAACAGCAGTTCCTGTTGTATCTACTGGAGTTGCAGGTATATCTAAACAACCAGGTGAAAGCGCAGAACAATTTGCAGCAAGACAAAAAGCTGCTGAACAATTTCAAATTAGACAACAAAGTTTAGCTGGACTTGCACCAACAATTGCAGGTCAAGATCCACTACAACAACAAGCACAACAGTTAGCAACTCAAGGTATTGGATCGTATCAACCATTTTTACAAGCAGCACAAGCTGCAACGGGACCACAAGCTTATCAAGCTTATATGTCTCCATATCAACAACAAGTTATTGATACTACTTTATCAGAATTTGATAGACAAAAAGCAATTCAAGAAAAATCAATTGCAGATCAAGCAATTGCTGCAGGTGCTTTTGGTGGTGGTAGAGAAGGAGTACAAAGAGCTGAATTTCAAACAGGAGCTGCAAGGGAAAGAGCATTGTTACAAGCTGGATTATTACAACAAGGTTTTGGTCAAGCACAACAATTAGCTTCTCAACAATATGGTCAACAAACTGGATTAGCACAATTGCTTCCAGGATTACAAGGCACAGACATTTCACGTCTAGGATCATTAGGTGCACTAAATCAAGCTCAAGAACAAGCTAGATTAGATGCACAAAGAGAAGCAGCAAGACAAGCAACTTATTTACCACAAGAACAATTAGACAGATACACTGGAGCTGTTACAGGAATCATGGGCGGTTATCCAGCGGCTTTCCAATCTTCTAATGTTCCTAACCCTACTCCGTTACAAACGGCATTAGGATTTGGCGCTACGGCAGCAGGAATATACGGAGGACTGGGGGGAAAACTTTTCGGTAACTAAAATGAATAGAACATTAAAAAGACCAATGTTTAGAATGGGTGGTTCTGCTAACACAGGAATTACTTCTGGATTAGATACAACTAAACCTAAAAGAGGTTTAGTAAATGAGCCAGGTGGTTATGCAGGTAAACTTCCGTATGACATGGGTGAAATTCTTAGAAGCACTGCAGAACAAGTAAAAGATCCTGAAATTTTAAAAGCTTATAGACCTTATTTTGAAAGACCAGCAGGAGAAGCAACATCAAGATTTTTAACTTCTTTTGGTTTAGATTTATTGGGCAGAACACCAAGTGGTAATATATTTCAAACAGCAGCTTTATCTGCAAAGGGACCTACGGAACAATTATACAAAGACATTGATGAACGAAGATTAATGAAGGGTGCTGCAGAAGCAGACTTATTTAAAACATTATTACAAGGAAACATTGATGTTGCAGCAGCAGCCGCAGGAGAAGGTGAAGCAGGTAAAACTTATGCTAAATTAGAAATAGCAACTGACATTGAAAACACTATGAAAGAAATTCTAAATTTAGAAAATCAATTAAAAGAAGGTAAAGATGTTAAATCTTTATTAGATCAGAAAAAAGCTAGATTAGATTATTTATCAAAAGAAAATGCTGTAGGTAAATCTTTAATGCAACAAACAGAATTTGCTGAAAGCGTATTAAAATCTATTGTAAAATCATTACAAGCTGAAACACTGCCAAATGGTGAATTAAAATACCCTGAAGGTAGAGCGGATCCTAATCTTTTAAAAGAAGCTTATAAAAGATATGGTGAATTCTTTACTCAAGATTTTGATGAACCTGAAGGTTTGGCTAAAGGAGGTAGAGCCGGATATAAAATGGGCACGCCTAGAGGCGGCATAACTGATGTAGCAACTGTAAATATTAATACTCCAGGCATGCAGGCTCAAGAAGCAATGCCCATGGACCAAGAACCAAAGATTGATTTTGAAACATTAAGAGCTAGATTACCTCAAGAAATAACTAATGATATTGTACAATTAATAGCAGCAAGTCCTGAAGCTTTAGAGGATTTTGCAACTATTGCAACTCAACAAGACGTAGATCAATTTAACAAAAAGTATAACGTTAATTTAGTATTACCACAGGAGGGTTAACATGGCCGATACTCCTCTTGAACGATACAAGAAAGATACTCAACCAGAAGTTGAGAAAACAAAACCAGGTGAGATAAGAACTCTCAATGAATTTCAAAGTTCATTTTTAAAAGCATTAGAAAATATAGGTGAACCTAAAAAACCTGTAAAGTATTTTAAACCAATTAAAGAAGCTTTCAAAGATGTAAAAGAAGCAAAAGATACTAGTATATTAAGATTTGGTTTATTCTTAGACCCTGCATTAAGATTTAATGTTCAATCTTCTTTAAATAAGAAGATGAAAGAAGAAGGTAAACCTAATGTTGATATAATGCAGATGTTAGAAAGCAAAGATGAAAAAGATTATATATCTGGTTGGGATGAAATAAGAAAAGGTATTGAAGGGGGTAGTTATGATTTAGGTGTAGGTTTAGGTACAATATTATTTGGTGGAACTGATCTTGCAGCTAATACGGATTTCTTAACTAAGTTTAATGATTTTATGAAGGATAAAGAACCTACTCGACCTGAAACATGGAGAGGAGATTTAGTTTCTTTGTTAACACAGTTTGGTGTCCCTGGGGGTCTTATACAAAAAGTTATTAATAGAACTAAAACTGCAGGTAAAATAAAAAAAGCTATCGAAGGTATAAAAGGATCTAAGAAAAGAAAAGTTGCAACCATTGCTCAACGTGCAATAGAAGGTATGACTGTTGTAGGTGCAACTGATTTTTTAGCATCAGAACCTGGTAGAAAATCTTTATTTTTTGAACCAGAAGACACGTCAGGTTTAACTGGTAAAGAAAAAGCCGCAGCTGAATTTAGAAATAAAATTAAATACGGACAGGAAGGAGCTATTGTTGGTTTTGGTTTTCCTCTTTTAGGTAAAGGAATACAATTAGGTTATAAATTTGGTCTTGCTCCTTTTGTAAAAACAACAGCATCATTAGGTGCTAAAGGTATAAACAATGCAGTATTTAGACCTATTAGTTATATTGCATCAAGAGAATCTGTTGCTCCAGTTGTGGCAGGAACTGCAAAAGTTATTAGAAACGCTACTGACTTTACATTAACAAAAGCAATTGCACCGGCAATTGTATCTACTTTTTCTGGTAAAGTAGTTAGACAGTTACCACCATTTGAACAATGGAGATTAAAAGATATTGCTTCACCGTTAAGAGAAGAAAGAGTTATAAAAAAATTAGATAACATTTTATCATATTTTAGATCATTTGGTAAAGCTCCAAAAGATATTGAAGGTATCTCTGAAAAAGTAATGTTATTTATTAAAGGTAGAGCTAGAAAACTTGACAGAACTTATGAAGGACTGGAAAGAAAAGCTTATGATTTAGCTAAAAAATTTGAAAATAACTATAACAAAGCAGATACATCTCCAGCTTTACAAAAACATTATTTAGATAAAGTAGAAGATTTTTTAAAAGGTCAATTAAAAAGAGAAGATTTAGATGATGAACTAAGACCACTTGCAGAAGATTTAAAAAATGAAATTAAAAAAACAATGGCCGAATTTAAAAAGATGTTACCAAAAGGTAAACAAGCAGATAAAATTGTTAAGAGTTTAGAGAACGTAGAAGTTAATAACTTAAGAAGTTATTTAGTAAAATCTTTTTCTACATTTACTAATCCTAACTATGTTCCCGATGAAAAAATTTATAATGATGCTGTAAGTTGGGTAGCAGATAATATTATTAGAAGAAATAAAGATTTAAGAGAATTAGCAAGAAAAGATTTTGCAGCTAAATCTGCAACTGATTCTTATAAAGAATCAGCTAAAATGATGGTTGAAGCTATCCTACGTGCAGGTAGAGCAGAAGGTAAAAATCCACTAATGCAGTTAAAAGAAATTGCACAAATGTTAAGATTTAAAGATTATAAATTTTTAAAAACAGGAGAAGAGTTACCTACAGCAATTAAAAATTTATTAGGACCAGAAAAAAATTTAAAAGCTTCTGTAAGTTTTACTACAAGTGAAATGATTTCAGCAATGGCAAATAAAAAAGCTGCAGATATTATGGCACAATCAGGTTTAAAGAATGGTTGGTTGTTTAGAAGTATTGATGAAGCTAGAAACAATAAAATTTTATCTGCGGATAAAATAAATAAAATGCCAAGACTAGGTCCATATATGAAATCAGATTTAACTGAACTATATGCAGCATCTGATTTTGTACAAATGTTTCAAGGAGTAGGTGGTACACTAGATAACTTAATGACTATACCAATTTATAGAGCAATTATGCAAGGTAAAGTTGGTGTACAGATTGGTAAAACGTTATACTCACCACAAACACAAGTTAGAAATGTTTCATCAGCAGCGTTCTTTGCATTAATGAATGGTCACATTGGCGGTCAAGCAAGTGTTACTAATGCAATGAAAATTGTATTAGACGATATATTCAAAGCAGGTAAAAGAAATATCGATGAAGTAGAGTTTAATGATTATGTAGAAAGATTAGTAAGACTTGGAGTGTGGGATGAAAACGTTGTTGCTTCAGAATTAAAATCAATAATGAATCAAATAAAAAACAATACTGTTAATACAACAGATAAGTTATTTGATAAATTAATTAAGTCAGCACCTACAGATAAAGTAGCAAGACTATACGCAGGGGGGGATAACTTATGGAAACATTTTGGTTTTGAGTACGGTAGATCTCAATTAAACATGGCTTTAAAAAATATTGATGATGTTAAAGCTTGGTATAGAGATATGGGAGAAGAGTTTTTAGAAAGAAATCCTGTAACAGGAGCGTTAAAAAGTTTTGATGATCATATAGATGAGGCATCAGCATATTTACTAAGAAACACTTATCCAACCTACAGTAAGGTTCCACCAGCAATACAAGAACTAAGAAAAATACCGTTAGGTACTTTCATATCTTTCCCTGCAGAAATATTAAGAACAGGTGCTAATATTATTAATATAGGTTTAAAAGAAGCTTCTAGTAAAAACGCAGCTATTAGACAAATGGGTCTTAGAAGATTAATGGGAGCTTTCATGACAAGTTATGCAACAGGAACAGGTCTTGTACAATTAGCACAGTTTTTAACTAACTCTACTGATGCACAATGGGACGCCTATCAAAGATCATCAGCTGCACCTTGGGATGCTAATTCTAATTTACTTGCAATTGAAGGTTGGAAAAACGGAGAAGCGGCTGCAATTAATTTTTCATATTTTTCACCGTACGATAGTTTATGGGCACCGTTAGAAGCTGCAATAGCTCAAGCTAGTAAACAAGAATTAAATCCACAAGAAACAGAAGAGTATGTATTAAATTTAATGTTTGCAGAAGATGGCCCTGTTATGAAATTCTTAAGTCCATTTATTACTGAACCACTTGGTTATGATAGAGTATTAGATGTAACTGTTAGAAATGGTAGAAAAGATCAAGGGGGTACAGTTTATTCTCCTTCTGACAGTTTGGGAGATAAATTTATAAAATCATTTACATATATTTTAGATGGTGTTCAACCGGGTGTTACATCAAGCGGTCAAAAAATAGCAGGATCTATTGGTAAGGATTTAACAAAAGGTGGTAAACCTTTAAATTTAAAAGATGAATTACTTGCTTTATTAGCTGGTATTAGAATTATTAGAATTGATACTAAAAAAGATTTAAGATACTTTTCATCAGAGATGAATAGATTACTTAGAGCTGTTGACGAAAACGAAAATTTTTATAACGTAGATACATATAGACAAAACACACCAAACGATATGGTAGAAACGTTTAAAAATATGCAGGACGAAGCGTTTAAAATACAAAAAGATATGTATATCAGAGTTAAAGATTTACAATTATTAGATTTAGATGAAGATACTATTAAACAAATTATGGTAGATTCAGGTGTAAATAAAAAATTAGCAACTGCTATTATGGATGGAGAGTTTACTCCAGTAAACTATTCTAAAGCTAGATTTGAATCTAAAATTAAAGTTATAGAAGATGAATTAGCAAAAGATATTGGTAAATTTAAATTTAGATTAAATGAAGATTTTGTGTTTCCTGAATTTGAATTAGATGATGTTATAGATGAATATGAGGATAAACCTTTTTTTAAAGAAACATATGATAAAGATAGAAAAGAATTTGTTGGTGGTTATTACCCTGAAAAATTTGATTACAAAATGGATGAAAAAGGGTTTTTATTAAAAGATGAAAATGGAGATCCAATTAGAGATGATGGTTTTATTAAACGATCATTAAGAAATATATCACCTATAATTAAAAAAGGATTTAATAAATTAATTAATCCTTTGTCTGATGATTTTAGTATGCAAACACCACCACTACCAAGCACACCAATGCCTAAAGTACAAATGGCAAGTAATATTAGTCCAACAACAGGCTTGACACAAACACAAGAAGCATTACTATCTCCTTCTGAACAAGTTATTGCTAAAAGGAATAGAACAGTATAATGAAAAATATTATTAACAGTTTGGGTGGTTTGATAGGCATGTCCTATCGGGTTTCTAATGTAGCGGGGGTTACATTCTAATGGCTAAAAGATCTGCATTACAGAAAATAGAGGATCACGAAAAGCTGTGCAGAATAATGCAGAAGCAAACGTTTGAACAAATCAAAGAAGTTAAAGAGAGAATTACAAGAATTGAGAGGATGATCATTGGAGGAGGTGGAGCTATTGTACTAGCCTTACTTCTCAATATGATGAAATAAAAATGAACCTGAGCCGAAATTTTACGCTTCAAGAATTAATTAAATCAGACACTGCCATACGTAAAGGGATTGATAATAATCCTAATGCAGACCAAATAGAAAAATTAAAACTAATATGTGAAAGAGTACTTCAGCCAGTACGCGATCAATTCGGAAGAGTAAAAGTAACTAGCGGATTTCGTTCTCCGGAGTTATGCTTAGCTATAGGCAGCTCATTAGAATCACAACATACAAAAGCTGAAGCCGTTGATTTTGAAGTCAATGGTGTAGATAATGCTGAAGTAGCAGATTGGGTTTATAAAAACTGTGAAACAGATCAATTAATTTTGGAGTTCTATACTCCTGGTGAGCCAAACTCTGGATGGATTCATGCAAGCTATGTAGAGTTTAACCCTAGACGACAATACATGAGAGCTTATCGTGAAGGTAAGACAGTAAAATATAAACCTATTATTGGTAAAGCAGTAGATTTAGTTTAGATCCAATCTCTTAATTCTTCACCTAAAACTTCTGAAGCAATATTAATTTTATCACGTAAAGCCTTTACAATCTTTTCATCAACAGTATCTTCTGCTATAATGTCAATGTATGTCACTGATTTTTTCTGACCTATTCTATGTGCTCTATCTTCTGATTGTAATCGTTTCTCTAGATCATAACCATTGGAGTAATAAATAACTGTATTTGCTTGAGTAAGCGTGATCCCATAACCACCTGTTTGTGGTGTCCCTACAATAAATCTACAAGCTTCATTGTTTTGAAACTTACGAATATTATCTTGTCTATCTTCTTGTGGAGTTAAACCATAGTAATCAACAATAGAATCTTCACCGTATTTCTTTTTAATATTATCAATTATATTGATTACATCTTTTTGATAGTTAGCCCATATAATTGCTTTACCTTCTGTTTCTTCTAAAATATTCATTAGTTCATTCATTCGATTACTTTCAACAGTTTGAATAGAACCATCATCAGCAGTAAAATGACCACAAGTAATTTGATGTAATCTCATAAGTTGAGTCAATACTGTAACAGTAGTAGTAACTTTACCATTCAACATGGCCATCGCTGCTTCTTTCATTTGAGTATATATTTTTCTTTGTTCCGTAGTTAAAGTTATATGTCGTTTAGTAAAGTTTTTATCTGGTAAGTCTAAACAATCTTCTTTTAAAACTCTGTAAGAAAATCCTTGTAATCGTTCTGATAGTTCACCAAGATTTTTAAACTCACTAACAACTTGAATTGATCGACCACGAAGATGCATGGTTTTCATTTCTGCATATCGATTACGAAACGCGTAGTATGAAGTAAAGTCCAATAACCACGGATCAAGGAACTCACATTGACTATATAAATCTAATGGGTTTTTAGTAACCGGCGATCCAGTCATGATTCTTCTATACTTTGTATGTCTTCCTAATCCAATTATATTTTTAGTTCTTTTAGCTGTGGGTGTTTTAATTGTAGTAGACTCATCAATAGCCATTAAAGTATCATGACTATTAATAAACTTAGCTGCAAACTTACAACCTTTTTCTGTACTAAAAGCTTCAACATTCATAACTAAAATATGTAAATCACTTCCTGTCTCAAACAAAGATTCTAATTTTTCTTGCTGTGTTTTAGTTATATTGGCCTGCCACAGAACAGAAATTTTTTGTATATGATCAGGTAGGTGTGTTGGAATTTCTTGCTCGTGCCAAGTTTTAACAACACCTTTAGGTGCAATAATTAAAGCACCATTAACTTTGCCTTTATCATAAAGCATGGCTAAGTTATCTATTAATACTTTTGTTTTACCGGTACCCATTTCCATAAAATAAGCAAAGGTTTCTTTATTCCAAGATTTTTCCAATGCAGTTAATTGATGTGCATATGGTTTAGTTTTAAATTTATAGTTCATAATTATTTTTTCTTTCTATTGACTTATATATAAATAAGTTTATATAGTTTGTCAATGTCAGAAAGTAATAAAAAATCAACAGTATATGTTCTGCAAGAAATAGCAGGAACAAGATATGGCAATCCTAAAATTAATATTGTAGGTGCGTCTGAATACGGTCAGATAAAATTTTTATTACCAGAGTTATCACAAATCATGTGGTCACCTGGTCCTTTAATTTTTGAATTAAGAAGATTATTAAAAAATTATACACCTGATGATTATTTATTATTAGTTGGTGATCCAGCAATTATTGGAGTTGCTTGTTCTATTGTTTCTGATATTACAAATGGTAAATACAAATTAATCAAATGGGATAAACAAGAAAGAAGATATTATCCTATAGAAATAAATTTATACGAGAAAGGAAAAATAAATGATTGATTTTGAAAAAGATCAACAGGATTCTTTGAGAAGAACTGATAACATTCAGTCTCTTGCAGATCAAGTTGAGAAGTTAGAAAAATATAGTGAGCAGTTAAAAGCTCAAGAAGATATAGTTAAAAAAACTAAAGAAGAAATTGACAGATTATCTGGAGAAGTTATACCTACCATGATGTCTGAAATGGGTTTATCAGAATTAAAACTTCAAGATGGTTCACATCTTAAAGTTGCTACGTCATACAAAGCTTCAATTACAGAAGCTAATAAAGAGATGGCGTTTAACTGGCTTCGTGAAAACGGTCTAGGTGATATTATTAAGAATGAAATTAATGTATCGTTTGGTCGTAACGAAGATAACAAGGCAGCAGAATATGCTGAACTTGCGAGAAGTCAAGGGCTCCAACCAACACAAAAGATGAAGGTAGAGCCCATGACTTTGAAAGCGTTAGTCCGTGAACGTATTGAGGCAGGTAAAGAAATGCCAACGGAACTTTTCAGTATTTTTACTGAAAATAAAACAACTATAAAAAGGAACAAATAAACATGAACCAAGTAACAACTAAAAAAGAAGGAGCGTTAGCAATCAATATGTTTGAAGCTGATGCAAATCAAGGTGCTCAAAACATTGCGCAAGACGATCTTGCGTTACCTTTCCTAAAAGTTTTGGGACAATTATCTCCAGAGATAAATAAAACACACTCTA
>Ga0208542_1000945_pt1 | contig 12812 bp, 12 predicted proteins | sample DEB08_DNA_3_FD_185495 | JGI IMG/M metagenome (GOLD analysis project Ga0208542, IMG submission 185495) | Aqueous microbial communities from the Delaware River and Bay under freshwater to marine salinity gradient to study organic matter... | ecosystem: Environmental > Aquatic > Marine > Coastal ... | reverse complement strand
CACCGAGAAGGAAGCTAAAGCTGAAACTTTAGCTATTCCTGATAAGTACAGTCACATTGACTTTACTCCACCAAAGGGAGCGCAAGAAGCTGCCAAGCGAGCGCTTGAAGTCAGAGCGACCAAGCCACCAAGTCAACGTGGTATGACTGATGTTGGCATTGCTAGAGCTAGAGACTTAGGCAATGGGAAGCAACTATCTCCCGATACTGTTAAACGTATGCTCAACTACTTCACTCGACACGAAGTAGATAAACAAGGTTCCACGTGGAACGATCAAGGCAAGGGCTGGCAAGCTTGGCAAGGTTGGGGCGGTGATGCCGGCTTTTCTTGGTCAAGGAAGGTTGTTAATCAAATGAAACGTGCAGACGAAAAGTCAACAAGCCTTAGAGCTTATGGCGAAGCAATTCAACTTACTCACCTAAGTGAGCCAAGCTATGACATCCCGGATGGACTCACCATTGGGAAGCCATTCAAGACTTTGGCGCTTGGTCAAGTATCATCACGAATGAATGGTGAGAACATTGGTCAAGAAATAGATCATGAGCTTCTCAATGAAATGATCAGAGTCTTCAATGATCGCAAGCTTGCGGATCCTGTCATTATAGATTGGCAACACGCGACAAGTCCTTTTCAAGGTGGCTCTCCTGCACCACCTGAAAGCGGAAACGCGCTTGGCTTGATCGTTGAATTGGAACTTAGAGAAGATGGACTCTATGCAACACCAGCATATAACGAGCGCGGTCTTGATGTTGTCAAGTCTGCCGGCGGTGTTCTTTGGTCAAGTCCTGAGTTCTTGAATGGAGAAGTATTCTCCAGAGATGGCGGATCCAAGATTGGAGACGCTCAACTACTAGCAATCACTCTCACTCCCAGACCTGCTCAATCAAACGATAAGATTGGCCGGGTACTTTTAACCGAAAGGATAAACTCAATGGAAAACATTGAAAGCTTATCTGTTGAAGAACTGCGCCAAATGCTCGTTGCAAAAGATGCTTTGGTCAAAGAACTTGAACAAAAGATGAAAGACATGATGGAAGATTCTGAATCTGCAATGGTCGATCAAAAAGAAGAGACTATGAAAGAAGAAGAAGACAAAGCCGAAAAGATGAAAGAAGACGAAGAAGATAAAGCTGAGAAGATGAAAGAAGACGAAGAAAAGAAGTCTTATAAGATGTCTGAAAAGCTTACTGAGTCTACTTTATTAAGTGAAGTTCAAGCGCTTCGTGAGAACAACGCTAAACTTGCACAGCGTCTTGAAGCTATTGAAGCAGAGAAGAAAGAAGTTGAGAAGCGCGAAGCAATCAACACTCTTTTGAATGAAGGCAAGATCACTCCAAGTGAAGCTGTTGTCGCTGGCAAAGCTTTCGAGCTTCGTGAAATCCAATCTGAGTTTTGGACAATGTTCAGCGAGCGACCTTCTAACAGTGCTCTTCCTTTGGTTGAAGTTGGTCATGGTGCAAGTGGCCAAGAAATCAACAAAGCTACTCTTGACCAAGAAGTCCGCAAATTAGCAACTGAAAAGTCTGTAAGCTATTCAGAAGCTCTTGACCTATTCGCTAAATCAAATCCCGATTATTACAACAAAGTATTTGGAGCTTAATCATGAATAACATCATTAAGACTTTCGTGGCTTCAGAAGCCATCACTGAGTTCGCACTCGTTTCTTCAACCACCGATGGCAAGATTGCAATCACTGACGCAGCAACAGACGCTCGTTGTATTGGTGTTGCTCAACGTGCTTGTGCAAGCGGTGAGGTTGTTGAGGTTCTTGTTCAAGGTGAATCACGAGTGATTGCTGGTGATACCATTGCAAACACTGTTTCACTTGTTATGGCTGACACTGATGGAAACGTTGTGGCTCATGCTACTAGTGGAAATTATGCTATTGGCCAAATCCTTCCAAACGTGAACCAAGCTTCAGCAAGTGCTGACGATCAGATCTTGATCAAGTTCACCGGCCCTAACAATCTACTTCCTTAAGGAGTTAAATCATGGCTTCATCATATTCAAATCTACATCCTGTCGATCAGATCTTAACAAGCCTTGTTCAAGAAGTTGTTCCTAGTGATAATCAACTGATTGCTGACAAAGTTCTTGAGACTATCAAAGTTCCAGAGCGTTCAGGAACTCTACTAGTTGAGAACACTCGTAATTTCATGGGTGCAGGTGCAGGCCTTGACCTTGAGCGTGCTCCCGGTTCAAGTCGTGCTTCAATCGGTGGTTTCGATCGTTCAAGCCAAACTTTCAAAGCTAAGATCTACAGCGCAAGCGATTCAATCGCAATGGAAGACATCTTTGACAGCCAATATCCAGGCAGTGAAGAAGCTCGCATTGCAAAGAAAGTTGCTCGCGTAATGAAGCTCGCTCGCGAGAAGCGCGCAGCTGATCTTCTTTTCAACACTGCAAACTTTGAAGACAATGACTCAACTGCTCAATTCGGCGGAAAGTTCAACGCTGTTGGGGCTGAAGCTTTAAGCTATCTCCACGAGCTAAAAGACATTGTTTTTGAGAACGCACATGGTATCAATCCAGACACCTTGATCTTTGGTCGTCAATTATTCCGCGAGCTAGCGCGTAATCCTGAAGTTCGCGGTTATGTTGGAACAAGCGCCAATGGTATCGCAAGCGGTGAGCGCATCCTAAACGATGAAGCTGTTCTTGCTGTTCTTCGTGATGTTCTTGGTATTCCTAACATCTTTGTTGGCCAAGCTCGTCAAGACACTGCTGTTCCTGGTGCTACTAGTTCAGAGTCTTACATTTGGACCGGTGACAGATTATTCATGGGTATTCTTCGCGGTTCTGATGCTATCGTTCAAAAGAGCGGTAATGTGAAGGGTATGCCTGTGGCAGCTCTTAACTTATCATTCAATGATATGGTTAGCGGTCAGTATGACAGCCTTGATAAGACTCGCCGTTATGTTTGGGGTGAAGAGGTCAACACTTTCCATGCTGTTGATTCTACTCTCGGTTTTGTTCTCACTGATTGTCTATAAGATAACCGGTGATTTATGATCTGTTCTTGTGGCCATCCAATTACAAACTTGTTAGCTGAAAAAGATGCTGACAAAGAAGCGATTGAAGACTTGACTAGGCAAGCGCAAGCCGAGTCAGGACAAATGGCTACATTGATAAGAGCAAGACGCGATCAATTGAAGGCTGAAGTAAAAGCTGAACAAGCCTTTGCTAAGGCCCTTCAAAACTCTGCTATTGATTTAACTAAAACAATAGAAGCAGCAATCAACACAGCTAAAGTTCAAAGCATACTTGGATATAGTGACCAACAGTTGTTGGAGTTTATCCTTCAAAGTGGGCTTGGGCTTGCTGTTGATGAGTTCATTGAACAAACTGACTTAATAAGACAGGCTGTTCAAAAAGCAATCTTGGCAATTAAAGAAGAGATGAACTTCTCAGCAATAGCTTCTAATTTAGACGCTATTCAATCCATAACTGCCAAGACAGTATTTGAAGATGTTATCCTTCCTCCTGTGAAGAAAAGCATCACAGAAAGCTTGCGCGATGTCATGCTTGAAGTTCCAGCTTCGGTCATTGCAAGCAATCTCCAATTAAAGTTGGAAAGTTCTATTGGTCGACAACTCACAGAGGTTAAAACACAGATCAGCGCTTATGGTCGCTCTGTTACTGCTTCGATTGCAGAGGAAGCCGGCTTAGATTATTATTTATACACAGGCCCAAAAGATGGAATCACAAGGCCCTTCTGTCGACAGCTGATCAATCTTGTTGTATCTAAACAACAGATGAACAGACTCAATAATGGTCAAGGTATGTCCGTTCTCATCAGTGGCGGTGGCTATAACTGCCGGCATAGTTGGAGTCCTGTCAGTGAAGGCTTCATTGAAGCGGCCAATTTAACCAAAGCAAGTTCCAGCGACATATCCAAAGCAAACGCAAAAGCAAAGAGGTGATCATGATCAAGGTAGCAACAAACGACAATTTGCTTTTCGAATGGAACTCACCAACACCAATCACAGGTGATGTCACTCTTGAAGTCTTTGGTGCTGAAGCTGAAGTCAGCATCACACTCACTCAAAGCCGATCTGACTTATCAATCACAGCGCTAGCTAATGACAGACGAACATTGACACTTAGCGCAAGCGCCACAGCTTTACAGGCTGATCAAGTCAAAGCTTTCATCATCACCAATGGTGATTCTCACTTTGCTGTAAAGATCACTCGAATCGTAGACACCACAGCAATCTTGGCTGAACCTTTACCAAGAGAGATCGACCTAAGCACAAGCGCAAGTCTTCAATTCGCTATGTATTATGGAACAGTGACCACAGCACAAGTCACAGACACTCCAGGATACTATCCTTATACTGTCAGCTATACAGCCGACATGGGAAGTCAAAACCAATCTCGAAGCGAGAAGGGCTTGATCAAGGTCACTAATAGACCATTCGACACCGGTCTTGATCATGATGAATTAGTCAGCACATTCGCCAATCTTGCGGACATGGTCCCAAGACGACAATCAAGCTTTGAGCCACAAATCAAGGCAAGCTTAGACGAGATCATCTTGACTATTAGAAACGCTTTAACAGCAGACGACATCACAGAGGATGAAGTCTTCAATCCTGAAAGCTTCAAGCTTGCTCATGCTTATTGTGCATCCGCAAGAGTTTATGAACAAGCTCTCCAACTTGACGCAGCTCAAGCAATGAGAACACGTTGTGAAGAGTTAATGGATAAAGCGCTCTCAACTATCTCGCTTGATTTAGATGGTGATGGAATTGTTGACAGTGGTGAGGAAGTCCTTCCAAGAAAAGGTGGAAGCGCTTCTGACTTTCGTGCTTCTTGGCGTTGGTACTCAAAGACAGCTAGTGATTCCTTCTTTACTCCCAAGAGAGGAATGAAACACTGATGCAAGCAAGAATTGATTTAAATCTTCCAAGATCACTTTGGACTCAAAGAGATAGTTTAGTCCTAGCTTCAAACACTCTTGCATCAATCAAGATGAGGACAAGCAGGGGCATTGATGCAACAGGTAATCAGTTTAAAGGTTATTCGACAAGACCTTTATATGTTCTAAAACGTGGTGCTAGACTCAAGCCAAAAGGCGGTCGTTTATCTCGAACCGGTCGAAGTGTCTTTTATCAAAATGGTTATAAACAATATAAGCATGAGAGTCGAAGACGTGGGACACCGGGAGAAAGCGCTGAAGTTGATTTGGTGCTTTCTGGAAATATGATGAACAACTTTGTTGTAAAGCAAGCCACAATCAATGGCTTTAAATTAGGCTTAACTCAGCAGGCTAATTATGGCTATAGTGTGAACATGGATCGTGAGTTTATAGGACTAACAGATCAAGAAGTTGACATCCTTGTCCGCGCTGTTGAGTTTGATTTAAGGAGAAAACTACAATGAGTCAAGGCATCTTCTCAGCGCTTGAATACTTGGAAAACTCCATTGAAGCGATTAGTCCAAAAACCGATTCTCATCATGGCTTTGTTGCTATCAATCGCGGTGGTGGTTTTACTGCCAGCTTAGAAGACAGGCCCAACTCAACAAGATACTTTGAGCTTGCCATTGATGGCCTTGCCATTGATGATGGTCAAGCTGGTCTTAGCGGTCGAAAGCGGTCAAGGATTCAATGCCGAGTAAGATATGACATCCCTCATGACTCAGGCTTCTTGACTCGACAAATCAACGAAGATGTCGCTGATCTAATCGACAAGCTAAAAGGTCCACAGTACCAACTAGCAACAACAGGCATAATAAGCTTGATTCCTTTGCAAGCTACACTTGAAACTATACTTGATGATAGGGGTGAAGTCTTTGCTTATCTCTTGATTCTTCCTTTTGATCTTCTCTATTTGGAGTCTTAAAATGGCAGTGACACACAGAAGTCTAAGCATTGCAGTTGAATCAAGCTTTGGTTCACTTTATGCATCAACAGGCCTTCCTTCACCTTTGGGCCTTAATTATATCTCAATCCCTTGCGAACGTGATCCGATTGTGATTGCTGGTGAAGCGATTGTCTCCGAGCGTAATGATGCTCGCGATGGCTCTTATAATGTACCAAGTGAGCCAGACACAGTTTGGAGCAATGGAAGTCGAGTAAGAAGACGTACAGGCTCAATCGTTTGTCGAGTTGATCTGACAACTGTTGGCAGTGCTGATGATGACTACACAGCAAACTATCTTGGCTATCTATTAGGTGCAGGTTTCAAGACCAAGCTTCCAAGTGTTCAGAGCGACACAGTGACAGCTGTTGACGCTAACACATACACACCAACAAGCGCTCCAGCCATCACTGATATTGGAACTTTGATCAGCACTTCAATCAATGGTCGTGCTGAATACTCTGCAATTACAGATAATGCAGATGCAAGCAGTGACGTGACAATCTCACCTGCTTTATCTTCAAGCTCTTACACTTCGGTTCGTGGCCTTCAAACTTGGTACACTCCAAGCCGAACCAATACCGGAGACTATGAAAGCTCTGTTTCATTCAAGATCGAAGGTGTCAACTTCTTATCATACGCATATGGCTGTGTGATGGAGAGCTTGAACATCACTCTTGATAACGGTCGCTTGATGGCTGAGTTCACTTTTCAAGCTGCTTATATTACAGACGATCATTCAAGCGCTTCCGGTCCTGTCGAGCCAAGCTACAACACAGGCGCAGCTCCTTTATTTAGAGGTGCTTATGTTGTGGTATCTTCAAGCGCTCCTAGCTCACTCACAAACGCAACAAGCGGAGACAAGCTTGGAAGAACAGCGCTTGATTGTGAGGACTTCAGCTTGACCTACACAAACACTTTGACACCTATGGGCCACAGCAACAGTATCTTGGCAATGTCTGACATGGAGATCAGCGATGTTCAAGTTGAGCTATCTCTGACTTTGTCAACAGTGAATACAACTATTGCAAATGACTTCTTCAATAGAACAGTTCGCCAAGTCTTAGTTGGCACAGGCCCACAAGGAACCGGTCAAGGTTGTGCAATCATGCTTCCTGCTGCAATGCTCACAAGTGATCCATCGGTTTATGATGTTTCAGGAAATGACATTGTGAGACAGCAGCTTAATTATGTTCAATCAAGATATGCTGGTGACTTCTCAACAACTGCTTATGAAGCAAATGCAGGGAACTCTCCATTCAGACTTGGCTTAGGAATTGGTGACTAAAATGGCTTTAAGCTTCTTAACTAGCGCGGATCAAACACTTGAGATCGTTATCACTAGCGATTCCGGTGTGAAGGCAACAGACGAACAAAAAGCAAAGTATATTCAAAGCGGTGACTTGAATGACTTGGAGTCTGTAAGCGATGATGCAACTCGATTCACAATCAAAGCATTGTCACCAAGCGAACGTGAAGAAGCTGAAGTCAGAGCAGGCGCGTACACTCGAAGCGAGTTGGGGCGGATGCTTTGGGTGGAAGCGCCAAGCGATTCAAAAGCAAGGGCTGTCTGGCATCACAATCTAACAGATGATGAACGTGAAGCAATGGCCAATTATGAAGCCTACTTGAACCGAGTTTATAATGAAATGATCATATCTTCATTGACTCACATTGACAATGAGGAAGCGAGCATTGACAAAGTCCAACTGATTCGACCAGAGTCCGCAAGGATCAAGGCAATCTCTGAACTTGTCGCACATATCCAAAGAATCAGTCTGTTAGGCATTGAGGGAAAATAGCACTCGCCTCTTCGGTTTGGCTTAGTCATTCGAAGGGGCGAGCTTGGTCATGTGAACAATGCCAAGCCAAGCAAGGATTAAGGAAGCTTCGTGGGAACTGTGGTGGAGCTTTTAAAAAAGGCTTGCCTATGCTTCAGACAGATGAAGAAGGGTATTACTTGCCAGGTTATCGAGTGGCTCCCGATTGTGGTGAAGACTATTCAGATTTAAAGATTCGATCTTGTCCGGTCGCTTCATCAAATAAGCTTGCTTCAATTATTCAAGCTTATCATAGACACAGAGCCGGACTTGCTGAGATAACACATACATATCCAAATCCAACTTGCGCTCTACTTGAAGCCGTTGACGTGCTACACTCAAACACAGAAGAAGCGCATTATAGAACACAAGAACGCATGATGAAAGAAGCTCATAATGGCAACAAATAGAAGAATTGAGATTGATGTTGTTTTAAATACTGAGCAAGTTGATCAAGGCTTCCAAGAGATTGAGCAAGGCGGAAAAGATCTTGGCAAGACTTTCACCGGTGTTGGTGAGACTTTTACCGGTGTTAGTGGTGCAATAACTAGCATGGGTGATAATGCAACTCAAAAGCTTGGTGCTGTTGGTCAAACAGCTCAAGGTGCTATTAGTTCACTTGTTGCGCTCGGTCAATCTGCTCAAACTGCCGGAACAAGCTTTAGCGCTTTGCTTGGTCCTATTGGCTTAGTTGGTGTTGCAGTTTTTCAAGTGGCTAAAGCTTGGAGAGAATACCAAGATGAAGTCAATGGAGTTAATGTTCGTCATGATGCTTACATTGCTTCGGTTAGCGAATTAACTTCAGCGCTTGAAGAATTGGCAACGTATCAAGTTAAACTTAATAAAGCGGAAGTTAAACGATTACAAAACTTGAGTATGGCGGCTAAACTAGACATTGAATCCGCTCAAGAAACAAGAGAACGCAACGCAGCAATCGACAAAAGAATCTTTAGGATTGACGTAGAAATCAAACAAGCTAAAGAAACAATAAAATTAAATAAAGAGCTAATAAAGCAAAGAGGTGAAGAGAATGACTTGATGCTTGGTCAATCTTCCGCATCAACACAAATATACCAAGCAGAACTCTTAATTCAAAACAAACAAAAAGAACGATTAAGACTTCAAAAGAGTTTAGAAAAAAGAGAAGAAAAAGCTATTGAACTTGGGCAAAAAGGTGCTGCTAAGTTTGCAGAGTTTGAAGCTTACAAAGAAAGCCTTTTGAAAAGATCACCAAAGATTCGTGGTGAACAGTTAAATCAAGAAGCTAAACTTCTTGAAGATGCAGCTCTTGAACAATTAAAGCTCAGAGAGAAAACAGAACAAAATCTGACAAACATTGCAGTTATTCAATCTAATCGCAGAATCAGAGAGATAAGAGCACAGGAAACACTCAGCCAAGAAATCAGAGCAAAAGCTATCAAGTCCGAAGAAGAGCGCTTGATGCTTGAACTTGCTCAGATTCAAAAAGATGCTCAAGTTAAAGCGCAACAAGAACAAGCAAAACGAAGAGCAATGGCGGCAGCTTATAGAGCTAAACGATTAGCAGAAGAGAGACAAGCCGAAGCTGAACAAGCTCAAATTAGAAATCTTGAAATTGCTCGTCTTCAAATCGTTGGTGTTGAAAAAGAAACAATCTTAAAACTTCAATATGAGCAAGAACTAAAGCTAGCTGGAGATAATGATAGAAAAAAGATTATTGCTCAATTAAGATACAATAATGCAATCACTCAGCTTGAACTTGATAGGCGCAAAAAAGAAAAGTCTGAATTAGAAGCAAGGCAAAAAGCAGAACAAGAAAGCAGAAAACAAAGGCTTGAAGAAGAAAAAAGACTTGCTCAACAAAGAGCCAACTTTATATTCGAAACACAAGAGTTTGATGCACAGCAAATTAGCAATCAAACTTTACGAGAAATAAAGCTTTTAGAGCTTAGATATGAAAAAGAATTAAGCTTAAATAAACATACTCAAGAAGAAATCACAGAGCTACAAAGACGACAAACAATAGAACGTCAAAAGATCTTGGATCAATCTTTTAATGACTCAATAGATAAATTAAAGTCAATGGGTCAAGATTTAAGTAGGTCTTCAATCCAAGCTATTTATCAAAGCCTTGTTGATGCCGGTGACTTTGATCTTCAGTTTGAAGAATTAAAATATAATTTCGAACAGAATCTTGGCGAAGCTCGTGAAGAGATGATGAAAGCTCAAACAGCTAATGACATCAACTTAGTTCGACAAAAAGAAGAAGAGATCACAAACATTACAAAAGAGTTTGAAGCAGAACGTCAGAAACTTAGAGCACAAGAATCTCAAGCTTTACCTTTAATGTTTGGACAAATCCTAAAGGGTTTAGGACAAGAAGCTGCTGTTGAAGCAATGATGGAAACAGCAAGAGGAATTGCTACAGCTTTTACAATGCCTGCTGTTTCTGCTAATCACTTTGCAGCTGCTGGAGTCTTTGCGAGCGCTTCGGCGATAGCTGGAATTGGTGGTGCTGCTTTAACTAATAATGCTAATACAGCAATATCAAGAGCTGGTCGCGGTGGTGGCTCTACTTCTCCAAGTGGTTCTCCAATGACAGCAAGTACACCACAACGAGAACAGGCTGATACAAGTCAAATGGTGTTTAACATCAACTTTGGTGGCGCTGTCATCTATGATACTCAAAGAGCAGCAGAGCAAGCTCTTGCAGATCGAATCACAACACTTCAGAATACTCGAAGACGTGGCGCACCAAGAAGGGGAATGTAAATGCCTTTAAATAATCCTGCTCCTCAGTTTGGACTTCTTGCTTCTTGGGACATGAGAAGCTTATCAGATCAAGAGCTATTCACTCGCAGTGGTGGAAGCGCTGTTGAAATGCCTTACTTCTCACAAGGTCAAGGAGTTTATGAAGATGTTTTATTCTTCCTAAACAATCGAGAGTCAAATGCTTCGGTCTATGGTACAGGCCAACTTCAAACGGATGCTACTTTTGGCGGTGCTTCTCAATGGTCAATCTCAATCAATGCAGATGATAAAGTTCAGATTATTAGCAATGTTGACTTTACTCTGACTAAGACCGGTTCAAGCGATCCTTTTGGCTTTGGAGATAGTGCAATCAATGCCACACTTGATGGATCAAACTATGTGGTGACAGCTCCCAACGATTGGACAAGAGGATTGATTGAACTTGAAGACGTTCTTTATCAACTTGATGAAGGTGGTGGTGGCGCTGGTACGTTTAACTTTCCTTTGAATGTTCCTGATGTTCAAGACGTGACAACATTCCTAAGATCAAGCGAGAGTGATGCTGATGACTTCAGTTTGTCAAGCTTGACTGAATTGGACAACACAGCACAAAGCGAAACTGATATTTATTGGATGCTTGATGATAGTGGCCATACTCATTGTTTTTATCCAACAAGCGCTGGAGATATAACATGGACAAGCACAACACTAAGAGATCTATTGGGCTTCACAGGGAACGAATCTGCAACAACAAGCGGATCATACAGCCGATTGACTTCAACATACAAGAACGGTGGGGCCTTGCTTCCCTCAAGACCATTCCAATCTCATCATCTGAGAGTGGAGAACTTAGGCCAAAGCCGAAGAAAGATTGGTGGGGGATATGTCTCAAACTTTATTGGAAGCTATGTTGTATCAAACCTTAATTTTGATGTTGATGCGTTGCTTGATCAAGTAGACGATTATCGACACTTTACCGAGCGATTCCTTCCTTTGGTCGGTCCGGGTGAAAGAATCAACTTTTATCAAGGTTGGGGAGATTCAAGACGAGCGCTTAGAACTGCTCAAATAGTAGGGAGTCAATCAGCTTATGATCTGCTTTATACGAGCGAAGATAATGGAGATCAAGGCAGAGTCAGAGCAAGTCTACTCACTGCCAACTATGATCTTGTTTATCCAACACGACTCCGAAGACGTGTGCCTGTGAACATGGAGCTTGAACACTTATGAGCAATACCTTTTCAAGTAGTCCTCAACTTGTTGATCCAGGTCGAGTCTCAGCAAGTCAAACGATCAGAACAACCGAAGCATCAAGACTTGGTGATCTGCAAAACTATGCTTTCGCCAATGGCGGTTGTCATGATGTTGTGGCTCAACTATGGGATGCTGAAGTGTTGAGAATAAGCTCATCAACCAAAGTTCAAGTGTGTGAGTGGTATATCCCAAGACCAAGCAACATTCACAACACATTCAAGTTTAGAGTGGCAGCGTTCACAACTAAAGCGCTTGCAAGTGTAGAAGTTGAGATCTACTTTCCTCTATCTGCGAATAGCTACACAGCTTCAACAACTGTGACAGATAGCTCAAGATATGCTTCTGTGTTTGATGAGTTGACAGTGAATATCACAGCGACCGAAGATGAGCTTTATTGTATATGCAAGTTCTATGTGACAGCTATTCCTTCAAACTATGTTGAAGTCTCCTCTGTTTCTGGTCGTTGGTCGCCATTGACTTCACCATTGGCCACCGGAGCGCTTGAGCAGGGGGATGATGAGTTCATTCCTGTTGGTGCTTCAAGACTTGGAGCTGATCTGCCTTTACCTGCTCGCTTTGGAGTTCAGACACTAAACAACATTGAGATCTTGCGGAAGCGTGGCAGGACCTTGTTTAATTGGTCGGGATGCTCAAACACCATGACCGGTCATAATGCTCCTGTTGGTCTTGGCATATTCGACCAACAAGTGATGTTCTCAAATGTCGCTTTGTTTGCTGGCATGAATCAAATTGATTTAGACATTGATGTTTTTATCAACATTGAAAACTATGTGTCAGGTAAATCATACGACATCTTTGGATATAAGCTGACACCTATTCAGAACGGATGGAATAGCTTTGGCTTGACACTGAGAATCCAAGAAAGTGATCTGAGCAATCAATTCAATGTTTCTATGTATAAAGTGGGGCTTGAGAATACAGCTTCAAATACAGAGACTTTACTAAGCCAAAATTACAAGCAAACAAACTCAGCGATGTATATCAAAGGCTTGTCAATCATAGGAGTCTAAAATGCTTATTCCAACAGCCTTTGCAAAACTGCCAGCTGTCGAGTCATGCCATAATAATGAAATTGTCTTTGGTGGTACAGTTGGCCAAATGGCAAATGCTCTAGCTCAATTAA
>Ga0208542_1000943_pt1 | contig 12839 bp, 18 predicted proteins | sample DEB08_DNA_3_FD_185495 | JGI IMG/M metagenome (GOLD analysis project Ga0208542, IMG submission 185495) | Aqueous microbial communities from the Delaware River and Bay under freshwater to marine salinity gradient to study organic matter... | ecosystem: Environmental > Aquatic > Marine > Coastal ... | reverse complement strand
TATCTTCGGCAATCTCACGCCATAGCGGATCTATTTCAAGAATTACTTGTTTCAAAGGTAGGCCACGGCACATGAATGCCCATCTTGTCACCAAAGTGACGGTTTAATGTCTCATAGACTTTAACGTAGTCTAGTTTCTCGGCACTAGCGGTAGAGTTTTTTCCTGTCATAGCTTCCTGAACTGGCTTCCAGAGATGTTCTTTAACGCCTACCATCGTCCAATCAATGGATGCTTTATGTTCTAAAACCTTCTCCATGCCCAATCCTGCGGCATTGAGTTCATCAGCCATGAGCTGACACCAAACGTGTAGAGCTGAGTTCTGTTTTAAGCTGCGTTGCTTGCCAGTTGCCCATTTGATAACTAGGTACTTGTCCTTGGCATACAGCTCGTCTATATGCTCCTTAAACATCTTCATTGCGTGGTCTGAATTAACTATCCAGTGTTGACCTTCATTTATACTCATATCAAATATACCCAATGAATTCGATTCTTCCATCGTTGCCTTTTTCTCGCGCTTCTTGGATTAGTGCGTATTGCTCACGGTAATGCTTAGCAACGTCTTTGAGGTTCTTTTTATAATCTTTGGCAAGGCTAATGTTCTCTCGTTTCTCACGCAGAATACCAATAGCCTCTTCGCCAAGATGCGCCTCAGCCCATCGCTGGAAGTCGTCAGGATTACTACCTAGCTTCTGGTGACAACCAAAGCAATGAGCAAAGGCATTCATGGGATCAAAGCGTACAGCGTAAGCTCTGCGCCCAAAGTAATGGCTACAATGAAGTCCTTGAGATCCTTCCTCATACTGTGTGCCGCAGGCTTCGCAGCGCCAGTTGGCTCGGGATCTCACGCACTTACTGAACATAGTATCTGCCGCAGTAATCTTCATTCACGCACCTTCAATACTAAGTAGCGTTTTGCTGCTTGATCAGAAAACTGCTTAACCTTGTATTTGGTTGGCTTATTGCGGCAGTAGCTAGAGATTGAATGATAGGCAGTGCGCATATCATCATAATCGTCAAATTGAAGAGCTTCAGTCTCAGAAATTTCGAGCCAACGCGCAACATACTTGCTGCGCGAAGGCGCTCTGTTAAGACCAGCTTCTTTTAGGTCAATGACTTTCATTAGAATGGTATATCCTCATTGCTAATTGGAGATTCTGAAGCTGGAGCAGTGCTAAGAGGAGCAGCCCATTTTAGTGAAATGTATGGCTGGCCTCCGTCTTTGCTTTCATTTCTCCAACCTTTGAGGCTGATCTTTCCTGTCTTGTTAAGATTTACTGCGCCTTGCTCATATGCAGCAAGAAGCGATTTAAGAGCCTCTGGATCAATAGAGGCATAATAAGAGTCGTCATACTGGGACTTATTAACGCTTGTAAGCGTGGTAAATTGGTTGCTCATTTAGCTTCTCCGTTTCAGATTTAACGTAATTTGCTGCTTCAATTAAGATTGGCACAGCTTGCTCAATAAACTCATCATCTCGCTTTACCTCAACGATGAGAGGTTTTAGATCTGGGTGATAGCTGAAAAAGAAGTAACGCTCTACTTCAAGCAGCCACATACTCAGTTGAACTTGTTGAACATACTCCACAGGCAGCTTCTTGCTACGCATATAACGAATATGGGTAGAGGCTCGTGGCGACTTAATCTCAACGCCTGTGTCAGTATCTAGTGAAAATAGGCCATCTGGCGAGCATCCTATGTCATAGTCGTCGTGAAGGTGGAAGCCTACCTCTTTGACATCTACCTCCATAATTGCAGCAAATAGGTCTCTTGCTGAGCCTTCACGCTCGTTTCCTCTTTCCATGTCGGCATTCTTAAAGGTATCCACAGGCTTTCCTGTGAGCCTCTCAGCAATGACTTGGTTAAGATAGGTGTCACGAGTAGAGGATGCTGTCTTCTCTCCACGACTAGTTACAAGTGACTTAAAGCTAGATGCAGTTATGCAACCAGCTCTCAGTGCCAGCCATTCGTCAGTGCCTTGCTGAACATCGTAGTAAACTCTCATAAAGCTGCCTCTAATTGATCAATCCTGCCTTGGATGATGTTGGCCTGATCATTAGTGATAACCCATGTCTTAGAGCCAACCTTTGATAAAGCAGCCTCTTCAGAAACATTAAGATCAGCAAGTTTTGCGCGAATCTTAGCAACAGTCTCATCAGTGGCAAGTTTTGGCTTTGGAGTAGACTTTTCACGCTTACCATTAGTAGCGAAGTCTGCGTCATCATCTAGCTTTGGATCGCTAACTAAGAATAAGCTGCATAGGATGTAACGCTTAGCGTAGGTATAACAGCCTCCAGTAGCTTGTGCGTGACGCTCTTTCTTATCAACAAGGCATTCTTGGCAGACTTCCTGACCGCTAGGCTCGTGCCGCATCCAGATGCGTACGCCAGCCTGATCCTCTTGATTGATGTCTTCAAAGTAGAAGAAGATGCTTTGCTCTGACAGGACTTTATAAACGGCAGGCAGCAAGTCTTCGAGCTTATGATACTTATGACCATTAGCGAAGCCGTTGACTCCTGACTTTTTAGGTGAAGTGAAACTTGCTTGCGCCTTAAAAAACGCAGACCAAAAGTGAGATTTATCCATGAGTGACTCCCATCGCTCTGTAAGTGGAGATAGGAATCTAGCACGGTGTTGGGTTATTGTGCAAGCAAGTTTGAAAAAAGTTTTATAATTAGGTGTATTGGCGCACCTGAGAGCTAGGCTCGTGATGGGAGATACAAGATGCAGTAGGGAGATCTGCATTACGCCAATACATATAGTATATTGTACAACACAATAATTAAGGTGTATATTGGCGATCCGGTGTGATAAATCCTGACCGTATAACTCATGGATTATGGCCTATGGGTAGCCTGAAACACCCAGATAGCGCAGTGTTCCGAGAGTGATGGGATCGCGCCCAACCAGCAGAGGACGGGCGGCAAACCAGTTTAGCGGACACAGAGGTGGCTTGACGCAGCAATCACGGATGATAAAGCGTTCTGGCAATAGATACACTGCGGATCATGCTTAAACTAGGGACTAGGTGTCCCAAACCATCTAAATGACTTTTTTCTTCAAATAAGTGTGAAAGTTGTTGACGGCAAGTGTGATTACTGTAGAATCATTCACATGGAGTCGCACAACGCTGCTCATCTGACGGAGATAAATTATGGCAACACTAAAGCAATTAAAAGCTGAAGCAGCAAAGCATAATGCAGAGTTAGTGATTGACAGACAGTTTAATAGAGCTGAAGCGTGGCTTTCAGAATCTGAGCAATGGGATGCCAGCGGAGCTTCTTGTATCGTAGTTGATTTTGGATGGCCTAACGCTGGAGTGATGCCAGACATTTACGATGCCTTAATTAAAGATATGCAATCAGGGAGCAAGAGATATGTTTGACGTTTATTGTCCACATTGCGGCGAACCTTATGACCAAGACGTATTCCATGAGCCAGAGGCTTTTGATGCGCCAAAAGGCAGCTACAAGGCGTCTGCTGCGCTTTTTAGAGCCAACGGCTGCGGTATGTTCCAAGTTGATCCAGCGATCTGTACACGGCCTGTAGTGGAGACTCCTGAGCGTATGGAGTTAATTAAGGCTGGCATGAAGCTAAGCGAGCATCCAGATGAGTGGCTTATGTTCCTTTAGTCAAGGACAAATCAGCCGAAAAAACCTGTGAATTTGTCCGTAACTGCGGACAGATTTGCTATTTTTTTTATTTATTTTGTCCGTAATCTCTAAGTTGTTGAATGTTAAACGTATTTAACTTGTGTGATAAGTGTAAAAAAGTTGACATGGTGTGTAGTTTTGCTATGATGTGTACATGGAGAGGCGCGGTGCTTCTCACCAATGGGAGATACATTATGGATCAAGCAAAATTTGGAATTAGATTCACTATTAACCAATACGCTTATAGTGAGATCGAAAACTTAATTGAGTGTACTGACAATATCGAATCACCCAATCAACGAAAGCGATACGTTGATTTCTTGAATGCTTTAGCTTGCAAAACAATAAAGCCGTCAACACTCGTTGATGTAGATGTGCTAAAGCTGTTTGTTGGTGATCTTAAAAACCGAGCTAACATTGATTATTTAGAAGGTCACTGGGATGACGAACCTCATATTGTCGCAGGTGGCAAAATGTTTTTAAGAGCATTCAATAAGCTCAAAGCGATACACCAAGCAGTGTTAGCCTAAAACCAAGCGCCTCTTCGGAGGCGCACAACTTTGATGGGAGAACCTTATGTCTTTTAGCTATAACCAGATCGTTGATAAAGTAGAAGAGCTTGGCTTAGATCCATATTATGACATGGACTCTTTGCCTGAGCCTGACCGAGATGCCATTCTTGATCATCTTTTCCTAGCCTGTGACGCTGCTGATAACCTTGACGCTGCGCTGTTTACGTTCATGGACGGCTCTGACGCTGCTCGCATGATTGTCTCTCTCGCCTATGGCAACCTCGAAGAAGTAGGCAAGGCGCAGAAAGTCTTGCAGAGAACCTTGATGGATACAGCCGCAGCCTATCTCAGAACAGCAGTTCGCAAACATTATCAGTTGGAGAAGTAGCATGATGGAATTTAACTTAGATCAAACAAACGAGCTGCTAGACGCACTGATCATGGGCAGCATGATAGCTAACTATCCTGAGTTCGTTGAATCTTACGGTCATGAAGTCGCTGACAAGAAGCTGAGCCGTATGTTTAGCCGTGATTGGGATCGCTTCAAAGAAGAGGTCTGGGAGGCAACTTATCCTGCGTATCGCGCCAAGATGTATGCTCAGGCAGCACAGGAGAACGCACGATGCGGAATCTAACTAATATAGCTGCTGGACTGCTCGTTATCGTAGGACTTCTTATGGCTGGAGGCTCAGACTTTGAGGAGGCTAAGGCCGCTGAGTTTCGCTACTGCTCAGACGTTGCTTTGTGGAGAACGTACCAGATGACTGATGGCTCTAGTGATTACGGTCATCCAGACTACAAAGGCATCTATGATGATGTCTGTAGGGAGCTTGAGCCTCATGATCAACCTTAGACCTCATCAAACGGTAGCGATTAACGCGCTGCGAGACAGCCTCAGAGCTGGCAACAAGCGAGTAATTCTCAGCGCTCCTTGTAGTATGGGCAAGACCCATATTGCAGCTTTTATAGCCGTTAATGCGGCAGCTAAAGGTAAGAAAATTGCCTTTTTCTGCGATAGGCTGAAGTTGTTGTCTCAGACTACTGCGACTTTCGATGCGCTAGGCGCAAGTTACTCAGTGCTTCAATCTGGCGATCCACGTTATAACCCAGATGAAAACATCCAGATAGTAAGCACAGCCACGGCTATCAGGCGCAAGCACTTTGTCTATGACATCGCCATCATTGATGAAGCTCATCAGATGTACAAAGGTCTCTTAGACCAAATGCGAAGACTAAACAACTTAGTCTACATCGGACTTACCGCCACACCTTATAGCCGTGGTATGGGTTCTGAAGGTTTATGGGAAGATCTGATAGTCACTACTACTCCGCAGGATTTGATAGATGAAGGTTGGCTTTGTCCGACAGACTACTATCACGGCAGGACTGTGGATACCTCTGACCTCAAGTTAAAAAAGTCTCATACAGGAAACTCTGATTACGATCCAGAGGAGTTAGGAGCGCGAATGGCAGAGGATGACACGTTGGCTGGCGATATAGTGGCTAACTACGTTAAACACTCTGAGAACCTCACCAAACGCGCTGTATGCTTTGCTCCTTCCATAGCTTACAGCAAGAGCCTTGTTGATAGATTTAATGCAGAGCTAGGCCAAGAGATAGCTGTACACATAGACGGCTACGATGATGAGGCAACCAGACAGCTCAAGTACCAAGATTTTGAGGATGGCGTCTATAAGGTGATGGTAAACAGCCAACTCCTGAATACAGGATGGGATGATAGCGGTGTAAGTATTTGTATTGACTGCAAAAAAACCCGCAGCCTCACTAGCTGGATTCAGCGCATAGGCCGCATATGGCGCATTCATCCTGATAAGGAGCGAGCTATTGTGCTTGACCATGCAGGCAATCTGTCTCACTTTGGCGCTTATCCAGAATCTTTTGTTCCTTCTGAATTGCATTCTGGAAATAAAAACTTTGATGAGCGTAAGCAAGTCAAAAAAGAGCCGAAGGAGCCAATCTTACACAATTGCAAACAGTGTTCAGGAGCCTTTACAGGATTGCGCTGTAAGTGCGGCTGGGAGCTTCCTATAGGCACTCCTACGCTCAAGGATGACGGCACAGAGCTTGTCAAGGCAGAGAACTTGTCACCTGCTGAGGCAAGGCGTAAGAATTTTACCAAGGAGCAGAAGCAGCAGTGGTACTCATCTCTCCTGTATTACGGCTACAAGCATAACTACAAGAAAGGCTGGGCTTACCATAAGTACATTGAAGCCTTCTCCTGCGCTCCTAATGGCCTGAAGCAGATAGGCAGAGAGCCAATCCCAGAGGCTATGAACTGGATCAAGAGCCGTCAGATAGCATGGAGTAAGAGAGCATGATGGAATGGTATCAGCCAGTATTAGATAGGTTGGACAAGGTAAGACAGCTCGGATCTCACAAGTGGACTGCCTGCTGTCCAGTGCATGATGATACTAATCCAAGCATGAGTGTCTTTTTGAATGACACGCCAGAAGGCCAAAAGCTCGGTATGTATTGTTTTGCTTGCGGCGCAAAAGGTGATAGTGTGGTAGAATCGGTAGGACTCAAAATAGGAGACCTGTTTGAGCGCAGTAAAGAATTTACTCCAGATCGTCACTATCTACTCCAAAAGACCGTAGATGCTGATGATTTTACTATTGTGATATACGAGACGGATAAGGCCAAAGGCCGCAAGATTCGTTACAAGGATCATAAGGAGTATGTAGCAGCAATGGCTCGTAGAGAGCTGAGAACAGCACTAGGTATTCCACAGACTATCATTGAAGTTAATAAGGAAGAGTTCATCTGATGGCTAGGCCAGAGATAGTGTTTACAGACGAAGAGATAGAAGAGATCAAAGAGCTTGCTCCGGTAATGACACAGGATCAGCTTGCTGAATATTTTTCTATTACTCCCAAGACCTTACGAGAAATCTTCAAAAGAGATGAGCGAGTTTTTACCGCTTATACCAAGGCTAGATACAAGGATGGAGTGCTGGCGGCTAGGACGCTGCGTGACAAGGCTATAATTGATAAAGACTTTGCAAGCCTGAAGCTCTACCTAAGCCAGACGCTAGGATGGACTGAGAAGAGCCGGACGGAGCATACAGGAATAAATGGCTCTCCGATCCAGATGGAAGTTGACACGCACTGGACTATAGAGGTGATGGAGTGAGCAAAGGATCAAGGCCAAGACCGTACAGCGTGAGCCAGAAAGTATTCCAAGCAAACTTTGAGAGGATATTCGGAAATGCCGCTACAGAAAGGAAAGAGCAAAAAGACCATCTCCAAAAACATCAAGACAGAGATGGCGGCAGGCAAGCCACAGAATCAGGCCATCGCCATAGCAATGGCTAAGGCTAAGCAGAAAAAGAATACTGTGAAGTACGAATAATGCCCAAGATGCAAATGCCCAAGAAGATGCTCCCTTTCTTGCAGCCCAAGCGCTACAAGATCTGCATCGGAGGTCGAGGTTCTGGTAAGAGCATGACTATGGGTGATTTGTGCCTACAAGCTGCGCAGATGCAAGGAATCAAAACTCTCTGCGCTCGTGAGTTCCAAGCCAGCATTGACGATTCCATTCATACGCTGCTTTGCGCTGAGATAGAACGGCTAGAGCTGAAAGGCTTTGAGATACAGCGCAATGAGATTCGCTACAACAATGAGACGGCTTTCAAATACATTGGACTTGCTCGCTCGCCAGAGTCTGTAAAGAGCTACCACGGATTCCATCGTGTGTTTGTGGACGAGGCGCAGACAATCTCAGAGGCCAGCCTAAAGGCTCTCACGCCTACGCTCAGAACAGCAGGCTCAGAGATCTGGATGGCAGCAAACCCAAGGTCTGCCGCTGATCCATTCTACTTGCGATTCGTCAAGCCATTCGAGAAAGAATTAAGGCGTGATGGCGTGTATGAGGATGATCAACATACGATCATCTGGATGAACTACAGCGACAATCCTGCGTTCCCAGAAGTCTTAGAGCAAGAGCGAGCCTATGATCAGGCTCATATGTCTCCAGCCTTGTACTCTCATATATGGGAAGGCGAGACGTATGATGAGAACGAAGACTCAATCATTCCTGTAGAATGGTTCCTGTCAGCCGTAGACGCACACATAAAGCTCGGCTGGAAGGCTGAAGGCACTGTCATTGCGTCTCACGATCCGTCGGACGAAGGCGGTGACAGCAAAGGCTTTGCGCTCAGACACGGCAACGTAATCTTAGATGTATGTGAAATGGTAACAGGCGATGCCAGTGAAGGAATGGATTGGGCGCTAGACAAGGCGCTGAAGGCTAACGCTGACCACTTCATCTGGGACGCTGACGGTCTAGGTGTCTCTCTCAAGCGTCAGGTAGATCAGGCGCTTGCTGGTAAGAACGGCATTACTTACTCAATGTTCAAAGGCTCAGAGGCAGCAGAAGACCCAGAGATGCCGTACACTACTGGTGGAACTGAGCGAAACAAGAGCAACCGTGAGACCTTCAAGAATAAGCGAGCGCAGTTCTGGTGGCGGCTAAGAGACAGGTTTGAGGCTACGCACAGAGCAGTAACCAAAGGTGAGTATGTAAACCCAGAGGACATGATTAGCCTATCCTCAGAGATAACGGTACTGGATCAGCTTAGAGCTGAGGTCTGCCGCATACCACTAAAGCGCAATAATGCTGGTAAGATACAGATATTGAGTAAAGCGGAGATGGCTAAGCCTCCGTACAGATTACCGAGTCCAAACATGGGTGATGCGCTGATGATGTCGCTGCATTCACCTAAAGCACTAAATAAACAGAAAGTTGTCCTCAACTTCAGTGGCTGGAAGCATCATGGATAAAGACGATTACGAATACGAGAAAGACTCAAAGAAAGAGTATGGCGAAGAAGTCTATGACTCTAGCAAGTATGATGATCACGAATATGTTTCAAACCTTCTGTCTGCGTCTCAGGAAGCAGACCAAGACCTGCGAGATAATGCTCGTGAGGCGATCTTGTTCGTTAATAAACGAGACGGTCAATGGGAGCCTTACTGGTATAACAATGCCGCTGAGAGTAAGTCTCCTCGCTACACCTTTGACATGGTTAATCCGATCATTGATCAAGTTTGTTCGGAGATTGAGCAGGCGTCCTTTGATATATCTGTGTCTCCTTCTGGCGGCAACAGCACAAAGAGCATAGCCAACACTTATTCAGGTATTGTTCGCAACATCGAAGCCATGTCTGATGCCAGTGAGGTCTATAACCATGCAGCAAAAATGATGGTTACTTCAGGCTTTGGCGCATGGCGTGTTGTACATAAGTATGTAAGTCATGACAGTTTTGACCAAGATCTATTTATTGAGCCTATTGGCAACTCTATAGACCGTGTGTGGTTCGATCCAGCAGCAGAGAAGCAAGACAAGTCTGACAGCCGTTACTGCTTTGTGCTTCACGCAATTGGCAAAGATGAGTATGAAAGGCGATGGCCTGAAGGCTCTGGTGAATCAGTTGATGAAGGCCGTGACGGCGAGGCTTACTTTGATAAAGCCGAAGTAGTCGTAATCGGTGAGTTGCTGTATTGCGAAGAGGAAGAACGCGAGCTGGTCTTGATGTCTAATGGGCAGGTTCACGAGGCTGATGATGACTTTAAAAAGATAGCTGATGAGCTTGAATCTATTGGCGTGACAGAGGTACGCAGGCGCAAGCGTGTCAAAAAGTCGGTATGTTCACGGTTATTTGACGCTAGTGATTGGCTCGAAGAGAAGAAAGAGACAGTCTTCACTATGATTCCTGTTGTGCCTATCTACGCCAACTACAAGATCTTTGAGAACAAAACTATCTTCTGGGGACTCGTAGAGAAGCTGATGGACTCACAGCGAGTGCTGAACTACTCAGTCAGCCGTGAGGTAGCTGAGACTAGCCTTGCGCCAAGATCTAAGTATTGGATGACAATGAGTCAGGCAGCAGGTCATGAAGAGTCATTGCAGACTCTCAACACCAATCACGATCCAGTTCAATTCTTTAACGTAGATCCAGAGTTTCCGCAGGTTCCACAGCAGCAAGGCGGCGCACAGGTAAACCCAGCGTTGCGCACAATGTCTGAGGCCATGCGAGGCATGATTACTTACGCCTCTGGGATGTTCTCCAGCAACATGGGTGACAATCCACAGAACCAATCTGGCGTGGCAATCAACGCACTGCAGAACAAAGGCGACAACTCTACAGTTAAATACTTCAAAGCCTTGGAGTATGGCATTCGCGCCACTGGTCGCATCTTGGTGTCGTCTATTCCTCAAATCTATGACTCAGCTCGCACTGTAAGGCTGCTGAAGGAAGATAACACCTATGACGTAGCTGACATCAACCAGAAGGTTATAGACCAACAAACAGGCGATGTGGTGACTGTCAATGACCTGTCAGTCGGCAACTATGACGTACAGGTTAAGGCTGGTGCGAGCTTCAAGAATCGTCAGCAAGAAACCATTGAGACGATCATTGAGATTGCCAAGGTTGATCCAAGCATTCTTCAGATCGCTGGTGATGTCCTGCTAGACAACGTAGCCACTGCCTCGGCTCAGCAGATCTCTGATCGCAAGCGAGCGCAGATGATAGCCGCTGGCCTGATACCTCAAGATCAGATGACAGAAGAAGAGCTGATGGCGGCTCAGCAGCAGATGACTGAAGGCCAACAGCAGCAAGATCCAAATATGGTTCTAGCTCAGGCAGAGCAGATGAAAGCTCAGGCTGAGATGCTGAGAGCGCAGATAGAGCAGGCCAAGCTACAGAATGAGCAGATGAAGCTACAGCTCGAAGCTCAGAAGCTCCAGACGCAGATGCAAGGCGATCAGGCTGATAACCAGATTGACTTCTTCAACGCCGAAACGAAGCGCATGGAAACTCAGATCAAAGCTCAGCAGGCAGGCGCTACGATTGACAAGACAAGCGCTCAAGCAATAGGTGAGCAGCTTAACAACCAAGAGAAGATGGCTGACATCACTGACAGGCAACGTGCAGAGGCCGAGCGTATGCGAGCCGAAGCTCAGCGCCGAGCCATGCGGTTTATGTCTGACTCTGAGATAGCGAGAATGCAGAATGGCTGAACCAAGGTATAGGTATGGAGGAGACAGCGCCATAGGTGCGTTGCTCCTGCCTGCACGCCGAGAGATTCTACGAGATGAGCAAAACCAGTTCATTGGCTATGATGATCAAGGCAATGCCATTATTCAGACAATACCTGCCAAATATGGAGAGTCTGAAGTAGACATCTCATACAGTCCTATAGTCAGAGGCGCTAAAGCTACTGGTTCTTTCCTTAATGACATCTTCTTTGGTGATGCTAACGAGCAGTCACAAGCTGCTGGTAGAGCTGTCAGTGCGATCCGTGGAGCTATAGAAGGTCTAGGAGACTATGCCTCTGGTCAGTATGAGGCTGGCATGGCAGGCGGCACTATTTATGATCCTGAGACTCGGCAGATAACTGAGTTTGATCCTACGGCAGTAATGGTTAGCGGCGCTCCTGCTGGTATTCAGGCCGCAAGGAACACTCCTAGCAATCAAGTAATTTTTGGCACAATGGGAAGCAAAACAGCCAACTATACTCCTGACCAAAGAAGAGTAATGGATGAGCTTGAAAGGCAAGGAATGGATACTAAGAATCTATTCTTGCATGGCACATCTGATGATATAAGACAGCCAACATCTATCAAAACAAGCTTTAGAGATTCTGGATGGCTAGGAGAAGGTTTTTACGGCGCTACGCCAGAAGGTTCTAGAATATCTGATTACTATGCAAATACAGCAACTCCCAGATTTAGGAATGAAGCAGGAGACTACAGTGAGCCTAATGTTTTTCCATATATAACAAGGCGTGGAAACTATAAGCAGTATTCTTTAATGGACAAGGCTGGGATGGGCATTGTTGCTCAAATGAATCCCAACTACAGTAAAAAATTAACTCAAAAAAATATAGATGAAGGATTTATAGGTGCTGAAGTAGTTGATGCAGATGGAAACATCGTTGAAAGAGTTAACTATTTCCCAGATACGGATACACGCTCGGCTCTTAACTACGACATTACTGATTTATACTCAGGCGGCGGCAGGCAAGGCTCTGTTATTGCTGGAGGCTCGGCTTTGCGTGAGTCTTTCCGTATTGGAGATGAAGGCTTTGATCCAAGGTTCGATGACCGATCAAGAGAGCAACAGCGTATATTAGATACAGAACTGGTGTATGAAGGCTCGCCTATAGTGCGTCCAGAAGTAAGCATTTTTGACTATGAAGGAAAGCCATTCAGAATAACTATGGCAGACAGGACAAAAGCTGGATCTCGCCTCACTGGAGTAGAAGGCGTTGATTATGACTTGCCTGTAGAGCTGCAAGGAGGCCAAGACTTTATGTTTGCTAACCCAGCAGGCAGAGAAGGACAGGTCTGGGCGCAAGACAGAGGAGCGACATCAGCTTTCTTAAACTCATTTTTAGGATTAGATGGCAAACCGATAGCTGATGAAATACTCATGTTACCTTACCGAATGGCTCCAAGTGGTGGAGACTTTTCCACTATGACAGGAGAGGTAATGGTTACTCATGCTCGAAATGCTGTATCAAAGAAAGAAAAACGTAAAGCAGACAAGACTATTAAAGAATTTTATCCAGCTTGGAAAGGAATAGATAATCCTGAAAGCATAGACCAGATCAGAGAAATGACAGGCGATCTAAGAAAGTCTTTATTACA
>Ga0208542_1000938_pt1 | contig 12863 bp, 14 predicted proteins | sample DEB08_DNA_3_FD_185495 | JGI IMG/M metagenome (GOLD analysis project Ga0208542, IMG submission 185495) | Aqueous microbial communities from the Delaware River and Bay under freshwater to marine salinity gradient to study organic matter... | ecosystem: Environmental > Aquatic > Marine > Coastal ... | reverse complement strand
ACTAAATTGGTTAGAGCATCCGATAATTACGTTACTAGGAATTACTCTAATTCCGCCGCTACCGTCGTGTGTATTTGTAAGGTAAATGTATTGGTCTACTGAATCCCAACCTTGTATTGTAAATCCTTCCGGCAATTTGAAAGATGCGAATAATTTCTCTCCTTCTCCAACCATACCAATTCTATCCCAATCAATCTGTCCACGTTGTACTAATTCGTTAGCAATGCCTAATAGTCTATCATTTTGCATTGGTACATACGTTTTACCGACAACACCTAGTGTTGTGTCGTTGTCAGTTCTAAAGACTCGATTAAACTTAGACCTAATCGGTTTACCTTTAGAGGTATATAGTGGCTCAATAGCCACATCGAAGTTTAGTCCGGCGTTAGCCAAGACCTCTTCGGCAGTCGTTCCATGTGCTTCTTTTCCAAAGCGGCCAATAGCCGCCATCATGCTTCTCATTGTCATGTAAACAGCCCTAGAAGCATACACACTTAAAGTTATCGTACCTGCTACCCAAGCGTAAATGTTTTGTAGTTTCTGTATTCCTGTAATATGTTTTGTAGTTGTTATTATTATGATAAAAAAATGAGAGGGTGATTAACCCAACTCATTCTTCTTCGTAACAATCTTCGCATTCTTCAAAGCAAGAATAACAACCTTGACTACAACCACAATCGCTGTATATTATATCATATTCGCTAATTAAATAATCCCCGCAATTGTCACAGTAAATTACGTTATCTTCTTCTTCACCATTCAATTGAACATAACCAACTATATATTCTGAAGTTTCTAAGATTGGGTTTCTGCTGAATAACATTCCTAACTCTCTTAGACTTTTTATGTCATCATTATCTACCATCATTCTTGTGTTTTCAATAGCACCTTTTGGTACAACCGCAAGAATACCCGCATCAACAGGCATTGATTTCCCTGCTATCCAACCGTGCTTTTTTTGTGCATGAGGGCTAAAGTGCCATTCACCATCACCACTAGGACTATTCCATACTTCTATGCTAAAAGTAAGTCCTTGTTTAGTTTCCCAATCAACAAACAAAGGGAATATTAAATCGTCATAACTTTCTTCGGGATGTAACTTCTGTCTTTCTCTTTCTCTTTCTTCAGCAGCCCATAATTTGTCACAGAAAAGACTCCATCTTTCATCATCTATAACATAACAAGGGTCGCCTACATAATATTCGTAATCGTAGTATTTTGGTATCTTCATATTTGTTCCACCTAGCCTTCACTCTTAAACCTGTCGTTCATGCCTCGCAAGCGTCACATATTACTCTCACAGGATTTTGAAATACATCATCTTTGTGAACCTTTTTTGCATTGTTCGCGGGAATATTTTTTGAGCATGAAGAACAGACACCTGTTACTCCATTTAGATAGTTAGCAACTGTACTTACAGGAATTGCTTTTTCTATCCATGATATTTCTTTTATGTTAAGAATACTTCTTGTAGTTCTTGTTGCCATTGTTAGTTTTACCTTAGAAGAACACATTGGCTTAGCAAGATGACAAGTAGATTTATGCTGCCTCAAAGGGCAACCACAAGGTCTTACATCTCTGTAATTTCCATTAGAAGAACCTAGACGTTTTTTACTGTCACCATCACCATTCTGACCGCCTGTTTTACCTCTTGCTGATGCAACAGGACATTTTTCGCCATGCATTTTATGATTGCGACCTTTACAGGCTTTGTAGCGACATGGTTTGCCGATTACAGGAGTTACTTTTGTCGTAGTTTTAACTATGACCGGAATACCTGCAAGGCGACATAATCTACGATATTGAGTAGTATGGCCGCCTAATCTTCTACTAGAATATTTGATGCCTTTAGCCATATCTTGACGGGCTAATTCCATCTGTTTTTTGTGGTACGCTATCTTGTTCATGTATCTTCGGAACACTACTTACTACTTAACTACTTCGTTGCGACCCCCACAGATATTTTGTAGTTATCACACTAGAATACCTTTTGTAGTTTTGAGGGAAAAATAATATGACTCTAATGTAAAATCGTAAAGACGGGTTTGAAGTTATATTTAATTACAGAGGGTTTTGTAGTTATTGGAACTCTAAAGGTTTTGTAGTTTTGTACTTACTCACATTCACAGCCCTCTCGCTGTTTTGTAGTTTTTTTGAAATCGCACAACTACAAGTGTTTTGTAGTTTTTGGAATCACACAATTTTAGGGCTTTTTCATAACTACAAGTGTTTTGTAGTTTTTGTTTTGTAGTTTCCGCCCACGACCCACGACCATAACTACAAAATGTTTTGTAGTTTAGAAAACTTCTTATAGTGACCCCTATTAGGATAGTCATGGAAGAAGAAGTGAAGTCCATAAGCCAACAAGTAAACGATGAAGAATGGGAAGTAATACATATGTATTGGGATAAGGCATATGAACAATATTATGTTAGGATTTGGAATAAGAGAACCGATGAAGAGAAATGGGGGTACGTGATTTAACTACACACCTTTTGTAGTTTTTGGAATCCTACAAAAATAGGACTTTTTCATAACTACAAATGTTTTGTAGTTTTCATATACCAAAATACCAACAACTACAAAATGTTTTGTAGTTTAGAAAGGTTTAAGAGGGAAGCACGACGAGAGTAGTACAGCCCAAACGGGGCAGGAGACAAAAAAATGAAACGGAATGTAAATGAATATGACTTCGTAAGAAGTTTTGACGAGATGAACAGAGGGGATAATTTCTCAAGGGCGGGCCGGTTTGCCCTCTTTGAGTATTTGACTGACCTTGAAGATGATTGCGGTATTGAGTTTGAACTTGATGTTATAGCGTTATGCTGCGACTTTTCAGAGTACACCCTTGAAGAATACAATAACGCATATGATACACAATACACCGAGGATAATTATGAAGAAGAAATAAGCAACAACACTATCTTAATTAATTATTACGATGAAAATAAGTTTATCATACAAAATTGGTAAGACGACTCCATTGAGGCAGCCGAAAGGCGTAAGTCCTCAAGGGGTTTTTAATTCTAAATGTTTTGTAGTTTTTTGGATTTTTCGCAATCATAAATGTTTTGTAGTTTTTTCGAGGTTCGATTGTAGTCTACATAAAACTACAAAATGTTTTGTAGTTCCAATAAGTTCTTAAAGAAACACCTCTACGTCTGTTCATGGAAGAACTATTAACCTGCCCTGTATGCAAAACAAGTGAACGAGTGAAGTATGAGTTTCCCTTTTTGGCCATATGCTCACGCTGTAATAGCCTTTGGACTGCAAGAGGCTTTAACTTAGTTCAAATCGGCTCGGTAAATCAACAACCGGATGTATGGTGGGGTACTAGCCCCATACAAACATGATACACAGTAATACCTACAAAACGTTTTGTAGTTCCGAAAACCTCTTAAGCAATGCTCTGTTAGGTCTTAATATGGAGTACGAGGATGAATGTAACCATTGCGGAACAGAAATACGAATTACAGGAGCATATATCGGCAGTTATGAAGAATGCTATTGTGAAAATTGCGGATGGGAAGGCGAGTACGTGCTATAAGCACACTCCCTTTAACTACATACGTTTTGTAGTTATTGTTACTAATCCAGTAGAGGCTACAAAATGATTTGTAGTTCCTTATCTCAATAATTGTGGTGAAAAACTACAAAACAAAAACTACAAAACATCCAGATTGCTAAAACGGCATCCTTATATACTAAGATACAATCCGAGGTACATGGAGACAAAGACCCTAAAATTAAATGACTATGGAATGTACTTGGCCGACAGTATGAAAAAACGGCATTATGAGGATGCACCGGAACAATTTGTTCCTTCACCACCATTCAACATCAGAATGGGTTATGAAGAGACAGAACGTGTATATCACGTTGACGATGACATCAGACGTATTAATAAAATATATCTTAGAGAAGGCACAGACAACACACCAACACCAAAAACAATTGACAATGATATTGTTACCGGATACTACACAACCAGCGTTGAATTAATCTGTGATGTAGAATTGACAGCAGACCTTAAAAGATGGTTAGAATACACCGCAGAATGGGGAGTACCGAAAGTTTATTACGGATGAAAAAAAATTGGGTGGCAACGCCCTTTTTTTTGGAAAGAAAATGTTTTGTAGTTTTTTGGAAAGAAAATGTTTTGTAGTTTATGTAATAATTAAGTGTAAGGCTACAAAATGTTTTGTAGTTTCGATAACTTCTTAAACAAACACCTCAACGTCTAAACATGGAGAAAGAGTGCAAAGAATGTAACAGAAAAATGCCAAAAGAATATCACGGAAAATATTGTCCGGCTTGCGAGGTAGTAATTCAGCAAGAAGCAATTAGGAATGACCCGTATGGCGGAGATGATTTTATGAATTATTGTATGTCCGATGATTGTTGGTAAAAAAAATTGGGTGGTAACGCCCTTTTTTTTGTCGTAAAAGTTTTGTAGTTTTTTTGTCGTAAAAGTTTTGTAGTTAAATGTTTTGTAGTTTTACAAGATTGTAGAAGAAAACCAAGAGCCTACAAAATGTTTTGTAGTTAATCGTGCTGCCGCAAAAAATTACAAAAACTACAAAACACTACAAATTAAAAATCGCTACATTAATAAGGGTAGTCTATGTCTCAGGATACATGGAGACACAGAACAAGTCTGATGATGCTTGCCCGAAAACGCCCGTCATAGAGGTATATTATACCGCTAGACATCATTTCTGTAATAAATATACAGATATTGATGCGGAAGGATTCTTCCAAAGAATATATCCCTCAGTACAAGAAGTCAAGGATAATTGGCATCAAGTACCTTCCTTCGGTATTACCGACATGATTGAAGATAACATCCGTAATTCTGATGCATTCTTCCAAGAACCAGACCAAAAAATACTACACACATTCTTTAGAATGATGAATGATTATGATACGAACATACTTGCTGGATTTGACAACAATAATCAACCAAAATGGGGACATCTTCAAGGATGGGTACAGGATGTAGGAACTCATACATCTATGTCTGTAAACGACGTTATTTCAATCAATGGAGTATTCTACCTATGTGATGATATAGGATGGCAAACACTGGCAGAAACACCTCTTCTAGGCAAAAAACTCGGGCCGGTATGAAAAAAAGTTGGGGCTATATGCCCCTTCTTTTTTGGATTAGAAATGTTTTGTAGTTTTTTGGATTTTTCAGATTTTTGGATTTTTTGGAACTTCAAATGTTTTGTAGTTTTCACAACCCATGTAAATGTTTTGTAGTTATTGTAAGATTCTTGATGAACTACAAAATGTTTTGTAGTTTCTTAATGTTTAAAAGGGAACACCTCTAGGGTCATATATGCGTACAAGTGTAGACGTATTTGGAGTTAAAAGCATAACAGTAAGACGAAAAATCTTTGAGGGCTTTGAAGTCCTTGAAGTCACCTGTAACGGTGATGGTAGAAAAACTACCATGAATCTATTTACATATGAAAAAGATGTAAAAATGGACTTTCTTGAGGATATAATTGTTGAGGAAGAATGAAAAAAAATTGGGGGGCTTCGGCCTTCCTTTTTTTTTGAAGATGAAAAGTTTTGTAGTTTTTTGTAGTTTTTCTTTTGTAGTTTTTGTTTTGTAGTTTTTGGAAATGTTTTGTAGTTTTTATTTTTGTTTTGTAGTTTTTGTTTTGTAGTTTTTGTTTTGTAGTTCCTAAAATGTTTTGTAGTTATTGCTTAAAATTGTTTTGTAGTGTTTTGTAGTTATTACTTATTCAGTATAGGTATTGTGAAAACTACAAAACAAATACATCCGTAAAAAACTACAAAACACTACAAAATAAATATCCGACAAGACTATAAGTAATGCTTGAGTAGCAAAGTCATGGAGATGCTAATAGTAGCCCTACTAGCGAGTATAATGCTCGTTGTATATGATGACGAAATGCGGAACGAAATGATAGGCCAGTTTATCGGGGAAATGCGCCCCCCCGATGACGAAGGTGTCGAAATACCTAGTAAATTGACACAAAGCCAACGACAAAAGAAAGCCTTTGATAATTTACCTTATCCTGATACTGAAATGTTCAACGATTGGGAAATAGGTTTCTTAGAAAGTATGTCTAAGGCAAAAGATAGAGGATGGAATCTATCACTTAAGCAATTAAGTAAGTTAGAAGATATTATCTTCAAATACGATATGATATGGGATGAAAGAGAAGGTGTTTGTGCTTGTCAATGGGACAGAACTTACGACTATGACTGTCCTGAATGTGAACGTAAGGCGGAAAAAAAAGCCGAAGAAAAATGGACGAGAGACCACGCACACATGACTCAAGAAGAGATTGATATATTCTATGAGGCTATGGCCGACGCTGATTATCATATTACACATATTAATAGTGATGCGTCATTCAGATTTGATGGTGTATGCCCTCTACATTATGACCCTAGCGGATACAGTAGAGGTTGGTATAGTGAAGGCCCGAAATACTAAAAAAGTTGGGGGGTATATCCCCCCCTTCTTTTTTTTGGATTACAATTGTTTTGTAGTTTTTTTAACCTAGACCTTTTTTCTATTTTTTAACTACAATTGTTTTGTAGTTATTGTTTTGTAGTGTTTTGTAGTTATTGTTTTGTAGTTATTAATGTGGTCTAAATCAAAACTACAAAACAAAAGATTTGTAGTTTCGGACATCTTATTAGTAATCGTGCTGACGGCTGCTCATGGTCTGCAAATACACACCAACACGCCCGCTAATAACAATTGAATACCTAGAGGAAGGTTGCGTCCTTGAAGTCTATGACCTCGATGACCGCCCTTGCCGATGCCAAGGAGGTGACTAAATGGGTACTGAATTAATAACACAAGAAAGAGTATATTGTGGTTCTGACTTACTAGATTACCCTACGGGTGAATTATCAGTCAAAAGAGGTTCATATGGCATAAAAGGAATGCTAGTAATCACCGTAGGTAGTGAAGATGGACACGAATTGATATACTTACAGAAACAGCAAGTTATCGCCTTGATACAAACATTAGCCGCATCCTTAGATTATTCAGATGAAGGTCATATCCCTCATCCGATAGTATGGCCGCAAACTGAAGTACGAGATTATTTACAATAGATGCCAAACAACGAAAGCCCAAGTCCTCGGCCATGCTGCAACATGGTCGGGGCAACTATTTTTTGGATACATATGTTTTGTAGTTTTTTCTAACTCTAGTTTTTTTGGATTTTTTAAACTACATATGTTTTGTAGTTTTTTCTTTATGAAATGTTTTGTAGTTTTTGTTTTGTAGTGTTTTGTAGTTATTATGAAAAATCATAAAAATAGGTTCAAAACTACAAAACATTAATGTTGTCAAATTACCGGAAACCGGAAAAAAATTACGATTAATTGAAATGTGCGAAATTAGGCCAAAATCAAACATTCGTTAAAATCGCTAAAAAAATGTGCGAAATTAGCCTAAAATCAAAGGTGTCCGGCCCAAAAAAATGTCGCAAAAATGCAAAAAGTTCGGGAGAAACTTGGGTCATTTCCGGTATTCGTACCAAAAATAAAACCGTTGTACTGCGTTTCAAAAAGTGCGAAATTAGGCTAAAATCGCGGTCATGGTATTGATATAGTATAGTATAGGTTGAGAGGTCATGGAGAACCGCAGTGTTATCTTAAAGGAGGCCCTAACCGAGATTGCCCTTGATGGAGAAGAAGTAAACGAACTTGTTCTATCATCTTGGTTTGGTGATGTAATCACCACAAAAGACGGTAGCAAATATCGTACTATTCATAACATGATTCAGTACGGTCTACCTACTGTTCGTATTCCTGTTGTATTTGGTTCAACAGATTCATACAAACACCCAGCGTTAAGAAGTTCATTACTTCAAGGTGATTGGAGAGCAAATGTGTACAACATAGACCATAACGGTAGAGTAGTAAACACAGAATCAGAAATCCAAGAAAAAGACAGAAGAAGTCATTCATCTGATTTGAAATCAGGTCTAAGATTCCCATGCCATATTCATCAAGATGGTTCATGTTTCGTTAATCCATTAAACGGACTAACTACTTGTGGCCTAATATGGGATGCATCAACAACACCTAGATTAACCGGAGATATAGCGAAATCACTACATCAAGCAGTTAATACCGGATTACATATGGAAAAGAAAACACACATACTATCTACTGACCTAAATGGCCGTGTTTACATTGGTAAGACTAAGACTCTTCGAGTTAATTCCGGAGCAGGTAAGACAGGCGGATTCAAGGATTTCGCTACTAGATACGTTAGTACTTGTTCAGAGTGTGGTTCAAAATCATGTAAAGCAAATAACGAGAATAAACCATGTGGAAATAAGCCGATGAGATACACTCTAGTTTGGTCAAATGTTTCCGGTCTTGTTCAAGTTGGATTAGACCCACGACAGGACACATATGACGACATAATCAAGTCATTATCCGCCTCTGTTGGTGGTAGAGAGAATCTAGTAATTAGGAGAGTTCCTTTCTCTCATCTAGGAGTTACCGAATAAGTTGGATTCGGCAAGCCTTCGGGCTTGCCGTTTCCTTCCCTTCTAAGCGTGTTTTAAGAGCCGCTTTTCAAAATTAGGTAATCTTGTATCACTCACAAAAAAACACGGCGTTAAAACACGTGTTTTTAGGGTAAAAATATCAAAATCTAGAAAGTTGCCAAAAATTAAAAAAACACGACGACCCACATAGCCTACCACCACATTCTATATAAAATAATTTTTTTCAAAAATATTTTTTTCAATTTTTTTTCCACTGCCTTATCATGCTTTTTCTTACGCCTTTCCATTTGTATTCCTCTTTAAGTGGTAATCGTCTCATGTATCTGAAAACGCTGCTTGGATATACAGGACTCCACCGTGCCGGAACTTTAAGATTTATCTCCCTGCAAATCTCGCTTGTCTCACGCCATTCGTCAAAGTACCCTTCCTCGTACAAATCCTCTACAATTCTCTTATACAACTTCTTCTTTGGTAACGGTCCCGCCATCAAAATCCTCTCCTGTTTATTATTTTCCCACCTACACCACTTGTTCTTTCACGCGGCAAACCTTTTGTAGCCCCGCCCATCCACTCTCCACCTTTCATAGTTTTCATAACTACTGGCATATCGGGTGTTCTGTATGTGAATTGGTCTATGGCGTGTGCAAAAGCCATAACTGTATCGTTGTGTCGCCCTAAATCAACAATAAGACCTTCGCGCCACGCATGAGTTTTTAATTCGTCAAGTAGTATCTCGACTAATCTTCTAGTCTCATCGTTTCCATAGGGGAATATTATCATCTCACGCTCAAACCAAACCCTCAATCTGTTAAGCAGTCCTTGTTTAAGTGTTCTATTGCTAACTTTGCTTGGTCTATAATCTACCATAGCGCCCTTTTGTTGTATGAGCGCATCGTAAAGTTGTTGAAAACCTACATCTTCAGCAGCAACAGGAGCAGAATATCTCTTACTCATTTCAATCAACACGTCTGCTTGTTTATCCGGTGGGAAGTCATTACGTCTCCACATATTTACAAAGTGGACAAATCCCTGTTCATCCTGTCTAAGAACTACAATAACAGTGTAGTCTTGTCCTAATCCTTGTGAGGGGTCAAAACCAAGAACATATCTATTGTTAGGTAACTTGTCATTTTGTAATATAGTCTCCATGTCTAAACCCTTTCTAATCAAATTGTTAGGATATACTGCGGCATCGTCGTCTACAACCCTGCATAAAAACTCCTGTGCAAACTCTAAGTCCCCAATAGCCGCTTTTTGTTCCATGAGATAATTAAGACTTCTATGTTCCGGCCAAAGTGGTTCGGGTTTAATTGTTTCACCACTGGCTTTCCATTCGTCATAGTTTTTTATAGCGCCCCAAGTACCTTTTTTCCAAGTAGGGTTATCTAACATTTCTGTATGGTAAAGGTCTGTCATAGACATAGGAGTACCGACAACATATATTGATGATTTGGGGTCTAGCATAGGAGTGATTGCCTTTCTAAACCATTGTTGTAATGTGTGAGGTGACATATCATCTGAGTCAACTAACACGTCATCAAATGCTACACAAGCAGGGTGTTCACCACGAATTGCTGAACCTACTGATGTAGCCATAATCCACGCCCCATTAGTGAAATGTATTTCCGTTTTGTTACCTTTCTTTGGGTCAAGATACCTTGATAACTGCGGGTGACGTTTCATGTCGTCTCTTATTTCTTGTAGCCTTCTTATTGCTGTATCTTTACTAGCACTAATTAACCAACAAGTAAACGGTCTGTTATTGTTCCATTTGTCAAAAAGACATTGATGTAATAGTTTTACCCTCAAAGTAGTTGATTTACTGTGTCCTCTAGGCGCTATTATACAAACACGATGTACTTCTGCACCCTTCCTATCACCGTAAATATCCATCCATTCACCAATATGATGACCCCATGTATAACCAAGCCACTCATAAAAATACTTGACAGAGTTGCGGCTACGTTCCATAGCCAAATCTTGTTTGAAACTCATAGTGGGTGCAACTCCTTCTTACCACAGTGAGGGCAGATTTTACTTTCTGCTTTAGACAATTGCATACGTGATGCTGTCCATCCACAGGCCCAACACTTCGCACTAGTCCACATACTTTCACCTACTCATGTATTACAGGGGCAAACAGACTACCAATCATACCTAATTCTTTATCAATCATATATGCAGAAAGACCTGCACGTGCCATAACATATCCGTTACGACTATGGTATCTATCTTCTCCGGCTAGGCTAGGTAATTGGAATATCAAACAACCACCAACTTCTTTAACAGATTGATGGTGTAAATGTCCGTGAAACCACATATGATTTGCAGTAGTACCCCATTCTTTTCTCGCTTCATGTGCCATAAGTGTAGAAAGTTTATTCATAACTTTTCCGTCACCATGTGTAAACCCTATTAGGTTATTACCATAAGTTACATATTGTCTAATATTTGGGCTAACTGTAATAGTTACGTCGTCACAACTCTTGTAGTAAGCATCTAAATACATCATCAACATAATACTTGTGTGCCTGTCGTGATTACCCCCCATAAATACTAACTCAACATCACTTATTGTTCTAAGTAAGTCGATGTGTTTTCTAGCAAGGTCACATCCTTGCATAAGAATCTGTGCAGGTGTCGCAGCCATATCCTGTGCTGTACCCTTTGTAGTAGTACCTATATCATTATCTACATGAAACCAATCACTACCTACACCAACGTAAAACTTATCCGGTTGACTAGGAAGTCTACTAATCAACTCTTCTGTTTTATCTAATACTCTTTTTTCTGCTGTCTGCAAGTCATATTGTTGACCTACTTCGTCAACCCAACCATACTTACCAAAGTGTAGGTCGGTAGGAGATAATACTACTGCGTAATCTGTTGTATGTTTCATTGGTTTACGTTTTACTGCTGCGGGTTTGTGGTCTTTAAGTACAGAGAAGAAATCATTAGCCAAACCCTCACGTAATTGTGTGTAGGCTTCTGCTTGCTTCTCTATATCTTTCCACTTTTTCCTTTCAGCCTTTTTCATTATCTCTACTTTACGAATATCTAAAAACTTTTCAACCATATCGTCAAGAGTGTTTTCCATTACTTCTTCATCAGTAAACGGCTGCATACCGTGTTTCCATTTGTTTATCTTGACATATTCGGATACAATACTTGCCGGCATTTCAAACTCACGTGCCATGTCGTCAATAGTAAGTCCACCGCCAATATCAGAATATGCTTGTTTCATAGCCCTGTGTTTATCACCTTTTATTGTGATAAGTCCGTCGACGGTTTCCATCATTACAATATATGTATCATTACTTTTATCATAATACACTTTACTATTAGTAACTTCATCATTAGGCTCAACATCATAATTTCTATATGTGTTACCTTTCTTTATCCATCTACCTATTGCTATGCGCCATGCATGAACAGTTCTAGCAGGTTCAACATTATGTAGTAACTCAGCAAACTCAGTTACACTCTTAAAATGCCTATCATTAGCAAACTTTTCTATTAGGTCATCGCCACCGACGTACTTCGCCATGTTACCAACTTACTACGAGGGTATATAACTATTTGTAGTTATTTTTCAATAAATTATGTTCTTAACAAAAAAAATAAAACGATGTACTGCAAGGCTACTATGAATTAATTTTATTTCTTCTATAATGTGTATCTGTAAGGCCGCTTCTATCACTAGTATAGTAACAGTTACTAATTAGTTACTGTAAGTAACTTTTCCATATTATAGAAAAAATTAAAAAAATAAACAATAAAGTCGCAGTAAAGCGTTTAATTCTTTTTGTAAAACACCAAAATAATAAAAAAAATTAATGCCAATGATTAAAAGACAAATACAATGTGGCTTGTGTATGGCGGAGCGTAGCAGGTGGAACATATTTCGACCTAGAACAAAGAGTGAACCAAAAAATCCTATGATAGAAAGAATAGGTCTAATGGATGAAAGTTTCAGTGCGGTAGCGGGTGTACCCGATATTGTAAGAAATACGGAGCGTTTGAGAAACGATAGTAACTTTGACAATGAGTTTGAGTTATTTGACAATATGTTAAAGTTAGACCCCGAACTAAATGGTGCTGTTCGTGCTGTATCTCTAACAGCCAACAACTATGAAATAAATTATAGTCGTGGTAAAAATGCTCAGATACGAGAGGCTATCAGAGAACTTGTAGAAGATACTCTAGACTTCGATGACATTATGATTAACGCTATGAGAAATCTCATGGTTTACGGAAATGACATAAACAAAATTGTTGGTAAAGAGGGTGTAGGTGTAACAGACCTACAAAGTTTACCCGTAAAACAAATTACCATAGTTG
>Ga0208542_1000937_pt1 | contig 12865 bp, 15 predicted proteins | sample DEB08_DNA_3_FD_185495 | JGI IMG/M metagenome (GOLD analysis project Ga0208542, IMG submission 185495) | Aqueous microbial communities from the Delaware River and Bay under freshwater to marine salinity gradient to study organic matter... | ecosystem: Environmental > Aquatic > Marine > Coastal ... | reverse complement strand
GAGCAGGAGCAGGAGCAGGAGCAGGAGCAGGAGCAGGAGCAGGAGCAGGAGCAGGAGCAGGAGCAGGAGCAGGAGCAGGAGCAGTGCCAGGACTGGGACCGGGACCGGGAGTGGGAGACGAATCAGATGGTTGATTATTGGTGAACGCATCATCGAGAATTGTGGTCGTAGTAGACGAAGTTGATATATCATCTTGAGAATCATCCCGTTGTGCGCTCTTGAATGGCAAAAAATCGTTCTTGAGATCAGTTATACTAGTTTCGAGCCACGATGTCAAGTCATTCAAAGCCTGAGTATAATCATCATATGACATATTCGAAAATGTAGTTTCTATATTCTTATATCTAGTTTCATATTCGTTCATTATATTCTCGTAACGTTCATTGAATTCATCTTGTTTCTCACCATATATCGATGTAGCTTTACTAATAATCCAATCGTACAACGTTTTTGGACCGTAACCATAACCATACGGTAAAAATACAATTTCTTCCTCAACCGATGTAGTCGGTGGATCTCCCCATTCTTGGGGGAAATCATAGTTACCATTTATCGATCGATATACATATTCTTTTGTCTTTTTTAGTTTTTCATAATCTGCAAACCTGAAACACTTTTTTGTGTCAAAATTAGCCATAAGAAAACTACCACCTGTACACGTATATAATAATACTATACACGTGAATACGAGTAATATAAACAGGCCCACGAAGTATGATGTCGCTATACCCAACACAGCCATTCTATCATACACCGATATTATTTTGTTCTTAGATTGACCCATGTTTTCTTGTATTGTGAAAATTGTTTTTTGGTTGGACCTCTCGTCATTATGTAATTTGTCGCAGCCCGTCTAAAGTTATTTTTCAATCTTTCTGGTATACCATTAACATTTATCTGCCGAGCTATGACCATCTTTTCAAGATTTTGTTGTCTATTGGCTTTCCATTTATTCACCATTCTTTTCTTCATCGCATCGACATCCTTTTTGAAAGGGATACCCCTCTTATTTACATTCTTCAAACCATTGAGTCGCGTCTTCATCTCCTGGACATCATTATTGAATGAAGGCATTACATTCTTGTAACGCGACATCCACCGCTTACCGTAGAGTTCCACAATATCCCGACGAATTGTGTTGTCATCGAGACCTCTCTTCTTATATACTTCTTGTACCTTCTCCTTTTGTTTTTGTGTAGCCTTTTCCTTACGGGTTGGAGGTGTCTTTGGTTTTGGTTTTGGTTTAGGAGCGATCATCGCATTTCTCGCAATTTCGATTTTTTTACATAGGGACATTTTCGTCTCTTTTTCATCTAATTTGATTTTAAGAATACGCGCCACGCGCAATAATTCAGTCTTACTGTATCCAGTGCACGCACCTTTTCCAATTCTGAAGCTATTCCCAGAACCCGTCATCGCAACGTTTTTGTTTTTTGTTGTATTTCTAAACGAAGCACTCTTAACACCCGATAACTGTTTGATCTTTTCACATATTTCTTCCTTTTTAGTTGAAGATGTTATGCCGACTACACCCATCTTCTTAGCGAGATCAATTAGTTCTGATTTGGGCATTCGCATACATTTCATTTTATCAATCTTGATGGCGGCTGTTTGTTTTTTTGATAATACCGTTCGACGTTTCTTTGAAGGTTTACCTCTCACAAGTCTATCAGGAACCGATGATGTGAGTGTGATATCACCATTTTCATACATTAATTTCATGAGAGCTGATCCAGAAGCATATGCGATTGTCATGGTCGTCGGTGTTGACGCTCCAGATATCTGTATATTCCCACTCTTTGCCAGTATGTACTTGTGTCCACCATACGTGACATACATGAATGGAGAACGCTCGTTATATTCGGCATACGATGCACCGTAGCGTTTCATTAATTTTAACGGAAGCGCGGTCATGTCTTTAAAAATACCGTTTACTCTAAATTGCGCGCTAAGATTGTTGTATTCAATGGGATTGTATAAAAATGGCTCGCGTTCACTATAGTTATTCACGATAAAGCGTCTTATGAGTTCGGGTTGATTTGAGATATTCGTTCCTACGAATCCACTAGAAAAACGTATCTTACCGTTTTTATAAAAATTAAAAGTAGCTCCTTTTGTTTCTACGCCGTTTGTTATACTAAGCTTCAACTGAACAGTTGAAAAATTTAAGTTAATATTACCCTTTTTACCGTATTCGCGCGTATGTGAAAATCCAGTCGTAAATCTGCCATATATACCATTAATTTCTTTGGTATCGATATATAAACCTTCACCAATTGACGTTTTTTGAAGAGGTGTTTTTAGGAGGATTTTTTTAAGATTTATGCGAACACCCGCATTAAAATTCATATTAACATTCGCGTTGAACATACTCGGATTCAGTTTACTCACCTTAAAAGTAGTGGGTGGCGGTGAAAATGCACCGGCCACTATATTGTTTAAGTTGTCATTTGAAACTTGAACGTGGTTAGCGAATTCACCATAGTCTGTATTGTTCATTATATTTTTTTCAAGACGAGGTGGAAACCCCATTTCGGCTTCGATTTCCCTAACCAGGTTATTATTTGTAGATGTACTACTCATTGAATTAGGTGATGATGTGGTCTGAATCTCCACGTTCGATTTTTCCAAGAACTCTTTAATCTTGGAGCTCATCTTAATCTTTAGTATTATTTTTTTTAAAAATCGTCCATAAATCCTAGATTTTCTTCGACGATATCTAAACCAAAGATTACCGGCTGTTTAGGGTATACTCGATCTTTGTAAGTTATAGGTTCCTCTCTCACTTCAATATCACGCGAACTGAATGGACCGGCATAAAAATCTGGATTGAACTTCGGTCTTCCAAGGTTATTTGCCTGGCAATGTTGATTAAACAACTGCACAAACAATTTTTGAGGCACATATAAATCTTTTCCATACACGATGTTCGTAGACTCCAAGAAGTTATGTAACGTACTCGCAACCATGGCGACTTGGCGTTGGATTTTCTTAAAGTAATCCGGAACGACATTCCACACATCTTTGTTTTTGTATTTTTGTGCGTAGTCTAAATAAGCCCGCACACACTTATACAGAATTGCAGGAATCTCTTCGTTTAGTTTTTGATCGAGTTGTGGATCGGCGTCTTTGACTTGTTTCGTAAAGTTCCAAGCGAGTACGCGTCGAAGCACCGAACCGGAGTTGTCTTTCCAACCAGGGACTTCATTCCCCCCGAGAACACCAGGCGTTTTCCATTCAATTGACCGAGCTTTTTCGTGTTTTACGGCAACACTCACATCTTCACCCGATACAATCGATTGGAATTCCGCCTGTTCGAGTGCGAGATCACCCTTTACCTCAGGGGCGATAAACATGAGCGCATCGCAGATAGCCGAAAGACCGAATTTACGCTCTACATTATTACCGAGAGTCGAAACGTCTTCATTTTCATAAAACTTTTTGAATACCTTTGTGATTATCGTAGACTTACCGGACCTGGCGATCCCTTTGAAAAATGGGATAACCTGCCATCCATCCATATCTCCAACTTCAAAACACAACCGCCCACCCATGACATAGACCCATCGACAAACTTCTTGATCGAATTTTTGATAATCGAGAATTGACTGCATGTGTGGTGTTGGAATGTCCCACCAGTCGTTCACGTGAGAATAATCGTCGAATTGTTGGTCAAAATACTTACAACTCACGAGGGTTGGATCAAGACATGTAAATTGTTTACTTTCGAATGGATAGAAATGACAATCATATACACCCCTCTCCGGAATCCATTCCTTTGCAATGAAAACTCCGTTTCTAAACGACCACATGTGTCTAGTCTTTTTAATTTCAGGAAAATCACTATCAACACAGTTTGTCAAATGATTGATGACATCTCGAAATGCGGTTCCACGCGAAGTTAGATCCTTCCACACTTCGAAATTAACTTCCTTTTCAGCTAATTCATAAACAAACTCTTGAATAGTGTGCGTGGGGACCCATGCTCTAGTATAATGCCCACCCGAAACTCGTTGGACGCAACACTTACCTTTGTATCGTCTCATGTTCTTTTTGGATGTTTCATCCAGTACAGCAACGATCGCTCGTTGATATGGTGACATCTCACCAAGTTTTGCTTCATCCATGGGCGTCGCATCAAAGTACTCGGGGTCGGCATCAAATTTTTCAGGTAATTGTCGGGGATGTAAAATGCGTTCTTGTGCATTTAAGTGTAGCCGAATATTCTTGAATGCTTCGTTTATTTGTTTTATTAATCGACATATGCGTTCTCCAACGGATAGATCATCTTCGTCGGTTTGGTATTCGCTTAAATTAAGACTTTTTACGCGACTTCCCAAACTTTTCAAAAACTTCGTCTCTCGTTGTAATTTTCCATTCACTGTGTTCAGTTCTATACGCCTAGGAAACCCATCTTGTTCGAGCTCCGATGGATCAAAAAATTGGTCGTATCCAAGACGTACGATATCTCTGGGATCACAGTCAGTTTTAGATAGTGTCCATTTATGTTCTAAAAGGAGCAGAATACGCAAAACTTGTTCCTGATCGATTGTCTGAATCTGATTTTTAAGCTTTTCAATTTCAGAGTCAGATACGTTAGGATTTTTATCTATGTAATGCGTGTTCATACTCGGTCTATAATTATTACAACTTATTTTTCTAAGTTTATTTTTTGCTGACAGCTGTCAAAAGTTTTATAAGAATTTTATTTTGTACTTCGAGTTGATGACCGATGTTCATCAGAGCAGAGCACACGGTATCCCCATCAGGAGTGGCCAACACGGATGTCAGGAGTTCATCGAGCTGAAGTGGCTCTTCGAATACATCCGGAATCTCCGATTCATATTCGGACATATTTTCATCCACCTGGAAATCCTCATCATACATTTCATTTTCATCTTCATCAATTTCGTCGATGGTCTCAATAATTTCAGGGGATGTTGACATTTTAATGTAATCAGAGAAAAGACTGTTAAAAATTTTTCGCAACGTTGCGATTTCAGCCGAAAAAAAAATCTTGCTATATAGTACAAAAACTCACAATGGCTGGTGGCCTCATGCAACTCGTAGCTTATGGCGCTCAAGACGTCTATTTGACGGGTAACCCCAAGGTTACTTTCTTCCAAGCTGTCTACAAGCGTCACACTAACTTCGCGATGGAAAACATCGAACAAACCGTCAACGGTACGCCCACTGACAACGGTCGCGTCTCGGTCACCATCGCGCGTAACGGTGACTTGATCGGGGAAATGTATGTTCATTTGGTGTCCAAGACTTTGTCGTCTAAGACAGGCGCCGCTCTCGATTGCAACTGGGTCGCCGAACGCGCTGTCAAGGATGTGGAACTCAGCATCGGTGGTCAACGCATCGATAAGCACTACCAGCGCTGGTGGCGTCTGTACTCCGAGTTGTACTTGGACGAAACCAAGAAGGCGAACTACGCGAAGATGACGACGGCGTCTAATAATGACGTGTTCCTCCCATTGGTCTTCTTCTTCAACCGCAACCCGGGTCTTTACTTGCCGCTCATTGCCCTCCAATACCACGAAGTCCGCCTCGACTTCGATCTCTCGAGCGAATTCACCCATTACACCGATGGCAGCTTCAAGGTTTGGGGCAACTACGTCTACCTCGACACAGAAGAACGCCGCCGATTCGCGCAAAAGGGTCATGAATACCTCATCGAACAAGTTCAGCACACGGGTGCTGATTCCGTCTCGTCCACTTCCACGAAGCAAGTGCGATTGTCCTTCAACCACCCGATCAAGGAATTGGTCTGGTGCTTCTCTGAAGGTGGCTCGTCCAATGCCGCTCTCTGGAACTTCACGTCCAACACAAACGCTGCTTCCGTGGTCCTCGAGTCCAACGCTCGTGGTAAGGATGCCACGATCACCCAAGGTACAGGCGCTCCGCTCATCGATGCCACCTCCGCTGCTCGATGGGTTGAAGAAGGTCCCGCCAGCACGACCGCGGCTGTTGGTCCGCTCGACAAGTTCAAGCTTGTCCTCAACGGCCAAGACCGATTCAAGGAACAACCCGGTAAATATTTCAACCAAGTGCAAGCGATGTCTCACCACACCGGTTGCCCGTACCCAGGTGTGTACTCGTACTCTTTCGCCCTCAAGCCGGAAGAACACCAACCGACCGGTACATGCAACTTTTCGCGTATTGACAACGCCCAGGTCGCTGTTACCATCAAACCAACCGCGACGGCTGTCAACACGATGCATCTCTTCGCGACGAACTACAACGTCCTCCGCATCCAATCCGGTATGGGTGGTTTGGCGTTCTCCAACTAAACTTCTCGTCTATTAATTTCATTCTATCAAAATTTTAAAATTCAAATATTTGATTGCATTTTAAAACTTTGTCATTCCATTCGCGTGAGGTGTTCTCTACAAACAGCCTTATATGATTCGTCACCACCGATGAGTTCTAATGAATCAGAACGACATATTCGTTTTGTAAATGGTCCGGGTGTACCGTCTTTGCAATCCATACACAACGCCGATAATTTTACGACTTCGCACGCGATGGGAATACAGTCGATTATCTCCCCAAACTTTTGTTGCTTATAATCACCATCTAAACCAGCGATGATGACAGTTTTTTTAAGAAATAAACACGTACATATAAAATCTTTCAGGTTTTTGAAAAATTGAGCTTCATCTATCGCCACCACATCGGCTTCGCAAAATTCAGGGTGTATGAAACAATGAGATATATTTTCAACTTTGATGCACGGAAAATTTACATTATCATGTGTTTTTAATACATCGTGAGATGACCGCGTATCTCTCGACGAATTGATGACTATGATTTTTTTGTCGAGTACACTGTATCGTTTAAGTCTGCGTATGAGTTCGGATGTCTTACCAGAAAACATATTGCCCATGATTATTGAAAGACTCATTTATGGTTTTATAAAAATATTCTCGTATTTTTATATGGTTGATATTCATAAATGTCAGTATAATGGACATAAGGGATGGGTTTCGGGTAAAACGGGACGGGTGCGTTTTGGTGATACAGTATATCCAAATATACTGGTTGCGATAAAATATTTACAATGATTATGGTTAATATGACATTGTCAGATTCGGAAATTTCAAAAAAAATTAAAAACTTACGAAAGACAAATGGTCATATCTACGCACCTCTCAAATATTTCAGGGGGTTAGATACAACGCGCGACGTAGAAAAACGTTATAGAAAAATGCTCAAGAAAAATTATCAAAACTTTGAAACAGATAAAGGTATTAAAACTAAAACATCGTCGTATACAAAAAAGTTTAGAGAAAAGTACCCTAAAGCCAAATCATTGAGAGACATATCAAAAGCAACAAAAATTCCCATAAGAATACTACAAACCGTATACAACCGAGGACTCGCCGCATGGAGAACGGGTCACCGCCCAGGCGCGACACCTCAAGCTTGGGGATACGCTAGAGTCCACAGTTATGTCATGAAAGGTAAAACATATCACACAGCAAATAAAAATCTACACAGTAAATAGATGATCGCGTTACTTCTTGTAATTTCACTCATCGTGAATGTGATAGTTGGATATCATATATCCGCACAAAAGGGAAATCACAAAGGTGGTGATATCCATGACGTAGGATTTGAAATTTTACCGAATTTGGAAAAATATGAACATCTCCCCGATTATTTGTTGATTGTCCCACTCACTTTTCTTGTGTATAATTGGTCGAGTTGGAGTGCGATTAAGAAGAAAAATTATATGACTTTACTCACTGTCATGTTCTTTGCGAGAGCTATATGTAATGCAGTCACGATCATGCCATACACGAAAGAAAAACCATGCGAAATAAAACCGAGATTTGGGTTTTGTAATGATTATACCTTTTCCGGTCACACTACCGTGAATCTAGTAACATCAGAGTTCATCGGCGCGCCATTATGGCCCGTATGGCCGATTGTTTCTTCAATTATCTCGATATTGACCAGAGATCATTACACGATCGATATTGTCATCGCTTGGATTCTCTTCTTTGCGCTCAAATGCAACATCATCAACTGATAAAATCATTTTTCGCACTTCGTCGTAAAGAACCGCAAGAAGTGCGGCTTTATAGGCTAAAAACCCTATAAATGTAGCACCGTAGTCGAAATCAAACGCGAAAGGTGCGTTGTTCCACATTGTTTCAAAAATGGCCGTCCCCACGGGAACTAACAACTGTTTCTGAAAAGGTGTAGATTTTTCAATATTATCGACGCGTTGCGTCAATGATCCTATGTAAGCCAATGATGATATGACACCTAACGTGGCTGATATACCTTCTTCCGCCCCTTGTGTTACGAAGTACATTGAACTAATCACTGTACCATAGCCCAAAGTTGTTCTGTTAATATTTGTTTTAAGTTTTTCATATTCCGTCTTTGGGTTATTATATTTTACGATACAATTGTGAATTTTCCAAATAGTATTCATTAATCATTGATAGATTTAAACCTTTATAAAGATTATAAACCAATGTAAAGTAGAAATGAACCTTCGTGTTAAGAAGCTCAATCAAAATGCCACTCTTCCGACTCGTGGTTCTGGTGGTGCTGTTGGATACGATCTATATAGCATCGAAGAAGTTGTGGTCCCTCCTACACACCGAGCTCTTGTCGGGACAGGGATCGCGATTGTTTTACCAGTAGGGGTCTACGGACGTGTAGCACCTCGTTCGGGTCTCACAGTGAAGCATGGTATTCAAGTAGGCGCGGGTGTCATCGATCCAGACTATACGGGTGAGGTCAAAGTCGTTCTCTTCAATCATGGAGACAAAGACTTTGAGGTGAAGAAAGGAGACCGAATCGCTCAACTCATCCTTGAGCGCTGTGAGACACCTGATGTCGAAGAAGTTGATGACATTAAGGATACTGAAAGAGGTGCGAATGGTTTCGGTTCCACGGGTATCTAGTATTTTTTATGGTAATCAGCAAACCACATAGACTCTGGTGTAGGCATGAAAAGAATGCCTTTTCGCATTGTCATAAATAGTTGTGCTTGGGGTACGGTTGGATAGCTCCACAGAAGCCAACGATCCCAGTACCCCTGACGGAACGGATCATCCCAATCTTCTTCGGTACTTTTATCGACATTGAGCATACCTCGTTGGATTTCGTATGGGTCTGTCTCCATGCGTACTTCACTGGGAATGACTGCTCCTCTTTTAAGGAGATGGGCGCGCATGATCTTGGGATTCCCGTGTTGCGTGTAATCGCGGAAGTCATTGTGTCCAAAATCAATAGCTCTCTTATCTGGAAGTAATACTCGGTATTTATGGGAAATTGATGGACTGGGTTGAAGAACGACGTGCATATATTTTATATAACAACTAATTTATAAGTAATTAAATATTCGTTTTGGTCTTTGCCGTCCATGGCTTAAAGTTATTTAACTTAGATCTGAAAATGTTCGAAGATAATAACTTATAGACGTTTTTATTATTCGTCTTTAAATCTTCTACCTTTTTCAGAGTATTCATGATTGTATCTTTGGTAAATAGTCCCTTTTTACTCTTAATCAATGATATATGATCTAAAATTAACGTTTCTCGCGCCGATCGCCGACCGCGTGGGTTTTCCTTTGCGACTTTTATATAAGGATCCAATTTCATGATTAATCGTACCTCTGCGGGAGACAGGTAATAAAATGGTTCCGTCATAGAATTTATGTAATTGATATTTCTGCGAGCGTAGATTCCCTGTTTCATAGGATCATATAAGTATGCAATCATTTTGGGAATATTATATAAAGCATCGATGTGATGTGACTTGAACTTTCCTTGTAAGAATGCCTGTTTGTATATTCTTGTAAATTCATGCGAGCCAAAAACCTTAAATACTTGTTTGAAGTCTTTGACTTGTTTTACCGTAGTAATTTTACCACTCTTTACGAGATTTGCAATCTCATCAATGTTACCAGCTTCAGCGAGAAGTGGTAGTTGTGCTATGAGCTTTTTCGTTTCGGGTGACGGTGGGTACGCTCGGATGTCTTTCTTACCGAAGGGTCTTTTTGTAAAAGGGGACTTTGCCAGTTTGCGATCACCCATCTTTTCATTAAACCCATTTTCCCACGCCTTAATTATGCCTTCGAGATAGTCGCGGTCATACACGTGTTTAATCTTGCCGTCATCGGTGACATCAACGATAAGGAAGCTACGCTTAGCCTTCGGAATCGAAGCCTTTCCTTTATTTGAAGCGAGTCCCGAGTTATTTATCCAATTAGAGACATTTTTGTTTGCATTATTTGGTGTGTTATTTTTATTGTCGTTGTTTTTCTCGAGATTTTTTAACATCTGTTCAAACTTTGATGTGTTTACCGTTTTTGGTTTTCTACCTGGAGATGGAGATGCATTACTATTGTTACCAAAATTGAGTCGACGTGCGACACCAGCATTCACGAAAGACATGCGCGCTCTTCGCATGCGTCTGAGATTATTCGGATCTATAACACGGGATCGGCTTGTTCCAATATTCTCCTCGTCTGTGTTAGAATTGGTGTAGTTTTCATTGTTCGTGTTGATCCGCACCGCATTGTTGTTTGACGGGTCTCGCATCTTACAGTTTATAAAGATTAAAATTGAAGTATATCCATGAAGACATACACATCCATCGATGGTATCCAAATCAAAGTGGGTGAGAACGCCAAAGAGAATGACGACTTGACACTCTCGAGCTACCCACTTGAATGGTGGTTACACGTAGATGGCGGGGCTGGAGCTCATGTGGTCGTGTGTCACGAAAACGACGTACTCCCTACTGAGACAAAGAGAGACGCCGCACTCCTCGCTGTACATCATAGTAAACCCGCAAATGTAAAAATGATCCGTGTTAATCTGGTTAGAATTCATCAAGTCATTAAGCATGACCGAATTAAAAATCATGGCCAGGTCTATCTTGATGGTCAGGTCTCACAACTCACAGTCTTTAAGAACAGAGAAAAAGACAGACTCGAACGTCTATTAAAAACAAGACGCGATGGTTAGACAAAAGACGATGTCGCACAACCAAGAGCTGGTCGCTATCTTTGACGAACTTTACTCCCTTTACATGAGTCTCGGGGAAGAGTTCAAGGCTTTCGCATTCTTTGACGTCGCTCGTCTCATCGAGACGCAGTACACCAACACTCCGATTAAGTGTGGCAGCGAACTTTTGATGTGGCGTGGCGTCGGTCAAGCGTCCGTCGATATTGTGAACGAGTATCTGTCGACCGGACGATGCCATCGCATCGATGAACTTCGTGCCGCCCTCGAAGCCCTCGATGAAGACGAAGATGAAGACGAGGAGGAGTATGATGAAGAGGACGAAGATGAAGAGGACGAAGAGGAGTACGAAGAAGATGAAGATGAAGATGAAGATGAAGATGAAGATGAAGATGAAGATGAAGATGAAGAAGATGAAGATGAAGATGAAGAGGAAGACGACTTCGATGACTGTCTCGAACAATTCTGGGATGATCATCTCACGAAGGTTGACGTGCTCGACAACGAGACTCCCCTCGAGTGGGTCAGGGCCACCAATCTCATCTACGATGAATTCGAGCCGTATCCGAAGTCTGCTCTCAAGAAGCTTGGCTGGTTTGCCTACGCGGACAAACACTTCAACAAGGCTCGATCTGTCATCGAGTCCCTGGCTCCGGCAACCCTTCATTTCCTCGCCGTCGAGCTTGAAAAGATGCAAGCCGGCGTCCCTAACGAATACACCGACTTTCTTTGCAACAAGTGTTTACTGGCAATCGAAGACCAAGAAGAATGTGAATGCGATGATGTCCAGACTAGAGAGTATTATAAGACTCTCGGTGTGAGATTTAAAAACTAAACGCATTCATAAATAAATGGACCATCAAGATTGGAAGCCCATCATCATCCACGGAAAACCTACGAAGCCCACCCCTCGGCCACACTACGAAGTGACAAAGGCTCAAAAGTTGGATCAGACGGAACTGGGAACCCACGAAAAGGTGTCGCTCTCAGTCGCGAAGACGATCCAACAAGCAAGAATTGCCAAGGGGTTCAAAACACAAAAAGATTTAGCCGTAGCAATGGGTATTCCCGCAAATGTAATTAATTCATATGAATCCGGCAAAGCCATACCAGATGTACAGATCATGCAAAAGCTACGAAGGGTCTTGGGTGTTAAGTTGTAGCTGTGCGTCTTCTTTCAAAGCGCCGTGCACAGAGTATCAATATGATTGGAAGTTTTATCATGGCTGCGATCACTATAAAAGTTATGTCCATACCTTAATATTATCAGATATAAAGATATATCACGACGATAGGGTAAATGACGGAAAAAAAGGAAAAGAAGCCAGAGGAAGAATACACGTCTCGGGAGACACCCGAAGCCATGCAAGAACGTTTGTTTAAAGCCAAGCTCGCTGTGATGGAAAAGGCGATGCAAGGTGAAAAGGTTCGGTACAAGCCTAATTCAGACTAGAATAATGCCCAGCAATGTAATAGACCTCTTCAAAACCCAAATCGATCAATTTCTCTGCCGCAAATCTGGCCCGCTGTCCAGTATTGCAGTAGACGAGCAGACCCTTCTTTGGGAGTTCCGATGTTGTTTTCTTGTTGATTTTGTCGACTGGAATGTGAAGCGCGCCTCTGTAGTGACCCGCACGATACTCCATCGCCGTGCGAACATCGATGACTTTCTTTATCTCACCCGAGCGAATCATCTTTTTAGCTTCCTTGGAGCTCACGAGGTTTTCACCAAAGTATGTGTAGGCCGCAGCTGCTGCGAGCGCGCCGAGGGCTATGAATGGTAGGACCATTTACTTTAGTCTTAGATATTACTTCCCGCCCAATTGACGATTTGTTTGAGTGACCACGAACTATTGATACTACTT
>Ga0208542_1000936_pt1 | contig 12869 bp, 14 predicted proteins | sample DEB08_DNA_3_FD_185495 | JGI IMG/M metagenome (GOLD analysis project Ga0208542, IMG submission 185495) | Aqueous microbial communities from the Delaware River and Bay under freshwater to marine salinity gradient to study organic matter... | ecosystem: Environmental > Aquatic > Marine > Coastal ... | reverse complement strand
CTACGGCTGCGACGATCAACGAGGTGACGGGCGAGGCTGTTGCTATATCGTACAGCGCCGGAAATATTCTATCGACCGTTGAGATTATGCGGGAACGGTTTCATTCGACGCCCATCGTGATCGTGGCGGATAATGACGAAAGCGGCGTCGGTAAGAATTATGCGGATCAAGCGGCGGCTAAATACGGGGCGCGGGTTGTCATGCCGCCGGAAAGGGGCGATGCGAATGATTTCGTAAAAGCCGGGCACGATCTTAACCTTCTTTTAAACCCACCAGCAACCGATTGGCTGACCAAAGCAAAGGACTTTTCCGCAGAACCCGCGCCGATAGCATGGCTGGTCAAGCATTGGCTTCAAGACAAGGCCCTCATTATGGTTCACGGGCCAAGCGGAGGTGGAAAAACATTTCTCGTTTTGGATTGGTGCTTAAATATCGCCTCCGGCTTTGATACATGGCACGGGAACAAGGTTCACGCCGGAACCGTTGTTTACCTGGCCGGTGAAGGCCACCACGGCCTTAGATCACGCGTTGCGGCTTGGCGTCAGCATCATGGCGTAGATGACCCAGATATGTACCTCTCAGGATCCGGCTGCGATCTAAACACGCCAAACGGCTATATGAAGGTTATCGAGGCCGTCAGCGCCCTGCCAGAGCCGCCTAGGCTTATCGTGGTTGATACCCTACACCGCTTCCTAGATGGCGACGAGAACAGCGCACAGGACGCTAAAACGATGCTTGATGCCTGTAACGCGCTCATGGCCGAGTTTAACTGTTCGGTGCTGCTGGTGCATCACACAGGCGTATCTGAGGAGGCGCAGCACCGCGCACGAGGATCGTCAGCATGGCGCGGCGCGTTGGAGATCGAAATATCCGTTACGCCGCCTAAACGCGAAGGCGATAGTATTCAGGTCATCCAGCGTAAGGCCAAGGATAGCGAAGTCGCGCAGCCTGTTTATGTCGATCTGATGCCGGTCGATATTAAAGGATGGAAGGACGAGGACGGCGAACCCGTTTCAAGCTGCGTCGTGACCGAAGGGGCGGCTCCGGTGAAGGTGGAGAAAGATCCACTTCAAAAGGTTAAAAAGACGGTCGAAGATTGCTGGCACGCTTCCGGTGAAGAGTATATCGGACGTAACCCATATGTTACAAGATCGGCGTTAGAGCATCTTTTAGATGGTAGAGGGTTAAGTCAAGCGACTGTAAAACAGTATTTAAAACCGACCCACGAAAAGGGTATTATCGGACCACTTTTAGCCGCTAAAGCAATCGAAGATGCAGCAAACGGATGGATCGTAATAGATGAAGATTGGCTGATCGGGTTCGTAAAATAAGGGTAACAAAAGGTAATTTTTAGGTAATTATTACGTTTTGTTACAATCGGCAGAAGTCTGCGGTTTTTGGGGTAACAAAAGGTAACACACCCCTTTAGGGGTGTTACCTTGTTACCCAACCGCAGCAGGCGGGTTACCACACAAGGAGAATGTAAATTATGACCGAGAAAAAATGGCCTTCGGATAAGGTCGAGAAAGTGCATATCGACAAGCTGATCCCATACGCCCGAAATGCCAGAACGCATTCGGAGGAACAGGTCGCGCAGATCGCGGCGTCGATAAATGAATGGGGATGGACCACGCCCGTATTGATTGATGAGGCCGGTGAAATTATTGCCGGTCACGGTCGCGTCATGGCGGCGAGAAAACTCGGCATTGAACAAATACCAACCATGACGGCGACCGGCTGGACCGACGCGCAGAAAAAGGCATACGTTCTGGCCGACAACCAACTGCCGCAAAATGCCGGATGGGATATGGATTTGCTGAAGGTCGAAGTCATGGATTTGGACGGAGACGGGTTTGATCTTGATTTGTTAGGGTTCAGCAAAGAGGAAATGACACAATGGTTTTTAGAACCTGACTTTGCGCCCGGCACAGAAGCCGACCAAGGCAAGCTAGACCAACTTGAGCCAAAGATGATACAATGTCCAAACTGCGGCGATGAATTTGATAGTCGAGAACATGGCAAAAGCTGATCTTAAAATTGATTGGGCTACGCATGAGGCGGCGAAATATGCCTGTGAGAATTGGCATTATTCTGGGTGTTTGCCTGTCGGGAAGTTGGTTAAGGTTGGTGCATGGGAAAACGGAAAGTTTATTGGCGTTGTTTTGTTTGGTCGTGGGGCGACCCCTAATTTGGGTAAACCGTACGGTTTAGGGCAAACGGAATGTGTTGAATTGGTACGTGTTGCGTTGACAAATCATCAAACGCCAGTGTCGCGCATTATGCGGTTTGCATTAAAATGGCTAAAACAATCTAATAAAAACATTAGGTTAGTAATATCGTTTGCTGACGCAGACCAAAACCACCACGGCGGGATATATCAAGCGACGAATTGGGTTTATAATGGACGTGGCGATAAAGCAAAGTTTTACATGATAAATGGAAAGAAGACGCACCCAAGGTCTATAGGCGCGGCTGGGTACGTCCAAAATATAGATGGTGCGCGTAAAATTGACCCATATGCGTATGTTATTGAATGTTCTGGCAAACACCGTTACTTAATGCCCATAGACAAAGAAATGGCAAAACAGATTGCAGCATTAGCTAAACCTTACCCAAAGCGTGAAAAGCAGGCGATGGCTTCCTCCCCGGAAGCACAGCGGCAGGGCAGCACTGACCTTCACGCTCCATAATTTTTCGGAGTGCCATAGTGGCTGAGAAGAAAAAACGAGGCAGACCGCCATTTAAGCCGACAGAAGAGCAGCGTAAATACGTTAGCCAGATGATTGCTGTGGGCATTCCGCAAGAGCAAGTGGCTCGTGCTATTGTCCCCGGCGGCATTGCCGTCGAAACGCTGCAAAAGCACTTTGATGAGGAAATCGCAACGGCTTCAATTAAGGCTAATGCCACGATTGGCGGCGCGGCTTTTCAGAAGGCAAAAGCCGGAGACCCGCAGATGATTAAGTGGTGGACAGCGACCCGCATGGGCTGGTCCGAAAAGCAAAAGCACGAAGTAACTGGCGCTGACGGCGGCGCTATTGAGCAAGTGACGACGATCAAACTTGTCGGCCCAGATGACAACTAAAGAGATCGAAGTTCCGCCAAAGCTAATCCCTGTGTTCGCCGGAAGCGCCCGGTTCCGTGGTGCATGGGGCGGTCGGGGATCGGGTAAGACGAGAACCTTCGCGAAGATGGCTGCGGTGCGTGCGCTGATCTACGCACAGGCCGGGACCAGCGGGATCATCCTCTGCGGTCGTGAGTACATGAACTCGCTCGATGAGAGTTCGATGGCAGAGGTGAAACACGCGATCCTGTCGGAACCGTGGCTCGCCGAACACTTCGACATCGGCGAACGCTACATCCGAACACGGTGCAGACGGGTCGAGTTTAAGTTCACCGGTCTCCGCTACAATCTGGACAGCATCAAGTCGAAAGCACGCATCCTGATCCTCTGGGTCGATGAGGCCGAGCCTGTATCGAGGGCGGCGTGGGATAAGATCATGCCGACCGTTCGGGAAGCAGACAGCGAGATATGGGTGACGTGGAACCCGGAGACCGACGGATCTCCGACCGACGAGATGTTCAAGAAGAACCCGCCGCCGAACAGTAAGATTGTCGAGATGAACTGGTCCGACAATCCGTGGCTCCCTGATGTTCTACGGCAACAGATGGAGTGGGACCGGAAGCGCGACCCGGAGAAGTTCGGGCATATCTGGCAGGGCGATTATCTAAGCCGCAGCGAGAGCCGAGTATTCAACAACTGGATCGTGGACGAGTTCAGGACGCCGGACGACATCGAGCGGTTTTACTACGGGGCCGACTGGGGATACAGCATCGACCCGTCGGTGCTGGTGCGGTGCTTCATCACAGACCGGACGCTGTACATCGACCACGAGGCGTATGCTGTGGGTTGCGAGATCGAGCACACACCCGCACTATTCGCCGGAAGCAGCGATGACTGGGACAACCCGAAGCAGTACCCCGGCATCGAGGGCGCTCTGCGCTGGCCGATTGTGGCGGACAGCGCCAGACCGGAGACGATTAGCTATATGAAGCGAAAAGGCTTCAATATCCGCCCGGCAAGAAAAGGGCCGGGTTCTGTAATGGATGGCATAGAGTTTCTGAAGAATTATGATATAGTCGCGCATCCGAGGTGCCGTCACACCGTCGACGAGTTGACGCATTACCGGTGGAAAGTAGACCCGCAGACCGATGAGGTGTTGCCTGTGTTGGAAGACAAGAAGAACCACGTCATCGACAGTCTGCGGTACGCCGTTGAGGGCGTCCGGCGTGCCAAGCCGTCGAAGCTGGGCATGACCGGAGAGCGACAACAGAACTGGGCCGAGGTGATGAATGGCTAAACCTAAACAGCCGATGAAGGAGTTGGGCGTAGCGACTAGCCCGTACTCACAAGGCTTTAACTGGGACGAGTACGTCCCACAGCTTCGTGGCCGCAACGGCATCCGCAAGTATCGAGAGATGCGCGACAACGATCCGATCATCGGGGCGATCCTGATGGCGATGGATATGATGCTCCGGGCTGTCGAGTGGCGCGTCGAGGCAGCGGATGAGAACAGCGCAGCAGAGGAAGCGAAGGAGTTTGTCGAGGGCGTCTTCGACGATATGGATCACACCTTCCCCGAATTTATCGCTGAAGTGACCACGATGATCCCGTTCGGGTTCTTCATTGCCGAGATGGTGTTCAAGCGGCGCACCGGCATGAACGGGGACACGCCGTCTATCTACGATGACGGCAAGGTTGGCATCCACAAATTAGCCAGCCGCGCCCAGTGGACTATCGAGGAGTTCGTCATCAGTAACGACGGTCGCCTTGAGGGCATCCGTCAGGACGGGGCTTATGGGCGCAAGAACGTATTTATCCCGGCGGACAAGTTGCTCCACTTCCGCACTGCCAGCCTGAACGATGAGCCGACCGGTCGGTCCGTACTTCGCAACGCCTATGTGCCGTATCACTACGCCACCAACATCGCGAAGTATGAGGCAATCGCCATCGAGCGGGAACTGAACGGTCTGCCTGTCCTGCGCATCCCGTCTGAGTATCTGAACTCGGATGCAACGGACAGTCAGATCGCCTTCCGTAACCAGATACAGAAGCTGGCGAGGGACGTGAAGCTAAACGAGCAAGGGTACGCCGTCCTGCCGTCCGATCTGATTGAGAATGACGACGGGTCGAAGACCTCGACGTATCAGGTGGGCTTCGAGTTGATCGCCAGCCAAGGGACGCGGGACATCGACACCACGAAGGTCATCATGCGCCATCAACAAGATATGGCACGGGTGGCAATGGCGGACTTCCTGATGTTGGGGCAAGGCGAGCGTGGATCGTTCGCCCTGTCGAAGTCAAAGTCCGATCTGTTCCTACGTTCTCTCGAAGGATACGCCACCAACATCGCGGCAGTCCTCAATCAACGACTTATGCCGACGTTGTGGGAACTGAACGGTATGCCGTTCGATACGATGCCGAGAATTATACCGGGCGAAGTCGCTCCGGTCGATCTGCAAGAACTGGGCGAGTACGTTAAAGCGTTGTCCGGTTCGGGCATCGACCTCCTCGATGAAGACACGCAGAATGTCCTCCGTGAAGTCGGTGGTCTGCCGGAAGCGGAGATCGACGACGACATGATGGGCCGGGTCGATGAGGTGATCCCCGAGATCGACGAGCCAGAGATGGACGAGCCGGAAGGGATCACCGAGGAGTGACCTTCATCCACAAAGCACTGTCGGGTTCGCAGACGGTCGAGTTGTTCGACCGGGCTGCGCGGCGTGCTGAAGGGCGTATTCGCCGGGCGTTGCTGGATGCCTTGGAGCGTGTCCGCGACCGTGAGACGGCTGCGCAACTCCGACTTCTAGTCTCAGAGCGTCGGGTGAACTCAATCCTCGAACTCCTCGATGTGGGAAAAGGCGACGACTTCGTCGCGTTCCGTGCAGCCATCTCTGAGACGGTTAGCGACGGGGCGAAGCTGGCAGTCCGGGCGCAGCGACCGGTCAAGGGGCCGGACGGTCGCAAGATCGAGTTCGTGTTCGACAGCCAGAACCCTCGGCTGGCGACATACGCCCAGCAGATCAGCGGAACCCGCATCCGTGAGATTGGCAACGATGTCCGCGAGGTCATCCGCACCATTGTCGCACAGGACACCGTCAACGGCATCAATCCACGCGACACGGCTCGACGGATCAAGGACAGTATCGGTCTGACAGCCCGGCAAGAGGCTGCGGTGATGAACTACCGCAGGGCGCTGGAGACGATGGACCCGGCAGCGTTGGAGCGTGAACTGCGCGACAAGCGGTCGGACGGAGCGGTGCGCCGCGCCATCGCCGATCAGAAGCGGCTGTCGCAGAAGCAGATCGACGGCATGGTGGACCGTTACCGGCAGAAGTATCTCGCCTATAGGTCACGCACCATCGCTCGAACCGAGGCAACGCGGAGCCTGAACGGCGCGAACCACGAACTGTTCCAGTCCTACATCGACGAGGGCAAGATTGCGAAGGAACAGGTACGCCGGTTCTGGACGCCGACACTGGATGAGCGGACCCGTATGGGACACCTCGAAATACCGCAGCTTCCCGGCAACGAGAACGGCGTCGGGCAGGACGAGCCGTTCCAGAGCCGGTTCGGTCCGATCATGTATCCCGGCGATCCGAACGCTCGACCGGACAACACGATCAACTGCCGGTGCACGGTCTTCTCCCGCATCGTCTCGATGGAGTTGTTGCGTCCCCGCCAGCAACCGGCAGCGCCGCCTCCTGCTGCTCCTGTTCCTGTCTCTGCGCCCCCCACAGAGCCAGAGCCGACTTTCCGATACCAGACGCTCAAGCAGCCGAAAAACGTCAAGGAAGCAGAGCAGTTCATTATCGATAATAAAATTTCAAAACAGGCCAGCTTTAAGGGTATAGCCGTTAAAAACATCGGCTCTAGTTTTATAGCTATGGCAGAGATGCACGAACGATTTGACATTCCACCATTAGACGGCACAGGCCCAATAACGCGGTTTGGCTTGTCTGGTGTTAAAGGTGCAAGCGCAGCTTTCGCCACCACAATCTTTCCAAACGGGGATAAAAAGCATTTTTTCCACACACCAACTAAATTCGGAAATATGAAGGACGCGGAGGAGAAGCTATTAGGGCAAGAGAAAAAGGTAAAAGCGTATGCCGCCGCACGGGACGCCAGAATTGCTTCACTTGAAGCGGTGAATAAATTAGACCCTGAATTAAAAGACAGGTTACAAACAGAGGATAATTTCTACGGGTGGTCGGTATCTAGCAAAACCCCTCCTCCAGAAAAATCCAGAGCGGCTACTGTTTACCACGAATATGGGCACGTCCTGCACCTCACCTCACACCCAATGTCTGACGACATAAACCGTTTCCTTGCGGTATATTTGCCGAGAAATTCTGGATGGGACTTGCTGCTGTCTAAATACGCATCCTCCGACAACGAGGAGTTTATTGCAGAGGCCATGTCGGTCTATATGACACATCCTGACCAACACTTCCGCATACATCCAAAACTACTTGATATATTCAAAAAGTACGACAAGGGGGCGGTTGATGGAACTCGATGAATTGATTGATGCTGTCAGGGCTTTACCGCCAGATCAGCGGCAAGCGGAAGCAGAAAAGCTAATATCCCGACTGCCAGCATACATGCAGAATGACGCTGTAGAGGACATCGGAGAGATTATTGCAGCCATAACTCCGGTCGAGGTGATCTGATGGCGAACACGATCAAACCTGTGGCGAACTGGACCGAGCGCCTCTGGAGGACGAATAACGCCGCAGACATTGCTAGAGGTGCGGTTACAGCAAGTTCCCCTTTCAGCACGTTTGGGGAGAGCGTGGTTACTGGAAGCGGTTCTACAATCGTGTGGTCCACAGGGATGCCTACAACATTGACGGTTCCAGACAGCATCCAACTGACCGCAGTATCCACTTCGGCAAGTGATACTGGAGATGTCGTTCTTAGATACCTCGATGGCGATCTATTCGAGAAACTTGAGACCTTGACGCTTAATGGGCTTTCATCTGTCACGACTGTAGCAACAGATATTCGCGCAGTGAACGCCGTATACTCTAAGAACGGACCGGTCGTGGGAGATGTAACTTTCACAAACGGCGGCACGACATATGCACGGGTTAACACGGGGGATTTACAGTTCCTCACGTCGCTGATACGTGTCCCTGCAAATCGGAGAATGATGCTCACCAGTCTATACGGAGGGTCTGCCTCTGGCACCTCAGACAGCCGGGTCCGTCTGCGGCTGGTGACTTCTTTCATCAGCGGTGATAGCTTCGCGGAAGATGGGGATTTGCATCCAATCGCAGGGATCGCCCTTCAGGATTCTTCGAGTACTTTCCCAAATTTTGGACCTTTCCCTATCCCAGCCGGGGAATGGGTAGGGTATACTGCAACGCATGACAAAGCCGCAGACATTACGGCGGGTATGTTTGGATATACGGAGCCAGAGTGATGCCATACCAAAGAACGAGCGAACTGCCTTCCTCAGTTAAGGACAACTTGCCAGCCGATAAGCTGCGACAGTTTATGGCGGTCGTAAACGCTCAACTTGAGGCCGGAAAGTCTGAGGAGGTTGCATTCGCTTCGGCATGGGCTGCGGTGAAGAAAACAGACTCGGTCAGAGTGGGGCAGCGGGTCTCGTGGTCTTCTAGTGGAGGAATTGCTCGGGGAATTGTGCGTCGTATCATTACAGATGGTGACGTGCCGGGGATTGACGGGAACGTGAAGGTCACAGGAACAAAAGATGCTCCTGCCGCCCAGATAGAAATAATCGACGATGAGGGCGAGCCTACAGGAACGATAGTCGGACACAAAGTGGAGACCTTACGCAAAGCCCAATACCAAGGTCGCGATGTCGATCTGAATAAACCGTTCCGTCTCCCGAAAGGGTCGAGCAAGAAGTTCGGCGTCTACGTGAAGGACGGAGACAAGGTGAAGCGCGTCACGTTCGGCGATCCGAACATGGAAATTCGTCGAGATGATGAACAGGCGCGTGCCAACTTCCGGTCGCGTCATAGCTGCGACACTGCGACCGACAAGACCAGCGCCCGATACTGGTCATGCCGGATGTGGGAGCGAGGGGCTAGCGTCAGCGAACTGACGAAGGCAGATGCGGAGGTAGAGATGCAGATCGAAAAGCGCCGTTTGTCGGACGACGTATTCACCGATCCAATCGAAGCCGGTGGCCGGGCGATGGAGTTGGGGCTGGAGGGCGTCCACGTCCACGAACAGGACGGGCAGGCGGTCTATATGCCGGGGGCAACGCATGAGGCCTATCTTGATCGGGTTGCAGCCCTTGGAGGTGTTGAGAGCGCCGCATATGAGCAAGAGGAGGACACTGGGGCTATGCTAGAGCGGGCAATTCGTGCTATTGTGTCGGCTGTCGTAGGGAAAGCGTCTAGTCATATGCGATCAGATATTGTAAAGTTCGACGAAGAACAGCGGGTTGTATGGGGCTGGGCGTCTGTAATCAGTAAGGGCGGCGAGCCAATATATGACACGCAAGGCGACAGCATAGAACCCGACGTGCTGGTCAAGGCAGCGAATGAATTTATGATGGACGTTCGGGTTGCGAAGGCGATGCATGACGGCGACCAAGTCGGCGAAGTGATCCACAGCCTACCTCTCACCAAGGAGATCGGAGACGCGCTCGGCATCCAGTCGGATCAAGAAGGCTGGATCATCGCCATGAAAGTACATGACGATGACGTCTGGAGCCGCGTGAAGTCCGGCGAACTCAAAGCGTTCTCAATCGGAGGAAAGGCGATCCGAAATGCCGTCGAAGGATAAGTACAAGTTAGCTGGGCTGATGCTCGAAGAAATCAGCCTCGTTGATAACCCTGCCAATGTCGACGCGAAGGTGTCGATCTACAAGCGGGCCGAGACACGCGACCAGTCGCGTGAAGCTGCCGGGGCTTCCGGCAATCCACCCAACCACGAGAAGGAGGACGCTATGTCTGACGTGGAAAAGATGGGCGAGCAACTGGAAGACCTCAAAAAACAGGTTGAACAGTTGACCGCCGAACGCGATGAGGCACTTGCCGAAGTCGCGAAAAGTGCCGAGGAGGTCGAGTACATCGAGTTCCAAGGCGAGAAGATCGAGAAAGCTGCCGTCCCGGCTCCGGTGCTGAAGGCACTCGAAGCACAGGGCGAAGCCCTCGCCAAAATGGAAGCGGACCGCGAAGCGGAAGCGCTGGTGAAGCGTGCGAACGCCGAACTGCCGCATCTCGCTGGTGATGTCACCGCGAAAGCCAAACTGCTGAAAGCTGCCGAAGGCATCGACGGCGCGATGGACATCCTGAAGTCCGCCGACAAAGCGTTCAGCATGGCGCTGGCTGAGAAAGGTCACTCCAACACCGAGGAGAACTCGGCGCTGGAAGAACTCGATCAGTTGGCGAAGTCGTATGCTTCGGACAAAGGCGTCAGCTATCACGAAGCGTATGCGGAAGTCACCAAGTCGGGTCGCGGGGCGGAACTGTTCGCCAAGCGTCACGCTCAGTAAGGAGGGCCGCACATCATGGCAACTCAAGATAAACCGTATTGCATCACGTTGGAGGCTGGTCAGGACTTGTCCGCGAAGCAGTTCTTCTTCGTGTCTGTCGCTGCCGACGGTCAGGTTGACCCGACGGGTGATGGTGCTCTTGCCGACGGCGTTCTGCAAAACAAACCGGCTGCGGCTGGTCGTGCTGCGGAAGTCGCAATCGGCGGGAAAGTCAAAGTCCAGTGTGGCGGAACCGTCACGCGGGGCGGCGCGGTCGCTTCGGATGCGTCGGGGAATGCGGTCAACGCCGCTTCCGGTGACATCATCCTCGGCACCGCTCTCGAAACCGGTGCCAGCGGTCGGATCATCGAGATGATCTTCCAGCCGCGTGGCGCACTGTAAGAAGGAGGGCTGACAGATGGCTCAACCAACTCCGGGCGATTATCATATTGATGCAGCCCTCACGAACGTCTCGGTTGCACTCTTGCAGAACCCCGTTTCGTTCGTCTCCTCTCGGGTGTTCCAGAACGTCCCCGTGATGAAGCAATCGGACAAGTACTACACGTTCGACCGTGGGTACTTTAACCGCAACGGCGCACAAAAGCGTGCTCCGGGTACGCGGGTGTCCGAGATCGGTTTCGCGATCTCGAACGACAGCTACTTCTGCGAAGAACGTGGCGTTGCCGTTCCGATCACGGATCAGGCCAAGGCGAATGCAGACGCTGGCGCACCGCCGGACCGTCTCGCTGCCGCTCTGGCAACCCACCAGATGCTGATTGAGAAGGAAGTGGACTTCACCACGAACTTCTTCGCGACCTCGCTCTGGACGACCGATGTCACGGGCGTTGCATCGTCTCCCTCTGCTAGCGAGACGATCCAATGGTCGGATACGACCAGCGGTGATCCGATTGGTGACGTTCGCACCGGTGTCGATACCGTCCTCGGTTCGACCGGCATCAAGCCGAACGTCATGGTTATGGGCCGCGAGGTTTACTCGGCTCTGATCGACCACCCGGACATCCAAGGCCGCATCAACGGCGGCGCGACCACCGCGCAACCGTCCCTCGCCTCGCTCAATCTGCTGGCGCAGATTTTCGAGGTCGATGAGGTCATGGTCGGCGAAGCGGTGCAGAACACGGCTGCGGAAGGTGACACGAACGCTCATTCGTTCATCCTCGGCAAGAAGTGTCTGCTGACGTATCGTCCGGCGGCTCCGGGTATCATGACCCCGGCGGCTGGCTACACGTTCTCGTGGTCCGGCTACCTCGGCGGCATCAACCAGTTCGGTTTTGTCGTCGATACGAAGCGTCGTGACGAGGAAGACATGGATGTGGTCCGTGCGCGTTCGCACTACGATCACAAACTGGTCTCGGCTGATCTCGGTTACTTCTGGGACAGCATCGTCGCCTAATGGATTGGGGCGTCCTTCGGGACGCCCCTTTTCCCTCAACACAGGAGAAGAACCCGATGCACAGAATTTATCAGACCAGCTTTCAGACGGAGTATCCGCTGTTCGCATATCGCTCCTTCATCGCTGAAGGCCGGAAGTTCGAGCGCGGACAACCATTCCCGTGGAAGGATATGGGCATCTCCCCGGAGAAAGTCGCCTTGTTGTATCGCACCGGCAAAGTCCGGCACGCGGAGGGCGACCTGCCGGAACCCAAAGTCGAGGAGCCTAAAGTCGAACCCCCTGTCGAAGAAGCACCGGTCGAAACCATCGACGACCTCGACGATCTGTCGATGAAGGAACTCCGCGAGATTGCTGATGAGGTGGGTGCGCCTTACAAGACCTCGAAGGTCGATCAACGTGCTGCCATCCGTGAGGCACGCGGATGACGTGGACGTATGGAGGAGCGCCGGGTACGGACACAGCCGCAACGCGGCGTGATGCTGTTCGGTTCCTAGTCGGCGACACCGACACCACAGATCAGCAGATCACCGACGAGGAGATCACGTTTGTCCTGTCACAAACGTCCAACGACATATACCGGGCTGCGGCGATCTCCTGTCGATCCATTGCTGCAAAGTACGCCCGTGAAGTGGACAGTTCCGTGGAGAGCATCCGCGTCGCGGCGTCGCAGCGTCAAGCCCACTACACAAGCCTCGCTGTCAAGATGGAGAAGCAAGCGTCGAAGTACGGCTCCTCTGGGCTGGGGGTTCCGCTTGTTGGCGGCATTAGCGAATCCGACATCGAGAGCGTCCGCGAGGACGACGACCGGGTCCGCCCAGCTTTTCGCCACGATATGTTCAGGAACCCGCCGGACGACGACGAGGCTGACTATCTGGAGTAAATAATGCTCCAGTTCTCTGAGATCACAGGCGACTGGTCGGACCGCCCCACGTACATCGTCGGGG
>Ga0208542_1000933_pt1 | contig 12890 bp, 9 predicted proteins | sample DEB08_DNA_3_FD_185495 | JGI IMG/M metagenome (GOLD analysis project Ga0208542, IMG submission 185495) | Aqueous microbial communities from the Delaware River and Bay under freshwater to marine salinity gradient to study organic matter... | ecosystem: Environmental > Aquatic > Marine > Coastal ... | reverse complement strand
CCGCAAAGTAAAGCCCATGCCCATAGGCCTGCGCGCCCTCGCCCGTACCGATTGCCGATGTCCTGAACTTGCCGAAGGGCGCGCCAGGCTCGGGGGCAAAGGTGTGCGGTGTGCCGTGGTAGGCGGCCGGCATATACATCGGAACTTTGTTCTGCTCAATTGCACTCTTAAATGCTGGGAATCCTGACTCTCCTCGAATAGCATTTCCAATACGATCCAGGCGGCGGGAGCGTATGCTTTGCTGGCGTTGACTCCGCCGATCCCCCAACCCCTCTAGTATGGGATTGGCTTTTACCTGGTCGGCATTGACTCTGCCAATCGCCGCGTTGATGAGATCGCGTTGTAATGGGGTAATTCCGCTTTCGGGAGTACCATTAATAATCCCTTTCATGTGGTTCTGTAGGTATGTGGGGAGAAGTTTATATGCGTTCTGTGCATTCTCCCATGCATTCATACCGCCAAAGGCTTCGGACATCTTCTTCTCATATCCTTTGCTTTTAGCGAACCACTCGAGGTTTTTCTTAAATGCATCGACTGAGATGGTTTGAATATTAATATTCCCATCCTTGGTAATTTCGATGCCAAATGGGAGGCTTTTACGATCTCCTCCTTTTATCTGCCCATATACTTTACGGCCTGCTTTATTCCATTTTAGAGCGGAGTAGTAAAAGAGGTTCCAAACATCACCAGTATTATTTCTAAGGGTCTGACTGATTTGTTTAAGGGCGGCAAGCTGGTGAGGATTATATTTACCGGTCTTAGCAAGCTCATCAATTATGGATGGATCGATAAATCTACCTGAAGCTCGTTCCTTACCATCTGCGGTTTTCTCCAATGATACATGGCCTTCTCCGAATGTTTCACCTGCATCTTCTTTCTTACGGATAATTTGTAAAATATCCTGTGAGAGTTGTTTATTCTTTTTATTAACTTCTCGGGATGGGAGAAATACAGGTTTACCCGATGCATCTGTTTCAATCGATCCATCGTCTTTTATCTTTACCACTCCTCCGGCTTTTAACCTATTTACGATTGCTGGGTTTTCGAGATCCTTTGCGGTGAGGCTTGCGGTTGCAATCTCATCGGCAAATTCGGGGTCCACGAGGTTACCCCGTCCCCTGCCCTCGCGCCTAGCCTGTGGACCAAATCCTCTTACATCATCGTTATATTTTTCGATCATGCGTGTTAGGGCTGGTATTTCTTTTAACTCAGGGAATAAGCGAAGTGGATCGGCTACGAGTCCTGTAGTTTCTTCAGTAGCAAGCCCAATACGGTGAAAGAATTTACGAAGTCCTGGCGAACTGAATAATGGGTCAAGTATAGCACCCATCATCTTTGCACCGGCTCCTTGATAGTTGCGGGTGACAAAGTCACCGCCAAAGTACCAGGCGGCTCCATGCGATGCGAAGATTTCCCGAGCTATACGGGCATCGTTATTAGCATATGCCTGGTAGTCGGGTGAGTTTTTATCGACACCTGATTGCTCTAAGCGGTCTAGATATCTTTGGCGATGTTTAGCAAACTCTTTATTGGTCGCATATACATCTCTACCCTCTGCATCTTTAATGATAATAGGCTTGCCGTTTTTGTATTCGGTAAAGAGTCCAGGTTGGTTTTTCTCTACCGATCCTACTAACTGCTCAAGGATTTGAGGCATAAACCCAAAGGCATCGATATGGTGGGCAATCTCATGGCCGAGGACTGCGGATAATTGTTCTTGTGGTGCAGACTTTGTAAAGATCGTTACAACAGATTCACCATTCTCAACAGACCAATGGCTATTCCCCCTATCGTTTTGGAACCTGTAAACTACATCGGGGTTTTGGATAACTGATGTGGCGATTGCTTGGCGTACTGGTTTGGCAAGACTGTCATACATCCCAACCTCTGTATCGGTTAAATATGTATCTTTGTAGTATGCCTGATCGCCAAGCATCTTAGCCCTCACATCTGCCTGCGATCCATATCGGGCAAGTGTACCAAATCCTAAACCTGCGGCGATGAACGGGATGGATGCGGCAATCGCCCCACCGGCTCCGGCTTCACCGTCTACAGCATATCCGATTGCTCCAGGTATGGCTGATGCTCCGACTGCTGTCTTTGTGGCATTTACTGCACCTGTTAAGGTATTACCAAGCCCTGTTCTTGTAAGTGCAGTAGCAGGTGCTTTGAGGGCTGGGGATGGACCGAATTGACGAGACTTCGCAAAGATACCTTCTGCCAATCCTGAGATTGTTCCAGGTATGGTAAGGGCGGATGTACGGTCTAGTGTTACTGCGGTGAGTGAAGAATCAGCAGGGTCTAGTTGTGCGATTCTTTGAAATAGTGGGGAGGATGTTTGAGCATATTGTAACTGCTTACCAAGTATGGCGGCATCATGGCCAAATCGGGTAACCAAGGAAGATCCACCTGGTGCTAATAGTAATGCGAGTCCAAGGTTTTCGAGTTCAGGGGAAAACTCATTAAATCCACCTGTTACTACGCCAGCCGCCGCTGTACCCTGCAATGTTCTTGCTGTTGCCCGAGAGGCTGTCATTGCGGCTTGTTCGTCCATCCCGCTACGCATAAACAAAGTTCCTAGAGTTTCCTCGGGAAGTCTTTGCAGGAACTCGATTGTGCGACCCAAATATTCTGCCGATATTCCCGCCTTCTCCAATATTTTACCGGTCATGCGGTTTGAGAATGGAGCTTTGGGTGGAGGGGCTTTATCGATTGCTTGAAATAAACGAGCCGCCATTGGGGTATTGCCCTGCCCTTTTTGTAATAACTTACCTGCTTCTGCCTGGGCGATGCCTTCTGCTTTAGCAACCAACTTTTCCAACTTTTCGCCCGAACCTGTTACTTTAGCCAAGTTTTTCTCAGCTGTTTTGAGAAGTGCTTTCTGTGTGTTTGTTGGATTAGCGATATCAGATAGCTGTGCAATCGTTGATTTGAGTGCAGATTCTTGTGCGGCTTTTTGACCGGTTTTTATAATTGCACCACGAGCTATAAAATTTCTACCGAATGCTAATCCTCCCGATGCTAGAACAGTTGCACCCATACCAGGATCGGCAAACATAGAACCCAACATGGCAACATCTCTGTCGGGTTTTACCAAACCACTTTTTACATCTCTTAATGCCTCTTCATTCTTTTCAAATGGGCTGAGATCCATACCAGTATAAATTTGAGAAATGGTGGAGATTGCACCGCCAAGTTGTAAGCCAAGTTCTGCACCTCTCTCTATGGTTCGACCAATATAATCTTGTTCTATTAAATAATCCAGTTGGCGAAGTTTTCGTTTTTTAGAATCTCCTCCAAAAGATACTTTACCTGTTGCGATGTCTTTTGCATCTCCGAGTCCTTGAAATAACTTCGCTCCAAGCATAGACATCATACCTACAGCATCGACTCCCATTTGAGCGCGAGTTGCTTCTGCTTGCGAATTGTCCTGTCTGCGAGCCTCTGCGATTACACGCTTTTTTAAATTCTCATCATCCTCGGATAGACCAGCAAACTGTAATGCCTGTGATAGGTCATCCTCGATTGTCCTGTCTGTTCTCTTCGATGCATAAGATAAACCTTTAAGTTGTTGGCCGGCTTTCTTTATACCTTCCTCAACGAGTTCGTCATACCTTTGTGATTCATCAGCTTCTCCATATTGCATGGTGGCATCAAGTAATCTGCTTGTACCATAGATATTGGTAACAAACATTTTTTTTACGCCTCGCCCAAAAGATTTTGCACCTTCTGAAAACCCTGTACCGAAATCTGCTCCCTCAAAATAATTATTATCCAATGCTTTGGTCGCAAGAGCCTGCACCTTTTCATCGTCCTTATTATTCTTATAAGCACGAAGCATCTTTTGCGGACTTACTTTGGTTTTAAGTATGTCAAAGTAATCACGTTCGGTTAATTCTTGTTGCGACTCAACCCCAAAATCAATGCCGAGGATGTCAGATTTAAGACGATAAACTGGCATTGTATTTACTGATTTAGGTTATCAAAATCGAATATTCTTATCCGATTTCCCGAGCTAGTTTCATCTGTATAATCGGGCTGATCTTTCGGAGTATTTGGCGAATTACTATCTCCAAGTTTAAGATTAAAGTTTTTCATTCTATTTTCTAAACGATTGAAAATCTTTTGTCGTAAATTTCTAAGAATCTTCATGTTTTCTTCCGCTCCATTAATTGACCATGAAGTTGGATTTTTGACTATATTATCAAGGATATTACGCTCTGATTCTTGAACTGTACCTGGTCCTAAAATATCTTCCCGTATGAGTCCTTGTAGCTGACGAACATAACTCATAGCCTGATCTTTTTCTTGCGATTCCATATACCAACCGTCTGCCCTTTTTTGACCCAATGCTAATAAGCCCTCGAAAGTTTCATTTGTTGTATTAAAATTGGGAATATATTCATCTTTGTACTTTATTGCCTCTGTCTGACTCCCTAACCTTCCTGTTATAGGTATTTTAGTAGTACCCAACTGAAGATAGTTAGACTCAGGAGTAAAAGTTTTGATGCTTTCAGAATCACTAAATTCAGTAGATTTACGATTCTCTTCATTTTGCTTTAGTTCAAAGTCTAAAATTTTACCCTTTAAACTAAGTAATTCTTCAGGAGTAATCGCCTTCGGCTGATTAGCCAACTCGGCTTGCCTAAGAGCTTCCATGCGTTGGACCGATCTTGTAGGATCAAGCCCTTGTTCTCTCGCAAACCTACCAAAGTCCTGAGATCCAAGGTTGGATACCGGTACTTGGTTTTGTGGCTGTTGTAGCTGTGCCTGCATGAACCGATTACGAGCATCGGCATTACCTAGTGCTGGCAATCCAGGTCGAGCGATGTCCGCTTGGCGCTGTGCTTGTGGGCTGGTTGTTTGCGACATCAGGGACTGCATGAATTGATTGTCGGCCATGCGTTTCTCCCCTGCCAACTGGTCAGCACTTTTCTGCCTAGCCATGTTCTGCCTGATCTGAGCCATTTGCAAATCGCGAAGCTCAACGGCTTGGTTGAACTTATCCATTTCCAAGCTGTAATTCCGATCAGCATTCATTTTATTGATGAACTGATTGGCTAAGTCTTTGTCTCGGCTTGCGGCTTTTGCTTCCTCATCGGATAGACCCATCTTGAGATATGCTTGTTCTCGTTCCTCTCTCTCCTGCTTATCCTTCTTCTTCTGATAAAACTTATCAATCACTCCTCCGATAGCATCTCCAAACGCTTGGTTCGCCCGTGCCTGTGCCTCCCCCGCTCTAGCTATTGGTGAGAAATCGACTCGCATGAGTCCCGCTTGAACTGTGTCTCCTATTGCCATGATATTAAAATAATTTGTATCCGCCTGACATCATAGTGTTTCCACCACCGCCTCGATATGTGCTTATCCCTTGTCCGAAATTTTGATTCTGATTAATGCCCGATTGTCCCAGCTAATCGCCGCCATAGATTCCACCGATTACTGATCCTAATCCGCTCATCAACCCACCAGCCGCACCAGCGGCCGCTTGTTCCTTTGCCGCATAGGTATTTGCCAGGTAGTTTGCCCGATTCACATATTCTTGCATACCGATATTTACTCCGGCATCGGGGTTGATCCGAGTGACTGATTCCTGTGGCAATCCAAATAAGGCGGCTCGTTGGCCATATCCTTGCTGGACGAAGTTTTGTCCTCCACCGGTGAGTCGGAGTGGATCGTATGAGGTTGCTTGGTTGCCTCGCATAGCATAACTACCAAGTGATTGTGCCTGGTTTCTGCTGTCTCGAAGTATATCTCGCAAATAATCCTCGCGGCTCATGGCTTGAGCGGCAATGCCCACATTGTCAGTACCTCTGCCTCGTGAGGTAAGAGATTCAAGCGCTGATTGATCTGCCCTTCTACGCATCTCAGGCGATAGGTCGGTCATCTGACTCTCGCGGTATGCATCGGCGGCCATCTTGTTTGCTTGCTCGACCCGTGCTTGCATGAGTGGATCGGATGCACGAACCGCTTGGGTCATATCCGCACCGAATCGGTTCATCAGGGAGATATCAGACCCCGCCTGACGCTCGGCCATTTGTGCGCCGAACTCCTGTGAACGCATGGCTTGGTCCTCGGCAAGCTGTGCCATAGGATCAGCGGCACGGCGAGCTAGGCTCATTTGTAAGTCTTGGTATTGCGGATCGTAGCGTTGACGGGTTTGCAGTAGTTTATTCTGCAAGGCAGGATCGGACATCGCATTTACATACTCTCTAGCTGATCCTCCCACATCAAACTTTTCTAAGGCTGGTGCATCCTTTCCACCGCCAAATAGTTTATTTAGGAAGTATGATTTTACGCCTGATGAGTTTACAGGCACACCAGCCCCGCCTTTAGATTTTAATAGCTCGGCTTCTTCGTTATTAATATAAGCAAGTTCCTCACCTTTCGGTGCGGCCATATTAAGGACTGTAGCGGCTTGCTTTAATGGATCTTCAGGGGCATAGGACATTATACCTGAGTCAGTCATCTGACCGCTTGCGCCCGAACGATTTAATATTTCTCGTTCGATTGGATTTATATAGGCCAATGATTCTCCTTCCGGTGCTTGGTTATTAAATTCATTCATCGCCTGATTGAAACCTGGGTCTTCAATTTGTGTGGAGGTGAAAATAATCCCATCCGAAGTTACCTGCTGGCCTCGATCATTCGTCCATGTCTTTGCCTTGCCTGCATTTAATAATCGTTCGATCAATCCGTAATCATCGTAATCGGTGTAAAGCGGTACAAAATTCCATAAATTCATAATTCGATTAGGTTTTAATGATGTAATTTAAAATGATGGTTGGTTGGACATTGTTGTGTGCTTGGCCTCCACCTGTGGGATCTGTTTGGACTGTTTGGTTACCGGTTTTTGCACCACTGCCACCTTGGGCTTGTTCCGAAGCATTTTCATTGTTATTATATCCGTGAGTATGACTAGGCATCTCAGCTTCTAACAGGGTGTGTGTTTCAGCACCACCTGTAGCCCCTAATATGTCTCCATCTATTCCGTTTATAGTGGATGATGGATTAGTTAATCGATCAGCAGAAGTGCCTCCCATGTCGTCCTGACCAGCAATGACTCGTCCTCGAAGGTCGGGTATGTTAAAAGTGGTTGAGCCATTTCCTACGCCGTAGGTTGTTCCTAATGCCAAAAAAAGCGGCGTACTAACTCCAGGTGATATTTCTCTATTATATTCAGAGCCATCACAATATATCCAATCGCCCGCAACCCCCGGTAAAGATATACCAGCATAAGAGAGAACTGTCCCTGTCGGCATAAGTACACTTACCGCCGCGCTATCGAGCTTGTCCGCTGTAACCGAGCCATCCTTGATGTGGTTGGTGTCAACTGCTCGATTTGCATCTACCGAAGCATCACTCGCCAACTCGTTTGAGCCTATCCCATTGCTTGGGACTTTAAGTTTACCATCGCCCCCAGGTACGCCATAAATTGAGTTATTTACAATTATTGTGGACCCATCTGCTGGATCATCAAAGTTTGCAAGATCCACAATGTCTTGCAGTTTTTGCGCGGTTACTTGGTCGCCTGATGCGAAGGTTTGTCCTCGTGATAATATTGCCATGATTAATGTCCTCTATGAAATGGATGTGGTTGATCGGTTGGTGATTCTTGCGTCTACTTTAACCGCCCGAATATAGGGTCTGCCCAAAGATGGTTGGATGTCTGCCTGTACGCCAAATCCGCGTTTGTTGATGCGGGTACGGAGAGATGCCTCTTCGGAGTCCGGCAAGGTACTTCCAAGCAAAGATGAAAAGCTGGTGGTGTCGGATACGGAGTCAGGATCTTCGGTGATGAATTGGATGTTTGCGTTGGTTTGCGAGCCAGTATTACTTTTCACATGAATCTCAGATCGGCTGAATACTTTGCGATCAATCGCATCGGCATCGAATTGGCGGGTGGTGAGCTGGCTAATTACAGGAATGGTTTCGGAGGATGCCTGACCAGGTGTAACCGATACAACATCTCCACCTTCAACCGCATCCATCTTATGCACCCCGCCCTCTTCGGTGGTGATATAGAGTGCATTCTGTGCGCCTTCACGAGCTACCAATAATTCACGAATTGCAAAGTCAATAGAGTTTACCGAATCTATGCTTTCAAACCCACCATTGATAAAATTGTAAACTAATATGGTGTTTAGCTTTCTGCCATTTCCTAATCCAGGTGCAGAGTCTAATGGTAGTGCCAACCAATATCTGTTATTGAAATACACACCGCATGATAGGTGAGCATAGTCCTGATTTATGCGATCTATGTAGGGCTGTATGGTTTCGGATATGGGTGTGCCTGTTCCTCGCAAGTGATACTGGTCATAAAACTCGACCGAGTAGATACCTTGGTCGGATAGGAATAAAATCTTGTTAGCTACCTGGACGATTGATTTGCGGGCAGATGCGCCGATCTCGCTCGTTACCACATTTGTGGACACATCAGAGAGAGATCCACTCACGCCTGTGAGTAGGTGGATGGATTTTCGGTTAAATGCGACAATGCTGTCTTGCGTGAAAGGCTGGAGGCCAACCAGGTAATCGCTCTTACCCGCAGATGCTCGGAATTGATTACCGATAATATCGAATGTATCTGAATCGAAGATATCCGAGGCCGCCAACTCATCCCTGATTTCTCGGTCCACAGGGATAGTATCTCCTGTATACCAATATGGAACCCATAATCTACGCTGGTGAAATTCACCCCACGGAGCGGCTGGCATATGCTCGTAACCTTTGCCGATAGCTAATGGTTTACTTACGGTGAGTGATGCTCCGAGGGATACATTTGCGACCCCAAGGTTAAAGGTAAATCGATCATTCACATTGTCGCTATCCTCATCCGATACAGATGTGACTACAGCTTTTTGATTTACAAATAAATCGTAGGGGGATGCTCCAGCACGGATGGTAACCTCGTCACCTTTTTGGAGGTTATGCCCCGCCCCAATATCCATCGTGACCACACCATCGGTTGCCGAGGCAGTAGTGTCAGTAAAGTATTGTGGCGTAGTATATGCGCCATTACTCACCCTGGTAAAGTCCTCAAAGTATTCGACCTGTGCGCCACTCACATTGTAGCTGGCAACAGTTTGCGAGTCTGCCATCTCTACGGTGAAGGATGTGGAGGTGGGTGCAGTCTTTATTTGATAGCAGTTGTTAGGATCGTAAGTTGGCCAGCCTGTGAAGTTTGTTAGGGTGACAAAGTCACCTACTGATCGGCCATGATCTGCTGTGGTGTTTACAGTTATTACCTGACCACTTTGAGACGCTGAACTGACTGATCGATAAATAAGTTTTGGGGAGGCAGAAAGAGTGGTCTTGCGGGAACGAAAGATAAACATCTTATCAAACCCCTGTGCCATACCTACTGGGTTATCTACAGTCTCCCCACCCGCCTCGTATCGGCATTTAAAAAGTGCTGAGTCTTTTAAACGAATGATTACGCATAGGTTATTGGTGGCCGAGAATATATAGTCATCATTATTGGATGACGCATCGGAATATACTGCCGAACCATACACCGCATTTACACCTTCATCATTGATGATAAAGTTTAGTTTGGTCGCTATGGAATTTCCTATACTTGCGACCGAGGTTGCCCCTACACTATTTCCAGCAATAGTAAATGCTTCCTGTTCTCCTGAAGATCCATCTGAATAGGTGATCGTTTTGGTGGTGAAGTTGACTGAGGCTAATAAGAATGTACCATTTGGATCGGTAGCATTTGTGTAGCCTAAGCCTTCGATGGTTATGTTTTCACCAGGTATAAATGCAAGACTTGGAATATCGTCTAATACAAGGGTGACATTTCCGCTATTATCGCGCTGTCCGGCAGTTACCAAATATGGAATCCGTACAGCATCCTCACCTGATGTGATCGATCCAAATAAAGTCGATAATCCTTTGCGGGGTTGCCATGTGCCATCATCATTCATCCGGCCATTCTTCGACAGGGCGACCTCACCTGGCTTTAGCTGGTTCGGACGCAGACGCGCATTCATCCGCAGAAAAAAGGTGTCCCCTTCCGAAATGAATGGATCGTCTAAGTTTCCGTATGATCGGTATCGGCTCATCTATTTCTTGCGAAGCTCCTGGTAGAGTTTGATGCTCATGTATACGAGAGTCACCGCACCTACTGCGATGCCCAGGAAGGAGTCGATTGTGGATAAGCCAAAGGTGGCGGCTGTACCACTCATTCCGGCAACTGATACGCGGTCAATCATATTCATTTATCGTCTGCTGGGCGAAGGCCCAAAATAAAATCCGAGGATTCCCATAAGGGCGGTGTGACCCATATAGGCGAGGTGGCCACTCGATAGCGTGATGGGGTCTTGGCTGGCTGGGTAACTAATAAGACCGAAGAGCCATTCTGTTCTGCCCTCGCCATGCGCGTTGGTGATGGAGAGGAACTCTGCCGATGGGAAAAGGGTGCAGAACAGGACGCACAGACACAGAGTGCCAATGCCCATAAAAGCAATAATTCTACGAGAAAAATCCCGGAACTCATTATTACCTCCTTTAGCCAATTCAGCTTGGAGTTTAAGAAAATTTTCGTTTGCACGGCTTTCTCGTGCCAGTTCAAGCTCGTGCTTTTGGCGGCGACTCTCAAATAGCATTCCGAACCCACCCTTGAGCATCGCTCCAAGAGCCGTACTACCGCCCCCCGTAAGTAACATAAGAAGTATCTCGCCCATTTCACCTAGCTGTTCCGTAGCGGATTTCGTCTAACAATGCTTCATGTTTTGTCAGGCGTTCCTTAATAAGTTGGATATTCATATTTTGCATGACATCAGCGGGTAACTCACCCTCCCTGGGCCAAGTGTAACGAAAGTCGCTATTCATCTCGACCTCATGCTTTAGGCGTAGGATCTCCATCTCTAAGGTATTTAATCGTGCATAGATCAGCATGGCCGAGTACACCACGAAGATGGTCCCGCCAAAGACCTTCAGTAAAAACGCCAGCGGAGTCTTTACATTCGTATCCTCGCTGATGTTAGGAGCCATTAGGCAAGCGTGACACTTACAACTGTTGCGTCCGATGCACCCGAAGCATCACTCAAAGCGATGTATAGCTTATTGTCAGTAGTATCGAAAAACAGTTCTCCTTTTGTAGCTTCCTTCTTGAACTTCACCGCGTTTTGATCCGCACCATGTTTAATCGCAATGGTAAAGTCCTTCTTATGTAACTTATTGTAAGCCATGACTACTTAGCTTGCGGTTCCAGCACCGATACAAGGAGAGGTTGGGCGGAGGCGTAGGTCGCCGTTTGCGGAGTCTACGAATTGCGGGTCTACATCAATATTGTCAGTTAAATTATCGGCACCTGTTGTGATGTACCCATCGTATAAATCGCAATTTGTAAAGGAAGTAGTAGTACCTGTTGTGTTTCCTGTTACTAATGCCGAAGCTGTGCCTTCATGGCTAATGATTGTATTTTTTACCACAACTGTGCCTACACTTTTACTACTATTATTGTTGTAGTTAGCGAAAGCCATTTTCCCTGTAGCATTACTACAAAATGTACAAGATGTTATGGTGAAGTTTTTAGGTTTACCTGTTCCATCTAAATTCGCACCACCGCCTATAATACCACTTTCGTAATCGTTTGTGACTGAACCCATGTTAATTTCAAAAGCACATTGGTTCATAAATAAATCAAGTTTTTCAGCAGCCTGTCCGTGAGTTTCATTATCACCAAAACAATTAGCTGAGATTCCACCACCTAGTCGATCTACAGAACCCTTACATCTATTCATTGTGGTAGACCCTCCTGTGTCATTAATAAATCTAAATTGGTAGCCAGCTAGTTGACTAAGACTACCAATATTGAAGATTAAGTCATTCAAGGTTATCGCACCCGCCATCGAGGTATTTCCAATGCGAACCCCAAATGGACCACTTATAGTAACCCCACCAACAGTCTGTGGTTGGTAAGTTACTCCGTAAGTAATAGCGGACGCTAGGTCCAAGTGATTCGTTAAGGTGTATGTGCCATCTACAAAAATTATCGTACCTCCACTACCAGCGTCTGTTTCTGCGGTAGCTACGGAAGTGAAAGCGTAAGCGTTTGAGGCACTTGTTCCGTCTGCGGAACCTTGTGCGGTTGGTGCGATGTATACTGTTGCCATGATATTTAGTTAGTTAAGATTGGGTTAAGCGATTGTTCCGCCTGAGATTAAGATGGGTGCTGGATATGCCCCTATGTCGGGGTAGTTAAAGCCTTGGCGGATTGGTAAGCCATTGGCTCCTTTTGTGTCGGAGTCTCCGCTGATAACTGAGTAAGTGACGCCACTCGGAGTGACCGCTTCAATGTCCGGCTCGTCCCCGTCCTCCTGTACGCTGAATCCTTTAGCCAATGCGAGGCGGGATGATGGTGTGTTAACAAAAACATTCGCTCCGTCCTTAGTTAAAAACTCCAAGTTACCATCCGCATCAGCGATGACCATGACGGACTTATACGGATTGTCCGTAACCTTGAACGATTGATTCGGATACGCTCCGATGTGTGGGTTATCCGTTCCACGAAGTGCGATGGTGAGTGGGGTGTCTACATCTGCGGAAGGTACTGCTGGAACCCAATTCGATCCATCCCAATTAAGAAAGTCATTGGTGGTTGGAGCAACTGTGCTGGTGTCTACATCGCTAAGGTCATCAATCGCATGGGTGTGTGTCGCACTTGCGTAGTCGGATGCATTTAACCCATCCAACTTCGTCTTGTCGCCATCTACGAATGCACCTTCGGATGGTTGCAACTGATAGCTACTCAAGTCTTGGTCACCGCTATTCGTACCACTCAGGTTTCCAAGGTTCGTAATGTCGGATGCGGTGACAAACTTGTGCGAGGTTGAAGAGTCGTCGATGTCATCGGCATCTAATACTACTGCACCTGTTGC
>Ga0208542_1000931_pt1 | contig 12904 bp, 3 predicted proteins | sample DEB08_DNA_3_FD_185495 | JGI IMG/M metagenome (GOLD analysis project Ga0208542, IMG submission 185495) | Aqueous microbial communities from the Delaware River and Bay under freshwater to marine salinity gradient to study organic matter... | ecosystem: Environmental > Aquatic > Marine > Coastal ... | reverse complement strand
ACTGATACTGATACTGATACTGAAACGGACACCGCCAAAAAACCTGGAAAAAATCCCAGAAAAAAGCCAGTCAAAAAAGCAAAAACGGTTTTATTGAAATCATTGAAATTTCCATTGGATCCAGACGAGTTTGGATATATTAAACCATCTCTTAAAAAATTTATACAGTACAATACTGAAACTTTGTGCTATAATAATCCTCCGCGTGATTCAACTTTAAAACCAGGTGCTTCGTGTTTACTGAGGTTAGGTATAAAAAGAAACAATAGTCAATCTTTTTTAGAAAATATTGCACGAATAATTGGAAAAAAACTATCTACATTAAAAAATATGCTATTAGAAAAAATTTCTGTTTCTAAATTTGTATTAGCCTTTAAAGGTGAATTAATAAACATATTTTATGACGGCTCAAAAAAGGTCAGCAAAAAAAAGGAAAACAATCTTATCGAAACATTAAAAAAAGATACACATCATGATATTGTTAATGATTTTATGACTATAGAAGAATTAAAAAATAAACTTGTAAATTCATATTTTAATTTTGTGAATTATATTAAAGATGATAATATTAGTATAGATTATACTTATTTATGGGATTTTATATGTAAACCGGATACGGATAATGAAGCAGGTGTGTTATTTGAAGCAGGAGTAAACTTGGTGATTTTCAATTCACCACAAAATGATATTACAGATAAAATAGAAATCATATGTCCCAAACATACATTTTCAGATGAGATTTTTTCAGAATTTAAACCAACTATAATGTTATATAAAGAAGGTATGTTTTTTGAACCTATTGTTTTGTATGATAGTAAGAAAAACGCAAGCCAAACCACACAAATATTATTTGATTATACTGATTTAATGAAGGACACAATGATAAATACGCTATTTTCTGATATAAAAAACAAAATAGTCGAAGGATGTTCTTTAAAACCTAGCATACCTACCAAATATGATTTCAATAAAAACATATCTGCGAAACAATTAATTGAAAAAATTGCTACCATTAAAGATGCAGAAGTAATAAATCAAGTGGTTCATTATAACTTTACAACTATCGCAATTATTGTGAAAATAAAAAATAAAAATGTATATATTCCGTGTCATCCATCACCAATTATCATTGATTTAAATCATAAACCGGTTGACTCTAAAGATATTTTATTTAATGCTTATGATACATTTCAGTTATTAATAGATATAGCGAAAAATTACGACATTCCATGTCATCCATTAAAAATATTAGTTTCCGATCAAATCAATGTGTCTGGATTTATAACAGAAACAAATCAAGTTGTTCCAACCAGTCAATATGAATACGATCAGCAGATATTTACAATGAAAACCAGGTCGGGTTCATTCATTTCAGATAAAAAAAGTGTAATAAACATAACTGAAAATAGCGAATATTTTTCAGATAAAGACATATTAAAAGCATCAATAGAAGATATAGAACGCGTTACCAAGGTTCGTAATTTTTTGTTAGAAAAAAACTTTTATATGTGCTTTCGTAACATGTTGAAAAAAACTATTAATAGTGAAAAAAATGGTGCCCATAGACAAGATATTATTGATATATTAGATTCCCAAAAGGTAAAAACATCCGATACATTAAAACAATATAAAACTAAGTTTAATAAAATAAAAAAGACAATTGAAAAGTTGAACGATAAAACAATTAAATATGTTATTTATCAAAATGTAATTTTAAACAAACTATATGAACAAATTAGAAACGGGGAGACAATTTGTTTTAACAACATAAACGACGGTTTAATTAATTTACCAAGTAAAAATCTAATAGATGGATCGGACAATAAAGAAAAGTACATTATCAAAATAGTAGATGAATTAATACGATTTCCCAGATTAAAAAACTATATTTTATATAATAAATCTGTGACTAGTATAGATGTTATCAAGTATTCAATTAATAAAAATGAAATAATAATACTAGAAGAAGAACTAGAAGATTATTTAACAGATGTTATATTAAAAACCGCAAATCAATATGTTAATACAAACCAAGTTGGATTTACAAAACCAGTAAAAACAAAGAAATACAACCATAATTTTAAATTAGATTACAAAACGGAACACGATTATGAAAAAGCGGGTGAAAAAGCGGATGAAAAAGCGGGTGAAAAAGCGGATGAAAAAGCGGGTGAAAAAGCGGATGAAAAAGCGGGTGAAAAAACGGGTGAAAAAGCGGGTGAAAAAGCGGATGAAGATGATATAATATATAAACTAAACATAGAGAGATATGTTTCCGGAAATGAAGTAGGTGAAGCTCCTAGGACATGTGGGTTTAGTAAATCATCTAATAAAAATACAATTAAAAAGTTGTTTAACAACTATGACATAAATAAATCACTTGTTTTTCATAAAATGTCTGCACCGACAAGGGTAGATAAAACAAAAATAAATTGCACTTGGAATATATTTAAAGAAATATTTTATGATTATAAACAGCGTGAAATATCCAAACAAGACATATGTTATACTTTATTGCATATTTTAATAACATTAAACAAAGATAATGTAATTGTTACAAAACCAGGAGAAATAAAAGAAACCACCAACTACTTTAATATATTAAAATTAACCCATCGCAACAAAAGTATTGTATGGAATATAGATCAAGACGAAGAAAAACAATGGAAACATTTATTTAATATAATGTTATTACCGTCCTTTTACTTGACAGAATTTGAATTTTATTTATTATGCGACTATTTTAAAATACCATGTATTATACACGGAACTGTTGATAATACTAAAACCGCCTATGCAAGTTCTAAAATCCAACATTATGACCCATTATATACTACATTTAATACATCTAGTATAGGAAATAAACCAGATAAACATAGTAAAAATAATTTATATACAAATAAAAATAATAGCGATATATGTTACATTATTGGATTTAAACAATTTTTATTAAGTGATTACTATGATAAATCTGGAAATAGAAATAATATGGGAATAAATAAATATTATAGAAAAGATTTTGATATTCCATTTGATGTCGGGTTACTAAAATCAACCAGTGGTTTATATCAAATAAAACTATCATCCGAACCAGTAAAAAAATTACTTAAACATTCGGTCTCACCAAACGCGGCACAGTATATTGATTTGATATTTAAAGAAAAAACCAACGATTATACTGTATATGAATCATTTGAAAATGAATTTAAGAAATTTAAAGAAGATAAAAAAGACAAAGGTAAGAAAAATCCTAAAATTAAAATTAACAAATAAACAAGGCATAACAAAGCATAAAACACATAACAAAGCATAAAACACATAACAAAGCAATAAATAAGATAACATATATATAATATTTTATTTATCGATTAAACATTCGCATATTAAATGAGTTTGTCGCATTACTATTATTTTGGTTTGCACGGCGGGGTGTTCTATTTAAAGTGAAACTGGGAGAGAAAGGGTCGATCGTTTGTCGTCTATTTAAATTTAAATTAAATAAACTCCCACTACGATGATTTCCAACAATGGCACGGTCATCTCTTGTAGTCCTTATAACTGGCGGAGGTTGTGATACTGTATTGGTATGATGTTGGGTAGAATTTTCTATTTGTTCGTTTGGATTTAATGATACAATATTGGTTTCAGCGATGGAAGGTAATGTAATTGGTGGAGGAGGTGGTGGTGGTGGCAAATTTAAATTAATGCTAGATGTGATACTATTTAATACAGAAGCTCGTCGACTAATTCTAGAATTGGATTGTTCGCCGAAACGACTATTTAACAATCCAATGGGAAATGGGCGATGTCTATAAGTTTGTATATCATCGTTTTCATCAAAATAATTTTTCAATCCTCGTCTCGCCAGATTTTTACACCTTTTTTTCTTTAAAGGATGGCAGCTATATTCTCCATATAAATAATTTTTTAAAAAAGGAGACAGCTTTCTAACAATTCGCCGTTTTTCTACAAACGTCATTGGTGTATCAATTGTAATGTAATCTATATATTCTCTATATTCGTGTGTCATATTAATGATATTTTCAAATTTTTCAAAGGTTGAGCCATTTTTCATAAAGTCATCAATTGCTACCTCTTTTAATAAGGTATAATTGTTATATGAAAAGGTGGTAATATTAAAATCTGCTTCAAAAAAAAGCGTAATCCATTTAGGTATTTGGTAATGGCTACACAAAATACTTTGATATATATTGTGCAAATTAGCATCCGTAAATTCTATATTTGTATATGGGTTTTTCATTTTAATTGGACAACAAAACATGTTATCGCATTTAAGTAAACAACTCTCCCACATATTTATGATGTCACTTAATCTAAAATAATATATAGTATTGTTTGAAAACAATTCCATTTTTTGATGTGGTTTAATCATATCTAGCGAATTAAAATACAAATCATATTCGACACTTTTCTTTGCTTTTTTTATTTTGCACAAATATATAAATCTGCTTAAGGCTTCCTTGGTTTGTTTTGCTTTCATGTATTTTCTTAATAATTCTTCTTCTCCTTCAATTGGATTACCACATAATGTAGCATAAGTGTAAAAAAACATTAAATCACTCTTCAAGAAATTTAAAAAACAAGATATATGAGGTTCTTTGCCTTCTTTATTATAGACCCTTTTTAAATAATAAATTATACTATTTGCCATTTTCTTTAATACATAATGGTAATATAAAAATATTGTAGAGATAATGAAAATACTAACGAAATAAAAATATATAATTGTTATTATATTTTTTTATTTTATTTTGCTGTTATTTTGCTGTTATTTTGCTGTTATTTTGCTGTTATTTTGCTGTTATTTTGCTGTTATTTATTTGTCGATATCATTATTTAATTACTTTATACCGTTATTTTGTATTTATATGTCTAAATCATAATCATCATCTAATTGCCCTGTATTACTTTCATTTAAGTTTACAGTTGTGTTGGTAATTGAGATATTGTTAATACTACATTCACCACTTTCATCTTCATCCAATATATCTTCAACAGATGACTTCTTTTTATATTCGACCGATGATTGAATTGCGCTCAATTTCTGCGTATTTAATAATACTTGAAAACTACCTGTTCCAAAATATCCAAACTGACCACACATGATATTAGATGATACTCCAGTCATTAAATCTAATTCAGCATGTCTAGCCGCCTTTAAGAACATTTCGGGGGTTTCTTCAAACGATGCTTTTGCAATTGGACCAATATCATCATTATTAATACCGTGTCTAAATATACTTATCAACTTTTTAGAACAAGTCATTCTATCCGCTAACATTGAAGTATGATGGTAGTTGATATATGTGCCATCTATCGCCTCCAATAATTCATTGTAAATAGATTGTCTAGCCGCTTCAATACCAAGCGTTTTATACACTTCTTGAATATCATTGCTTGTAGTATTATCAGCATCAATCTCATCTTGTGCCAATATATCAATTAAATTAGTACCAACGGTATCCAACACCCAAATATCCTTTGGAACATAATTTCCACTTTCTTTTGTCATGTAGTTAACTACTTTTCTTAGTATAATCTTTGGAATGTTTTTAACACCTCTCAAAATAATATTATCTAACAATTGATTTTGCACATTTTTCAACTTAAATATTTCATCCGTTTGATCTAAATTACTGTGTTTGTATTGAGTGTTTGATGTTATTCGAATTCTAAATATCAAGTTTTCATCATTGAAATCGTTGTATATACATTGTATTTTATCTTTCATTGCATTTTTAATGGCAAAATCAACATCATCCATGGTGATGTTTTTATCCAACATTTGCTCTCTTGACATTTCAAAACGAATAATCCATTTTGAAAATTCACTACTCATGCTACTATCGCCTTCTTCTGCTCCTAATTGACATATCATAGATTCATATGCTAAGAATCGGTTAACAAACTCTTTATCACTATCAATCAGCGTATCATCTTTTTTGGGGTCAAAACATATCGTAACAGTGTCAACTATATCACGCAAATTAGTGTATTCCATTTTGTATTTCAACTCTTGTGCTTTTTCAATATTTTCTTTGTCTTCATCTTTTAACATAATAGTAACGGAAGGATTTTTGGGATTTTCAGACAACGACAATATTTCTTCGATTCTAGGTAAACCACGAGTGACATTTGACTTACTGGCTACCCCCGCAAAGTGGAAAGTATTCAGCGTCATCTGCGTAGTTGGTTCACCTATACTCTGTGCTGCTATCATCCCACACATTTCACCAGGATGAGCGATGGCTTTTTTGTAGTTGTAAATCAACAATTCAATATAAATATTCAGCGCCTTTCTGGTGAAACGATGCATGATTAACAATTTCTTTGGAGATAAATTGTAATACCAAGCGATTTTAAACAACCGAGATGGCTTCGTTAATTCATTATGTTCCAACTTTTTATATGCTTCATCGATTATAGTATATGTTTCCATTGGAGTAATGTCTACCATATTGTTTTTTAATGACAATTGCTCAATCACATTATTTAACAATCTTGTAAAATGAACTGGAATATGAACCGTTGCATTTCCTTCATAATTAAATACATGTTTAATCAAGTCATCTCTAACATCTACCATCATATCAATCATTTCCTTTGTTTTATTGCTTAACTTCACCTTTTCTTTCTTCATTTTGCTGATCACTGATTTGGTAAACACCGACAATATGTCGTCATCTTTTATATTTTTAGGAATTTGATAATGCATGTAAATATCTTCTAGCGTCATCTTGGCCAATGGCAATGATTGATTTTCAACATTCATCGGTGAAATGTTATCATCACCATATGAAAATTGTATAATCTTATTTTTATTATTTCGGATCGTCATATCGTATGTTAATTTTAAATCTTCTAATCCTTTAATCAATCGTCGCTGAATGTATCCAGTTTGAGATGTTTTAACAGCCGTATCAATTAAGCCGACACGACCACCCATAGCATGAAAATACAACTCTTCGGGTGTAAGTCCCTGTATAAATGAACTTTCCACAAATCCTCTGGCTTCAGGCGAGTCATCATATTTCTTGAAATGCGGCAATGTCCTATCTTCATATCCATATGGAATACGCTTACCATCTACATTTTGCTGCCCTAAACAAGACACCATCTGCAGAATATTGATATTCGAACCTTTACTACCAGCATTTACCATAATCAGGAATCGATTGTCCTTTGACAAACTTTTTCGACCAATCTTACCCGCTTCTTCTTGTGCGTTATTTAAGATTGAATTTACTTTGGTTTCAAACTCAATTGAATTTGATTTACCCGTATTGTTTTCAAATACAGATAATCGCAATTGATCAATCAAATTATACACTTCCTTTTTCTTAGAAGACATCACTGTTGTGATTTTTTTATTTGTGTCGCCATCCGCTATTAAATCACTTACACCTACACTATATGAACTTGATTTCATATAATCATTTACAAGAAACTGAATGCGATCAATGAAATCAGATGAACTACGGTGTGAAAAGTCATTAAATATGCTTTGAATCAATCCTTTTGAGCCACCACCCAAAGCTCCCTTGTCCAACTGTCCTCGCAAATACTTTCCATTCACAATTTCCACTATATTGTTTGTGGTTCTTCTATCTTCATCGGAATCAAATTGTGAATTGGGGAATTTAACAGACATTGGGGGCATAATATCAGAGAGCAACTCAAAATTAGTTGTTTTTTTATTAGGGTCTTTAAACAACTCCACATTAGGCTTATTATTAGACATCATTAAGTTCATTGCTTGACGCGATGAAAACTTGATATCTTGCCGTGTAAATCGATAACAACCCAATAAAGAATCCTGAAATATTCCAATAATAGATGCGTTGTTTGCTGGACTAATAATTTGATGAGGAATAGCAGCCAAATGAAGCAGCTCTGCTTGACTTTGTTCGTCTTGTGGCATATGTAAATTCATTTCATCACCATCAAAGTCGGCATTATACGGTTTAGTGTCTGCTACATTCATTCTAAATGTATTACCTTCTTTCATGATTTTAGCGATATGGCACATCATAGACATTCTGTGTAGCGTAGGTTGCCTATTAAATAATACAGGGTCACCATTTAACATATGTCTATGGACTACATCACCATATTCCAGCTTCACAGAATTACGATCCACATATCGCAACGAAATACTTTCGCCATTTTCACGCTGTAGTATGTTTGCTCCGGGATATTTATCGGGACCATTCAACATAAGCTTTGTAAGGAAGTTAATATTGCGCTTATTTACCTTTGCTGGAAATGTAATGTTTTTCGCGATTTTAATAGGAACACCTAATTCTCGAATACTTAACTGAGGATCCGGTCCAATAACCGAGCGAGCACTATAATCCACCCGCTTTCCCATTAAATTACCTCTTACACGACCTTGTTTTCCAATAAGACGCTCTTTAATCGACTTTAATGCCCGTCCAGAACGTTGTGCCACTGGTGCAGCACCAGGTATTCTGTTGTCTACCATAGTTGCCACATAATATTGTAATACAGTTGACCAGTTTTCCAATTGTTTTGCCGGCGCGTTGGATTTTAGTTTATCCTTTAAGGTATTGTTGATTTTAATTATAAGAACGATAATGTGTGATATATCATCTTCACTTCTTTGTTGTGCGTCGTGTTTTACAGAAGGCCGCACTGCCGGAGGAGGCACCGCCAACACTTGACACACAAACCATTCGGGTCTAGACCACACAGGACTAAACCCCATAAAATGGATGTCTTCATCGGTAAATCGTCTAAACATTTTAATCACCATTTCAGGCGTTATTCGCACGGTAGGCTTTTCTTTTAAATCTTGGCCGTTTTCATCAGTAACTCCTTCTACAGTAGGCCATTCCGCATAGATATTTGCTAAATCTTGTTTATATATTTTTCTTGGTTGTAAAGCACCGCAACCTCCCTGAATATCTTCACCACATCGAGTAACCTTACTTGCGATTGAAAATACATAGTCCCACCGATCTTTAGCACTCATTTTTAAAATGTGTTTATGCTTTTCCTTATTTATTTGTAATTTACTACATTTAAAACACACACAGCGCAATATTTTTTTTACCATTTCAAGATATTGTATATAGAATACTGGCCGAGCCAATTCAATGTGACCAAAATAACCAGGAGTCTGCATGTAATTTAATCCATCTGTTGGACACAATAATCCCGGGTCTAATACCCCCATTCGCGGATCAAATAAACCACCAATACAAGGCTTGTTGTTTGCATATGTATCGCGACTTGTAATCTCTGCTACAGAACCTTTTCTTATTTCTTCGGGACTTAATACACTGAACTGTATCCCGATAATTTTAGACGGATTTAAATCACTACTTTTTCCTGAATAACTCATCTTTATATTTATAAGAGATTATAGATATATTTATATCAATTTAATTTTATTTAATAACATTTATTAACAATTATTAACAATTATTAAATATAACTATATCAATACCAACATATACACAGCATTATTCATAATTAGTCATAAAATTGATGTCAATTAATCATATTTGTTAAAATGACATAAAACTTATTATTTAACTATTATTATTATGCCAAAAGATTCCGATAAATCAAAGAAAATGTTGTCAAAAAAGCAAAGTGGTGTTTCAGACAGTGAATCCGAAAGTGATTACAGCCATATTGAAGATATGACTCGCGAACACATGGATTTAACTCCTAAGGAAATTAATGATATGATACTTGACTTATTTCCTTTAAAAACCAAAAAGGAAAAGTTAAAACAATTGGAAAAAATCAAGCAATTTAAAAAACAAGAAAAGGAGAAAACGATTAAGGAAGCAAATAAAAAATCGAAATCAAAAAAGAAAGCAAAAAAAGGCAAGTTGTCAGAATGGGGAGATGATTCAGATCGTGAAGATAAAAAATCATCTAAACTGCGTCGTTCGTTTGAAAAGTTGAAAAAAGGTAAATACGAAAACAAAGTCTTGTCTAAGGTAAAGTCAAAGTCTAAAAGGGGAATTAAACCGTGTTTAAATAAGAAAAAACCAGCAGCAAAAAGAAAGGCAGTCGCAAAGAAAAAATATGTATCCGAAAGTGAACAAGAAGATGACAGTGAATGGGATGAAGAAGAAGATGAAACTGAATGGGATGAAGAAGAAGATGAAGATGAAGAAGAAGATGAAGAAAATAGTGGTTCAGAATGGGAGACAGCGTCGTCAACCGATGAAGACGATAGTGATAGTGAATATTTTCCAGAAAATGAGGACGAAGAATTAGATGACGATGAATTGGATATGTTAAAAGATGGAAATATGAAATTTAACATTATATTTACCACTGGTAGTGGAGATGGTGGTGAAGAAGATGGCCTTGGTCCAATGATGATGGGTCCATCAATGTCATTTGGAGATTTTATGGAAAATGGCGATGAATATGGCGACGAATATGATGATATTGAGGAATATATTACCAGTGATGACAGTGAAGAAGATGATGATGATAATGATGATACCAAATCGGGTAAAAGTAAAGAAAAGAAAAATTCTAAAAACAAATCGAAAAATGATACAAAATTTAAAAAGGGAGAAGTTGTGATGGTTAAAATGAAAGACTGGGACGGCTTTTATAAAGGCAAGGTTATAAAAGTGAATCGTTATAAAAACCATTCTTCAAAGAAAATGGAGGTTACATATGATATACGACTAAATAATAAGGATTATGAAGATGCATTAGAAGTTCCATCTACAAGAATGAAATCGGTTAATAAGGAAACGCAAGAATATGAAGAGTTGATAGAAGAAATGAAGAAATTGTCAAAGACGAAGAAAAAAGGCAAGAAAGCGTTTGATAAAAAGATAGAAACTATGATGAATGCGTTGGAAAAGAAAAATGAAAAAGATCAAAAAAAAGAAGATAAAAAAAGGAAAAGTAAAAACTTATCCAAGTTTAAAACACTTTTAAAAACAAGCACTCCTGTCAACGATTATAAATATTTCAGTGGTTTAAAGCCAGAACAACAAAAATTGGTTTTAAAGAAAATGAAAGATTTGAGCGAATATGATAAGGTTGAAACGCCATATCGTTTACAGTTAATAGAATCTGATATTCCAGTAGAATATAAATCATCCGCTATTAAAAAGATTAATAGTTTAAACCACATGGATCCTGGAAGTGGTGAATACTATAAAATTAAACAATGGGTTGATACATTTATGAAGATACCATTTAATGTTAATAGAAGCTTACCTATTAAGATGGACGATGGTCCTGAGAAATGTAAAAAATTTATGTTGGAAGCAAAAGAGTCCCTTGACGGAGCCGTGTATGGATTGGACGATGCCAAAATGCAGATCATGCAGATTGTCGGTCAATGGATTTCAAATCCGGATAGTGTTGGTAATGCGATTGCGATTCAAGGTCCTATGGGAACGGGTAAAACCACATTGGTAAAAGAAGGGATTAGTAAAATATTGAACCGTCCATTTGCTTTTCTGGCATTGGGTGGTGCAACAGACAGTAGTTTTCTAGAAGGACATTCATATACATATGAAGGTAGTTCTTGGGGTAAAATTGTAGATATATTGTTGAACAGTAAATGTATGAATCCGGTTATATATTTTGATGAGTTGGATAAAATCAGTAATACCCCCAAGGGTGAAGAAATCGCAGGTATATTAACTCACTTGACGGATTTAACACAAAACTCACAGTTCCATGATAAATACTTTTCCAGCATCGACTTTGATTTAAGCAAGGTATTGTTTATATTTAGTTATAATGATGAATCAAAGGTAAATAAAATCTTGCTGGATAGAATGTATAAAATCAGAACTAAGGGATACAATAATAAAGAAAAGATTACAATTGCCAACAACTACTTGATACCATCTATTATTAAAAATGTGAATTTTAAAAAGGAAGACATCATATTTCCAGAAGAAACTTTGACACATATTATATCTAATTATACAGAAGGTGAAAAGGGTGTTAGAAATTTAAAGAGAGCATTGGAAATAATATATACCAAGTTAAATCTATATAGACTTATGGATGAAGATACACAATTGTTTGATAATGAGAAGTCATTCAAGGTTGAATTCCCACATACTGTTACTGTATCAAATGTAACTAATTTAATAAAGAAAAATGATAGTATGAGTGCACCTCCATTTGGTATGTATGTATAAACAAAACAAATATAGTATATTAAAACCGACAACTGACACCTGAAAAGTTGAAACTTAAATTGAAGTAAAATAAATATATATTTTTTATGTTAAAAATATATATTCAACATTAACACCGCACAATACGACACAATATAACAAACACATACCTTTATATAATTACAAACTCACAAATTCAAGAATTATGAGTAACGTTGAAAATGATATTGCTAAATTAACCACTCAACTTAATGATATCAATTCTGTATTAGCGTTGCAAAATAGCAACGCTGAACTGAACGATATAAACACTGCGAAGTTAAAGGAAATGTCAGATAAGATGGAATATATTGTTAGTCAAGCAATTAGCGAATGTCCGATATGCTATAATCCTACATCAGTTAAAAACTCATGTTGTATGTCTAAGTGCGGTCATCATATGTGCACATCATGTTATTATAAATGGGTAGATGTTAAAGGAAGAAACACATGTCCAATGTGTCGTCGTGATATATTTTCGCGAGATAGTAAATTGAGAGATACACTATCCAGATTGAACGGTGTATCTTTTGAGCGATTACAGATATTACGAGGCAGTTTAAGATATTATGATCGTGTTAATGCTGAGAAAAAACAAGAACTTGCTTCTCTTACGGAGTCAGTTGAGCGCGTAAAACATGATTTAAAATTCTCAGCCAGAGAGTTAAAAATCATAGAAGTTGAACTTGTAGATA
>Ga0208542_1000920_pt1 | contig 13010 bp, 12 predicted proteins | sample DEB08_DNA_3_FD_185495 | JGI IMG/M metagenome (GOLD analysis project Ga0208542, IMG submission 185495) | Aqueous microbial communities from the Delaware River and Bay under freshwater to marine salinity gradient to study organic matter... | ecosystem: Environmental > Aquatic > Marine > Coastal ... | reverse complement strand
TCATACACTTCTGCAGGTGCTTTGCCTGCATAATAATTGTATCTTTCTAATCTCACACGATTAAAAGACTCTCTTGCCTTTTCTCTTAAAAGAGTAATCGTATTATATATGGTATAGTATTTAGAGTGAAGTTGAGGTATTTTAAGTGATTCATCATGTAAGTTATCTGGATCTATGAAAGAATCTCTCTCCCACATCTCCTGAATTTGTTCAAGATTCATAAGGGTGTTCTACCGTCAGATGCTAATATATTGTAAATAGTATACTTGAAAGTGACCTCTGCTGTAAAGTAATTGATGTCAGAATCAGTCGCCTGAAAATCTAATGAAGACAAATATGTGGGAAATAAATCACTAAATTTTACAATAGCAATATCTCTATAATTGCTATTCAAAACATGCAAACTTCCATCACTAAAAACATTTTTTCCATCTTCTACACCATCTTTTGTGATTGCATCTCTATAGTCTTGGGTTGTTTCTGGATATCCTAATCCAGTCAACCAATTATGAATTGCCATATAATTTTCAAGATTCTCATCAATTAAAAATTTTAAACTAAAATCACTATAGGTTAATCTATCTCCAGGAACATGAATATCTTTCAAATAATTTGTTTGTACAGCTGTTCCTAAACTGATATCGGGTATTCTTGCTGAAGTTGAAAAAAAAGCAACTTTAGGTTCTTTTGCCAGAGTAAACTTAAAACCTACTGGAGAAAGAAAATTGCGATTACTTATTTGCTTATTAAATATAGATGTCATTTTAATTACATTTAAATTTCTACTTAAGAACAGGACCTACTCCATGCGGAGCAACATATTTATTTGGATCATTCAATTGTACATAAACTTTTCTTTTTCCATATTGAGTCGGTGTCAATTCTTTATTTCCAGTTAAATCTCTGGCAGTTTGTCTCATCAAATCAAAACTTGTCGAACGATTAACTTTTCCGGTAGGTCCAAAATTACCAGTATCTTTTACTTGGGTTGTGATACTTCTTGTATCAGTTCCCATTGGTTTTTGAGTAAAGGTTACGTCAGATCCAAATTCTCTAGATGGAGTTCCCGCCCATTCACCTTTTGGAACTTCATTTTTTTTATACTTATAAGGAACAGCTACACCTCGTGTAGAACCTGAGAATGGTGTTCCATCAGCAGTTCTTTGAACTTTATCTCTACCAGTATTATATGATTGAGAAGTTGTATCTTTAGGTCCGTAAGAGCTTGTATTAACAGGTTCCCATCCATATCTTGCTTTTTCTGCTGGAGTATGCGGTCTTGGTGTGAATTGACCTGTCGTTTTATTCAAAACCCCAGGTTGATAATTTTTATGCGCTAAAACTTTTACATTTGGTTTTGGTTTTGATTTTGTTTTTGGTGCAAATGGATTCCAAAATTCGGTGATGTTTGCATCCTCACAAAACTGATTGAAAGTTTTCACAACAAGTCTTTTATTTGTATTTAGACAAAAAAAGAGGACCCGAAGGTCCTCTGAAGGCATATGTGAAAATTATCACATAAGGTTTGCAACCTTGACTCTTCTGTAGTAGCGGTTGTCGTTTTGCTTGATTGAACCAGGATGAGTTCCCTGAGTCTTACCAGCAAATGGATTGGAGACAATGCCGTAGCGAGTCTTAAATCCGATTTTTGGTTGGAAGGTGTTCTCACCAACGGCACGAACCATCTGAAGAGGAACGTATGGGCAATAGAACAGACCTGCGTCATAAGGTGAAGAACCCTTGTAACCAGCAACATAGTACTGACCACCAGATGGGTTGCCCAATGAGTTGAGGTTAGATCCACCAGAATAAGGATCGACATATACGCGATACTTACCAGCAAGAACACCAGCAAAGGTGTTGCCGCTTTCATCAACGTTAAGATTAGCGTTGAGAGCAGGGGTATAATCGAGAACGCCTGCCATGGTGAGAGCAGAAGCAACATCTGCGGAACAGATGATCATGTTGCCCTTTCCACGACGAGTTCTGGTTGCGATAGCGTTAGCATCGCGCTCGATTTGGAAGATCAGACCCTTAAACTTCTCAACAGACCAACGACCATTAGAGTCAACGTCGAGGTCAAAGATACCGGGGGAAGCAACGTTTGCCTGAGCACCAGCTTCGGCAGACTTATAGATGGTACGAATAACTTCGCGGTTGATTTCAGCCAGAATCTCAGTAGAGAGAATGTTTGCCAATTCCGCTTCGGCATTCAGACCATGAATTGCCTTGAGGTCCTGAGCAAGCTCAAGTGAGTACTCAGCCTTCAGTGCGCGTGACTTAGCGGTAACAGTGACTTTCTCGATCGAGAATGCCATCTGGTTGAAGTTGTCGTTGGCTTCTCCAAGTCCCTCTGCATCAGCAGTAGACATACCTTGACCAACATTGTAGTCAGTACCAGCAGCACCAGAATCATTCAGTGCGCCAGGATTGACACCAGATTGTGCAGTTGTACCGAAACCAACACTCTCAACTTCAGAGTTGTCAACATAACGTTGTGCTTGAGTAGCATCAAACCCTTCTCTCTGACCGGAGAATGCAGAATCTGCCTCGTTGAAGAGTGCTTCATCGCCACCCATTCCAGTATAACGAGAACGCATCGCAAAGATAAGTCCGGTAGGACCATTCATTGGTTGAACGCCAGCAACATCATAGGCGATCAAATTAGGCATCGAGCGTCTGATCAGGGAGATCAGAACAGGATCGAAATTTTTAACTCCATCTTGTGCAACAGAGTTAGTTGGACCTTCGGAGAGGAATTCTCTTTCCTCACGAAGCATTTGTTCTTGGTTCTCCAGGAGTTGAGCAGTTACTGCTCTGCGGTGAGCGTCTTGGATATTACCCATTCCCTCATGATTGAGGATAGGTGCCCACTTCTCCTGCAGATGCTCTAAATTGGGCATTTGCATTTGTTTTTACCTCTTAAAAGTTTTAGTTTGACTTATAATTAAAAAATCATTTTTTGGAGACTCTATTCAGAGTCTGAAGATATGATTCCATTAATGTACTGTTTGATTGCTCAACAATCTCAATTTCTTCGGAAATATTCTCTGAATTATCTCTTTGAGCTCCGGCATTTTCTGGGAAGTATGACTTACGCAGAGTTACCAGTTTCTCACGATAGTTCTCTTCACTATCAAACTCAACATTTTCGGCAAGAGAAGCGAGTTTTTCTTTCTGTGAAAGTGCAAGACCTTCGCAGACATCTGAGAAAATTACATCAGCAACTGACTCAGCTAATCTTTGATTCAAAGCAATATTTGTCTTAATTTGCTCGTTGAGTTTATCTTCCATCTCATCTAATTTCTCTACCATTGTAGAGAGTACATCATATTTTTCTTCAGGGATTGTTACATAATGATCTTCAAAAAGTTGCTTCATTCCAGTAAGGAATGATTCAGTCATTTCGGTCTTAAGTCCTTGTTGAACTGCAAGTTGATTTTCAGAAATCCATTCTTGAGCAACATACTCAAGATAGGCATCAACTCTATCAGTCAATTCTTCTTTGATAGCAACAATCTCTTCAATAAGAGATGTTTCATATTGCTGCTGTATTTCTTCTTTTACTTCAGCAACTTTTGCTCTGATTGCAGTTTCAAAAATAGTACGTGCTTTTTCTTGAAACTCCTCAGAAAGTTCTTCACCTTCGAGAAGAGCATTTACATCCTCTTCAACATCATAGATTTCTTCAGAAACAACTTCTTCCTCAGTTACTTCTTCTTCAGAAACAACTTCTTCCTCAGTTACTTCTTCTTCAGAAACAACTTCTTCTTCAGTATTTGTAGATTCCGCAGCAACAGCTGCTCTATTGACAACATCTTTTACTGTTGCAATAATTGGTTCTCTAAGTTTTGCCGAGTCATCATCTGTACGATAATTCTCTGGAGTTGGGCCGCCGAGATCCTCTATTGCTGCTTGTCCTGGAGTCATGACTCCAGAAACATTTCCAACTTGCATTGGGTCAGCAGGAGCAGCGCCTTTGGTTACTACGTTTTCCATTTCTTGTAAATTGCTACCAACGGACATTTGATTAGATATTTTTGTATTAATCTATATTTATTTATAATTTAAAGATTTGAGAGAAAATCGTTGAATAAGTTCAACTTATGCTCTTCCAATTGTCTCTGACTTACGAGAGTATTAATTCTCTTCTGAGTTTTTTCTGCAAGTTGTTCGCGAAGAATACCACCTTCCCAAACCCATTCCTTTCCTTCCATAATTCCATTAACAAAAGCATCTGGAGCAGAAGGATCTGCAACAATGTCGGCAGCAGTTGCCAATTGGAAATCTTCGCCGACAACTTTACAACCACTGCGATGATCTTCTCTCAAAGATCCAACACCACGAGAAGAAACTCCGAGCATTACACCTTCATCCAAAAGGGAAGATGCAATCTTACCCATAGGAGTATTAAGAATTTGTGCCTTACCTCTAAAATTAGTTCCCTCTCGAACGAGTGAAGTAATTTTGTGAGAAACACGATCCAGATTTACGGTGGGTCCATCAGGATGTCCAAGTTCTCCTAGAGCACGTCCTTTATTGACGAAGGTTTCGCAATAACGATCTACCTCACGAGAAAGGGTACTCATAGGATACATTCTTCCATTACGATTTTTGAGGTCGCCTTGAAGGAAAACACCCTCAATATATAATTTCTTACCAGCACCCTTGCCTTCGGTAATAATTTTTACGTTTGATACTTCTTCTGTGATGAGTTTCATTTTTCTTAGTTTGTAAATCCTACTGCGGTTGCCCATATATGTGTTGATCCCATAGATGTAGCGTCAAGTTGAGTTGCTGGATCTTTCTGAATAACCACTCTTTCACCAGCAGCGATGTAAATATTCGTATTATCTGGAGTTAACACGACTAAAACATTACTAGTATTGGTATTGACAATACTTACTAATGATGCTCCAATGTTATCGCTATTAGGTACAGTACTAACACCTGCTTGAATATCTACAGATATACTTTTGGGTTTGATAATCATTCTTCTGTTTCCTCTACTTCTGATTCGTCAAAGATTGATGCTGCTACCTGTGCTCTTTGCGCTTCAATTCTTTCTGACGCTTTTGAATACAGCGCATTTTTAATTTGGTCAGTAATTTCTGACGCATTAGAGTCAGTGGCAATTAGATCGATAATATTATCCATAAAAAATTTAAATTATAATTTTATTTATAATTAACCGCTATTAGATTTTACTTCTGTATTGGATCCATCAATTTCCTGATCTTTTGGAGTATTTCCCAACATTTGGGAATCATTACTTTGAGGTAAAGGTTGCCCCGTAACTGGATCAATTGCATTTGGATCTGGTATAATTCCATATGCAATTTCTGCTACTATTTGTTGATTTATTTCAATCATTTCTGTCTCTGTTTGACGTAAAACTCTACGTCTAACATAATCGGTGGAATAGTATTTGCCAATGTAAGGTTCAATAGAAGCTAGTGTTGCCAACCTCTCATTTAAAAGTTCGGATTCTTTAAGCTCAGCAAATTGATTATCATAAAGAAAATCATATTGAATATGATCACTAATTTTTTCCCAATCACCAACTGATACAATATTTTTAAGTATCAGTTGTGTTTTAAGCATATCAGTAAACATATTTGCAAAACGTTTTCTTAAACGACCAACAAATTTTGCAAATTTAAGTTCATCTCTCAAAATCTCTGAAGATCTTCCAAGATTAAAACCTCCATCAGCAGCAATTCTGGATTCTGGAACACCTAAAGAACGATATAATTTCTTTTGAAAATATTCTATATCAGAAAGTTCTCCAAGATTTTGTCCGCCTGGAAGAGTGGTAATTTCAGTACCTCTACCACCTTCACGGCGAGGAAGCCAAAAATCTTCCATCATACTCATAAATTTACGGTCATCACGAACTTCTCCAGTTGTTGCGTTATAACTCAACTTATTTCTATAACGATTCATAACTTCACGAAGATATTGTTCTGCCTTTACTTTAGGCAAATTACCAACATCAATATAAAAAATGCGGCGCTCTGGTGCTCTTGATAATCTATAAATTACAAGAGAATCCTCAATCATTCTCAACTGATTGAGAGATTTAATTGCTTTATGGAGATATGAAAGAACTGTTCCCTTATTTCTATCAACCAAACCAGAAGTGCAATAGACAATAGAATCTTTAGCAATTTTTATTGCTGCCTTTTGATCTACTGAAGAAGTAAAATTGCCAGAAGTATTTGCACCTTTTGGATTATATACAAAATATTCTTCTATTTCTGGAGAAATAACTGAATTTTCTGCTAATTGTGAATTTGGCACAAAAGGTAAATTATTTTTTTTCTTTTCCTTTCTAATATATTTTATTTTTAATGGATCAATATACCTCAAGTCCTTAATTCCTTCTTGAGGATTATTCATATCAATGACTTTTAAATAATAAAGTCTTCCATCAACATACCAATTTCTAAAAATTTCGTGACTTTTTTTATCAAAATTTAAAATTTCTTTTATTGTTTTAAATTCTTGTCTAATCGCATCTTTTAATCTTTCACTTGCATTTAAATTTGATAATTCAATTTCAACTGGAGAATCATAAAGATCGCTTACAATGGCTTCATTTACAACATCCTCAATTGCCCCATCACATTCTGGGTGAAGAGACATTTCACGATATCTTTTTATAAGATCATATTCTGTTCTATAAACACCTTCAATGTCTACATGATGTCCATAAAAACCACTACTTATATAATTATCAACCCCGTCCTCATTATTTTGAGGAACGGGGGATATTACAGAAGGTGATTTTTTATTTGAATCTTCAATAGAAAAACCAAAAAGTCTTGCCATTATAATTTTACTTGAACTGCTATTTACTTATTTATCTTATATCTTCTCCACCGGCAAGAGGAGCATCGCCCTTAAGTGCTTCCCAATAATGAACTTGCATTTCTACAGTAAACTCTTCGATAGCATCTCTTGACTCATAATTTAAATCAATTGAACTAATATTGGTTGGAAAAATGTCCCAGAATTTATATTTTCTAAGAACTCTTCCATCCCTATCGAGTTGTTTAACCACAGCATCTTTTTGATAAAGTACTGGATCTGTTACTCCGGTAGCATCGTCAAGTTTATTAATATAATTCATCCATTTTTCAAATGCAGAACGAATTGAAAAAGTACTATCGTTCATGATAGTAATGGTCCAGGTTTCAAATGTTCGTTCACCTGCTATCTTTAGAATTCTTCCTCTAAAAGGAATTTCGATAGCAGCAATTGTTGATGCTGGAAGTGCAGCAGCTTTTACAAGAAACCTTGCGTTTTCTACAACTTCATTGACAGCAACTGGACTACCTTCCCCATCGGGAAATGCCAATTCTACTTCGAATAGATTTGGTCTTGCGCCACCACCAATTAACTTACTTTTAAAATCTTTAATAGTACGTAATGGAGTGGTGTTTTGTTGATTACGTGATGGCATAGCTGTTAAACCTCTTTAATTAAACGTTACCGACTACTTCTTCAAATGAAACACCAGTTCTGGTGGCAACAAAAGTAAGACCAATGAAGTTAATTGATCTTGCTGGTTTAATATAGATGTCTGCCACAAACTCATTGTTGTCTATAACTGCGGCAGTATTATTTGTTTCGTCACAAATAACAACATAATCTTGAATACCTCTCTTCGCCTGAACATCACGAAGGAAAGGTTCGACAATATTTACAAAATTAGTTCTTGTAATTTCATCGTTAAATTCAAAGAGTTGATCTCTCGCGGCTGCTTCAATAGCATCTTCGAGATAGATGAAGAGGCGACGAACATTGATGCGATCAAATGCTGATGACTTGGCAAGACCAGTCTTATCACCAAACAGAATAATACCAGCACCAGGTGAGAAGATTACCGGATTAACTCTTGCCGAATACAGACGATCTCTTTGTGCCTTAGAAGGATTATATGCCAACTTAACAGCATTGAGAATTGCTCCCCTATCAGTTCCTGCTGGAGAGAACCATGGAAATGCATTGGCATCTGTACGAGCACAAGTTCCGGCAATGTCTCCATTTAGTGGAACATAGCGGAAGGTATCATTAAATCTATCATACATGTATTTGTATCCACTATCAAATACTGCATAAGACGAAGAAGTTAGTGGAGCATAGAAACTCAAAACATTGGTCGTAATATCTGCATCAGATTTAATCTGAACTGCAGTATCAGAAGAATCATCAGTAATTGCTGCTCCTCTGTATGGTGAAATAAATGCCACGGCATCTTTTCTCACATTCGCAACTGATATCACCTTCTGTGCAAGTGCCTGAGCATCTTCCTTATCATAACCGGCAGAACCCATCAATAAGAAATCAACGGCATACGTATCACTATTCTCAAATAATCCATAACCGGATGAAAGGTTAGAAATACTTGCCTCAAGACCAGTTGTTCCTATTCCAGTAGCACCGCCGTAATCAAGACCTTTAGAAAGTTTAGAATTAAAAGAACCAATTCCATCAAATGTAATACCAGAAGCATTTTGATCCCAGTCTTTATCAGTAACTAGATCAAATCCAGTTCCACCAGACTTGTATCCAGTTGTAACAGCACCACTTGGTTCCGAACCACCAAAGATATAAGAAGAATTATCCTTCAGATACTTTCTCCAATAAGAAGGAGATCCGGCAGAGAATTCTGCATCCTTTGCTTTGGAAAGACCTAAGTGCTTCTCAAGAATTGTACCGGCATTTCCGGTGATTTTGCCATCACCATCAACGACAACAACATGAACTTCATCAAATCTTGCGCCTCTGGCATCACCATATGTTGTTGTTGATGGCCTATCAGCAAGTTGATTCCAACTTACAGTAGTTTCTGTGGTTGCTCCACCAACAACTGCAGTTCCGGTAACTAATGTCTGAGCATCAAACCAATCAGATGCTGAAGTTACTGCTGTTGAACCATAAGAAGTTGCTGTTCCACTTGTATGAATAGCAACTGTTGAAGTTGTCTTAAACTCATAAATTCCACCTGGAGTGTAATCCTTCACAGTCTCTGTTCCTCCAGCAGAAACATGAGAAAGAACCTTAACACTTGCTGTTCCAGCACCAACCTCTGTAACAATACCTTTTAGAAAACCATCAAGAGCACTTGTTTCTCCAGCACCAATAGCAACTCTTCCGTCAACCGATTGAGTAATACCAGCACCAACTACAAGAGTAATGGAAGAAGTATTTGTAGACATACCCAAAACTTGGTCTGCCTTTGCATCAATAATACCAACTCTTAATCCATTGCCCCAAGATCCAGGATCTTTGGCAGCAACAGTTACATTAGTAATTGTATTCTCGTCATATCCAAGTTGCTCATAGTGCTCTCTGCTCTTGATTTTTACACTAGTAGCAGTTCCAATCATTCCATTTTTCATGGAAGTATCATCTGCTCTTACAACTCTTAGCGATCCGCCATATGCTAAGAAAGATGATGCAGTTAACCAGTGCTCATAGTGCTTATTTGCGGCATATGGTTTACCGAATGTGTTTAAAAGATCGTTCTCGTTTTGAACTATAGTTGGAAGTTCTACAGGACCCCGAGCAAATGGTGCTACAATAGCTCCAATTTTGTCAGAAGTTGGATCTACTCTGCCAACTGTTAGGTCTACTTCTCTTACTACAATCCCAGGAGATGCTAAATTTAGTGGCATCTTAAATCCCCTCGCAATCCAAAGTTATTCTAAAAATATTTATTGTTTTGCCTATTTACAGTGGGGAATTGTGACGTGTTCATTACCAATCCGGATATTCCCATTCAATACCTTTTATCACCCCCTTTCTCATGTCTCTAATTCTCTTTGTAGAACATTCTTTACACTCATATGAATATGATGACATAACTGCTCCCCTATCTTTACGAGTTCTATAGAATCCATCAACCAAGTTCTTTTTAACACCACAAACTCTACATATTCTTTCATGTAAAAGTAAATGACCAAGTTTAAACTGATCTTCCAAATCCATTATCCATAATCCCACATATAACTTCTATCACCATATTCATCGGCATACCACCTATCGCCCTGATTATCAGTAAAACTATTTTCATCCAAACCATCAGATATGAATCCAAAAGGTGCCATATCTTGTTCTATTTGATTTCTCTGTTCTTCATATATTCTTTTACGAATATCATTATCAGTCATCTCCTTAAAATAGTCTTGTGCGACTAACCAAGAAAAAATAACCAGACACATTGCAAGATCATCATTACAACCTTCTTCCGCCTCAAATGAGTTGTGTTTTTGTGAGAATGTAGTTAATTCATTAATAATTTCATAGTCAACTGTCAATAATTTATCATCTTCTAAAAATGTTTTAAGATTGGAACATCCTAACTTTTTAACTGCAGATGTCATACGAACACCAAGTTGAGATTTCTTTCCACTAAATCCTGTGCCAACAATCTGTCCAGCACGACCTCTCATTGATGCCATGAGAAGATTGTCATATTCCAAATCATAATGAAGAATATTTGCTACTTGATCGCCAATGTCATTAACTTCTATTAGTAACCAAGCGTCATTATACGCTTTTCCAACTTCTTCAATAATGTTGGGAAAGAGCATTGGTTTGATTTCATTGTTCCGGTATTTTGCGACGACTTTGTACGGGAATTGTGTGATATCAAACACGATAAAAGCAGAATAGTCGTTACCCAAACCCCGAGCAACATCAACAGTAATGAGATAGTTATTTTCTGGTTTTGCATTTTCATAAATGTCAAGTCCTGCATTTCTTTTTATGGGATTTTCATAAACAAGATTTTTGAGTTTAGTTGGATTAATAAGAGTATTGGTTGATCCTAAAAATTCGCATTCAAACTCAACTTTGAACTGTGCTTCTGAGGTATTGGCAATCGTTTGCTCTTTCCAAGCTTGATCTCTGCCAGGAACTTCTGACCAGTGAACATCCGTTGGTACGTATTCATTCTTACCTCTTTCCGCATCATGCCACATGCGGTAGAAGTGGTTCATACCGCGAGGAGTAGAAACGATGATTACCTTTGTGCTCTGTCCAGAAGAAATAGTAGGATAAACAGAGGCAAAGAAGTCATCAGCAATGTGATTTGGGATGAAAGCGAACTCGTCAAGAAAGATGACATTATAGGATCCGCCTCGGACAGCAGATGAAGAAGTAGAGTTAGACGAAATTTTGGAGCCATTTTCAAGTTCTAAACTACCTTTGTTCCATGATATAATACCCTGTTGCATCCACTTCGGCAAGTTCTCATAAGCAAGTTGTAATCTTCCAAGAAGATCACGAGCAGTTGATGCCTTGTTTGCTAGGATGGCGATGTTAACATTATCGTTAAAAACAGCATAGTGTAAAAGATATGATACACAAGTAGTAGACTTACCAGTCTGACGTGGCATCTTACAGATATTAAACCTATTATCATGGAAATTTTGAATTAGTTTTTCCTGAAATGGGTACATATCAAAAGGAACAAGTCCTTCATCAAGAGAAACAATTTTTATATATTTCCTTGCAAAATATACAGGGTCTTGTTTACATTTGAGGAACTCAATAATTTGTTCTTCTGTAAACTCAATCTGTGTATTTGCTTTCTTAAGGTTTGGGTTACCTAAATAAACTTCACTCATAACGAAACTCCTTTTTTAGTCTTCTACATAAATGAACGACACACTGGCATTGGTGATATTACTTGAAGATGCAATAACTGCTGATATACAGTCTCCTGGTGGAACATCAATACCAATAGCAGTTAAATCAACATTAATAGTGTCACCATTAGAAACATGAAATGCTGCAATTGCTGGTGTTGATTGTGGTGCTAATGAAAACTGCCCAGCACTATCTTGAGTAGCATACAAAGATGCATTGAAGTTTGTTTGTGTTGTAAGTCTCAAATAATTTGTAAATTTTGCATTAAAATACAAGTAAATGATTGCTGGATCCTGAGTTGTATTCACAGAAGCAGTCAATCTTTGTGGAATCAAATCTCTGGTATTAATTTTTCCTTGATAGATAATTTTATTTTTGAGAGTAAGTAAATGATATAAAGTTCCAGGTGTGTTCATACCACTGTTTCTGGTTGCAGTCACAGAATAAGGAAGTCTGGTATTTGTTACCAAACCTTCAATAGCACCAAGGAATGAAGATCCAGTGCAAGTTACAACACCACTTGCAGGAGCTCCCAAGTTTGCTGCAACATATCCAATCTTCATAGATGGATTATCTAAATGAGGAGATTCATTTCTATTTGCGTAATGTTCATGGTGGAAGAACATCATATCCCCATTAGTGGGGTTCTCAATCGCATAACGGATCTCACCAGCACCCAACCAACGGAAGTTGATTTGATACACATTTAGTTTTGATGGATCAATAGTAACACCAGAGTATCCAGTTCCATCCAGTTTGTCTAAGTTAAAATCATCTTGGAATGTCCAGTTTTCTGTCTGTGTTACTCCAGTTTGTTTTTTTGTATTGGTAAATGTTATACCTGCAGTACTGGTTGCATTAAATGTACCAGATTGAGCACCAAGAGATGTTGCTAAGAATGAAATCTTTGCCTGATCATATTCTAGGAGATATAAAGCATTAAAAAGTGCCTGATCTTGCAATCCTTCTGCAAGTAATGCAATGTTTGCGGCAATACTTCCACCACCTAAAGTTACCGCAGTAAAACTAGTGCCGTTGAGAGTAACTGTTACATCCCCATCTGCCAGTGTAGTGAAGGCAAACTCTTGTATATTTGCTTTACCTCCACTGGCACGAAGGACGCCAAACTGTCCATTGGTATGTGCATAACCGATTTGAAGGGCATTTTCTTGATTGAATAAACCTACTCTTTGAGTAAATCCTACTGGGTTAGAAGAAAATGCGGCAGTAAATCTTGCAACTGCACCCTGCCCAGGACGATATCTCAAAAAGTTTGCGGTTCTAACAACACCATAAGAATTAGCATCTGTTCCTGCACTAACTTTAAATTTAAAATCTCCATTTGT
>Ga0208542_1000918_pt1 | contig 13022 bp, 15 predicted proteins | sample DEB08_DNA_3_FD_185495 | JGI IMG/M metagenome (GOLD analysis project Ga0208542, IMG submission 185495) | Aqueous microbial communities from the Delaware River and Bay under freshwater to marine salinity gradient to study organic matter... | ecosystem: Environmental > Aquatic > Marine > Coastal ... | reverse complement strand
ATTAAACGAAAACACTTGTTTATGGGAAGCACCAATACCTAAACCTACTGATGGCAAACAATATAAATGGGATGAAGAAAATACCGCTTGGGTAGAATATACAGAGGGTGAGTAATGTTTGGAATAATTGCATTTTCGGCAAACAGTTTTTCTACATTACCTGTTGATTCACCTATTAAATTAGGTGAAGCAAGTATTACAGCAGATGCTAGTGTCTCTGCTATTTGCTATCGCATTAAAACTTTTGCAGGAAACATTACTGCTAATGGTGATGCTACTGCTATTGGTTATCGTGTTCAACAAGGTGTTGCAGGTATTACATCTGATGCGACTGTTGATGTCGATTATTTAAGAATTATTGGAAATAACAATGCAAGTATTAATGCTTATGCGTTAGTCGATGCAGATGGATATTCCGTTGCTGTTGCAAGTGGCAGTATATTCTCTAATGTTTCTGTAATTGCTAATGGCATTTTAATTGCTAGTGGTGTAGCAGATGTTAATGCAAATGCAAATGTTACAGGCAATGCAAGAAGATTAAGAACATCATCATCAAGTATTGAATCTAATGCAAATGTTGACATAGATTATTTACGAATAAGAACAAACAGTGGAGATATATCTGCTTATGCGTTAGTTGATGCAGACGGATATTCACTTGCAAGAGCAAGTGGATCGATATTCTCTAATGTTAATGTTATTGCAAATGGTGTTGCTATATACAGTAGAAATGCAAATGTAGATGCAAATGCAACTATTACAACAGAAGCAAGAAGATTAAGAACATCATCAGGCAATATAAATTCTAATGCTACGCTATCATCTTTAGCAAATGCAATATGGTCAGCAGGTGGAGCAATTACATCAGAAGCATTAGTAGGAACAACAGGATATGTTTTAGGCGAAGAATGGTCAGATAGTGCAGTTGGTTCAGAAGTATGGACTAACTCTGTAGTAGGTAGTAAAGAATGGATTGATAGCACAGTTGGCACAGAAACATGGTCTACTGTATCATCTGGAAACGAAGTATGGGTGGAAGATACACCTGAATCAAACACATGGTTACGACAAGGATAAAACATGGCAAAAACAAAGATTTCTGAATACGATTCAACCGCAAGCAATAATACCGATGTAGATGGTATTAACATTGCTGAATCATGTCCGCCTTCAGGCATTAATAATGCTATTCGTGAGGTTATGGCACATCTAAAAGACTTCCAAGCAGGTCTATCAGGTGATACATTACCAATCGCATCAGGCGGAACAGGTGCTACTACAGCAAGTGATGCTAGAACAAATTTAGGATTAGGAACACTTGCAACATTAAACACTATTGTATCTGCAAACATTACAGATGGAACTATTGCTACAAGCGATTTGGCAGACGATGCAGTTACAAGTGCCAAAATTGCAGACGGAACAATTGTTGCAGGTAATCTTGCAAACGGTGCAGTAACAAGTGCAAAAATAGCAACAAATGCTGTAGATGCAACAGCACTAAATGTTAGTGGTAATGGAACATCAGGTCAGTTTTTAGTATCTGACGGAGATGGTTCTTTTAGTTGGACTACTTCAGATATAACAGGGTCTAATTCAACTAATGGATATGTTACTTTTAGCAATGGATTAATTGTTCAATGGGGTATATCTGGCAATGTAGCAAATGAAAATGAAATATCAGTGACACTTCCAATTACATTTCCAAATGCTTTATTTAATGTTCAATTAGTTGGAATACAAACAAGTTTTATTGGTGGTAGTAATACAATTTATTGGGATAGAAATGCTTCAACTACATCTTCAATTAGAATTGGTAATGATTCCAATGATGCAGGTTCTAGTATTCCTGTATCATGGGTTGCAATAGGTTATTAATGATATAATAAATTATCCAACTACTAAGGAAAACTAGTGAAAGATAATTTTATAGAAATATATGATAATGCAATACCAGACAAACTTTGTGATGATTTAATTAATACTTACAAATTAGCAGAAGAATATGGTTACACATATGATAGGCAAAATTATTCAAATAAAGTTGATTCTATAGAAATTGAAGATAATTCAATATCATTACCATATGTTCCATTGCAATTTATTGATTCAAATATAATAAATCAATTCAATGAATTATTTTGGAAATGTTACACAAAGTATGCAAACAAATATTCAATATTAAACAAAATTGGTTATCATAAAATGTATGGGATAAAGATTCAGAAAACTGAACCAAGTCAAGGTTATCATACATGGCATTGCGAGCAAGGAACAAAAGAAAATTCTGCAAGAATATTAGCATGGGCAGTTTATTTGAATGATATTTCAGATGGAGGAGAAACTGAGTTTTTATATCAATCTCAAAGAGTAATTCCAAAAAAAGGAACTGCAATGATATTTCCTGCTTCATTTACCCATACACATAGAGGAAACCCACCATTAACAGAAACAAAATATATTGTTACTGGCTGGATAGAGTTTTAATAAATCTAATACAAGGCACAATAATTAATGGCAACTCAACGTATTTTATTTGAAGAATGGCTACCTGACCAACCATCAGTTAGTAAATCAGTTCGTGAAGCATTAAATGTAGTTCCTGTATTAAATGGGTATACTTACATTAATAGTGCTGCAAATTATTCTGCATCTGCATCAGAAAATCTAAATAATGTATTTGCAGGTAAATTTGGCAACACTGTAACTGTATTTGCAGGTGGTGCTACTAAACTATTTAAATTAGATAACACTAATTTAACATTAAGCAATGTGTCATCAGGTACATATTCTGGTAACAATAGATGGCAATTTGTTCAATTTGGACAAAATATGTTAGCAACTAATGGCACTCAACGTATCCAAAAATGGACATTAGGAACTTCTACTGCATTTTATCAATCATCTACATTTGTATCAGGCACGTACTCTAGAAGTGGCACAACAGTTACTGCAACAATTACAGGTCATGGATTAACTGCTAGTGAAACATACGAAGTAGATATTACAAGTGGTGATGGAACATCTGGAAGTTATGTTATATCAGTCACTGATGCAAACACTATTACTTATACAGATACAGTATCAGGAACAACATCAGGAAATATAAACATTATTACATCAGCAGCACCTATTGCTAAACATATTACTATTATTAGAGATTTTGTAGTTGGTGCATATATTGAAGCAGGTACATATGCAAACAGGGTTCAGTGGTCTGATGTGAATGACCCTAATTACTGGAATAGTGGTGGTGCATCATTAGCAGATTTTCAGGATATTGAAGATGGAGGAGATATTACTGGGATAGTTGGTGGAGAATTTGGTATTGTATTGATGGAAAATGCCATTGTCCGCATGTCATTTGTTGGGTCGCCAAATATATTTCAGTTTGACACAATAGCTAGAGGTGTAGGTTGTATTGAAGGTGGCTCTGTTACGCAATATGCAGGCACGACATACTTTTTAGGTGCTGACGGATTTTATGCTTGTGATGGGCAACAGATTGTTCGTATCGGTGCAGAAAAAGTTAATCGTTACTTTTTTAGCAATGCTAACATTGGCGATATTGATACTATTTCAGCATCTATTGACCCTGAAAGAAATATTGTAATTTGGAATTATTCTAATGTGTCTGGTAGTCGTTCATTGATTATTTATAACTACCAAACACAGAAATGGTCAGAATCAGAAACAACTGTTAATTATTTATCTACTTTATCTTCAACAGGAGCAACATTAGATGGGCTAGACAGTGCTTATGATGTTACAGCAGGTTCATTTGTTGTAGGTCAATATTATACAATTAGAACAGTAGGAACAACAGATTTTACTTTGATTGGTGCAGTGGCTAATACAGTCGGTGTGTTATTTCAAGCCACAGGTGTCGGTACAGGAACAGGCGTAGGAATAGACCAAGCCGCAGCAACCACAGGTTTAGTATCATTAGACGCATTATCTGCCTCACTTGATGACAGAATCTGGAAAGGTGGTAAGTTCTTATTTGGTGGTGTTCGTGATGACAAAATTGTTGTATTTACAGGAGATAGAAAAACAGCAACAATTACTACAAACGATTTAGAGTTTGGTTATAACACACTTATTAATTTAGCAAGACCATCTGTAGATAATGGTAGTGCAGATGTACAAATAGCATCAAGACGTGAATTAAATGATGCAGTGACATTTAGCTCACCTGTATCAGCAGATGCAGAAGGTCGTGTAGGATTAAGAAGTCATGGTCGTTATCATAGAATTAAATTAACACCAACAGGTGCAAACTGGACATTAGCATTAGGAATAGATTTAGACGTTAATCAAGCAGGAAATAGGTAATGGCACGTCCAGATATGTATAGAAAGCTACCATGGCGTGGTGGCAATCCTAGAGAAGTAGCAGAAGTCGTTAATAACCTTGTTGAAGGTAAATCTAACAACACAGGATTTATTACTCTAGATACAGGTTGGGCTACATCTACGACATTGTTTGATGAGCGTATTGGTAATAACTCTGTCATTTTATTTACACCATCTAGCGACTCTGCTGAATCAGATACAGCACCTTATGGTGAGTTTATATCTACATCACAACAATTAGCACCTAGTGCTGGTAATACTGCTGTAGTTACATGGGATACAGAGCATGAAGTTAATGGTGTATATATAGATGTGAGTAATGATTCAAGAATATATGTTCGTAATGATGGTATCTATGATGTTGTGTTTTCTTTACAATTAGCTAACAACGCAAACGATGCACAGTATGCAGATGTATGGTTTAGAATTAATGGTATAGATGTTTCAGAATCAGGCAGAAGATTTGGTTTACCTGCAAGAAAGTCTGAAGGTGACCCATCTCATGTTACAGGCACAGCTAACCATGTATTAGATTTAAATGCAGGTGATTATATTGAAATTGCAGGAGCTACATCTTCTACAGACATCTCTTTAGAAACATTTGCAGCAACGACAACAACACCATACACAAGACCAGCAATATCAGCAGCACAAGCTACAGTGACTTATATAGCACCATTTAGTATGGATAACTTATATGTATCTAGCCAACAAAAAGGACAAGCTACAGTATCTCATTTCGCTAATAACACTAGTGGAAAAGAATACAAATATGTTATAATCGGCTAATGCAATTACAATATGTTCCTACTCAGGACATAGGTATTTATTGGGATAAAATAAAACCTAGTCTAGAAAACATGGCTCGGAGTTGGAGAGTTGAGGATGCGTATTGTGAATTGAAAGAAGGCCGTGCAGATTTATTCCTTACTATAGAAGATAATTACTTTACCGGTTATATCATAACTCAAAGACATGGTGATGTGCTACATATCTGGGCAGCATATAACGACAACAACAATGTTCTAGAAATAGGACTAGATTGCGTAAAAGAGTTAGCATTATCACACAGACTTAAACAAATAACATTTAAGTCTTATCGTAAGGCATGGGATAAGGTAGCGCCTAAATTGGGATTTAAGAGAGAGATATGGACATATGATTTGTGAACATAGCTCTTGTTCCTAAAAAGGACTACATACCTTGCTTTGGTGCAATACACGATTATTTAGAGAAGTCAGCTAAATATACATATGGTCGTTTCACAGCAGACGACATTAAGCAAAACCTATTAACAACAAACAAACAACTATGGGTTGCATACAAAAGTGTGCAAATCTATGGATTTGTTGTAACTGAAATCGTTACATACCCTCAAATGAAAACACTTATGATGCACTTTACAGGTGGCGTACATCTTAATAAGTGGAAAGACAATATGCTAAAGACATTACAAGAGTTTGCTAAAGAACTCGATTGTAAAGTCATCGAATCATATGGTCGAAAAGGTTGGGGCAAAGTTTTTGAGCAAGATGGTTATAAACCTCGTTTTATTTATTATGAATTACCTTTGGAGTAAACTATGTTAAATTTATGGAAACTATTAACACTATCCGTTAGAATGTGTACATTCGCTGGTGGTGGTGGTCTATTTGGCGGCGGCGGTGATGGTGGCGGTGGCACATCTCAAACAACAACAGATATTCCAGAATGGTTAAAGCCCTATGTTGAGTTTGGCCTAACTGAGGCGAAGGGTTTATATCAAGGCGCTGGCCCTGAGTACTTTCCTGGACAAACATATGTATCTCCATCTGGTCAAACAACTCAAGCATTAGGTCTTGCAGAGCAAAGAGCATTAGCCGGTAGTCCATTACAAAGAGCTGCACTCCAACAGCAAGCAGGAACAGTCGGTGGACAATACTTAGGTGTTAATCCTTATTTATCAGCTGCATTAAAAGCAGGTCAAGCAGAAGCTACACAGGCTTATTTTGATGCAATAAAAGGTGGTCGTAGTGGCGCAGTAGCAGCAGGTAGAATGGGTAGTGGCGCACAACAACAAATGGAAGGTCGTGCAGAACAAAACCTAGCGACTGCATTATCACAACAAGCAGGTCAGTTAGCTTATCAAAACTATGCTGCTGAACGAGGAAGACAAGAAGCTGCTGCTGGATTAGCTCCATCATTAGCTGCAAGTGAATATGCTGATATTAACCAATTATTACAAACTGGTAAAGCAGGTGAAGCATATCAACAAGCTGCATTAGAAGCCGATGTAGCACGATTTAACTTTGCACAACAAAAACCATACGAAAAACTTTCAAGCTACTTAGGTGCTGTTTATGGCGCTCCTGTGCCTATGCAACAAACTACTACACAAGAATCATCAGGTGGTGGTGGTAAAATTATTTGTACAGCAATGAACCAAGCATACGGATTCGGTTCATTTAGAAACGCAGTATGGCTTAAATACTCACAAGAAAAACTCACTAAAGAACACGAAGTTGGCTACCATGCGATGTTCTTACCATTGGTTAAAATCTCATACAAAATGGGTAATAAATGGTACAACAAGGCTGTTAGAACTGTTCTTGAGCATCTTGTTAAACATCGTACTAAAGACATCTATCAAGAATCTAAAGGTAAAAAACGTGACACATTAGGTCGCATATACAGAGCAATCTTTGAACCACTATGTTACCTTGTTGGTAAAATTAAAGGAGTTAAGTAATGAGTGACCCAATAACAATAGGTGCAGGATTAGGCGCAGGTCTATCAGTATTAAGTGGTAAAAGTCCATTAAAAGGTGCAATGATGGGTGGTCTTGGTGGTGCAGGATATGGCGCATTAACAGGCTCAGGATGGGCAGGAAACCTATTATCTAAAGGTGGTGTATTAGGTCAAGGAGCTACAGCTGCAACATCTACAAGCCCTTTAGGAACTGGTATTATGGGTAATGCAGAAATGATTAGCCCATTTACTCCACAAGGTGTATCAGGAATACAAACAGTCACTCCAGGTCTTACCGGTGCAGAACCTATATTAGGCCAAGCAGGTCAACAAGCTATGGCGCAATCTGCTCCACTATATACAGGTAGACAAGGTATGTTTGACACAATGGGTGGCATATCTAATACACCAGGTGTATCTAATGCTATTATGACAGGTGAAACTGTTGCAGGTGGTGGTGGATATGGTGCTTTAGATAGAATTAAAGATACTGCTAAAGATTTTGTTTCTCCTGTTACACAATTTGCAGAGGAAAATCCTAGAACTACACAATTAGCTACAGGAGTGGCATTAGCTAATATGTTACAACCACAACCAGGATTTCAAATGCCAAATACTCCACCATCACCTACACCTATACCATCAAGAGAAAGTGTAGCTACATACGTTCCTGCAAGTCTTAGAACACAGGTCGCAAGAAATGTAGACCCTAGATTACAATCATTATATGGATTTGGCAGAGGATAAAAAATGGGAATATTAGATACAATATTTGGAACTAGCTATCAAACACCAGGCATAAACCCAGATGCAAGCACACCATTACCTACACCATTAGGTAGAAAATTGCCTAATGTATTTATGACACCTAACTTAGCAGAAGCAGGTTTATTAGGTGCAGATGACGCACAGGCATTAGCAGTTCAAAATGCTCTGCAACAACAAGCTACTAAAGCAGGTTTATTAAGTGCAGGCGTTAGCTTTCTTACTCAACCTCGTAACTTGCAAGCAGGTAGTGCATTACCATATTTAGGTCGTGCATATCAACAAGGTATGGCATCTGCTGGTGATATATATGGCACAGGATTAACACAATTAGCTAGACAACAAGCATTTGGTCAAAAGAAACAATATCAAACAATAGACTTAGGCGATAAAGTAATTCTTGTTGACCCAGTTACTAGTGAAACTATTAGAGAAATACCAAAATCACAAGTAGATAAACTTCCTACATCAATAGAAGAATTTGAATACGCTCAAAAGAACCCAGATTTTAAAGACTTTCTTGAAAAGAAAAAAGATAAAGGTATTGAGATTAATCTTGGTGGTGATAAATTTGCTGATACATTTGGTCAAAATGCAGCTTCATTAGTATCTGATTCATTTAATAAAGCAACAGCAGCCCAAACAACATTAAGCAAGATTAATGACATTAGACCTATAATTAAAGAAGGTGTATTTGCTGGACCATTTAGTACATCACAAAGAGTTTTAACTCAAATAGGGTCAAAACTTGGAGTAGCTAGTGAAGATGCTGCTGAAACTTTAACAAGAACAGCAGAAGCTATGCAAAGTTTAGCTGGATTTGAATTAGAAGCAGCTGCGGCTATGAAAGGTCAAGGAACTATTACTGAAAATGAACGTTTGTTAATACAACGTGCAGCAGCAGGTAGAATAGGTGACTTTACATCAGATGAAATTAATACACTATTAAACGCTATGGAAAAAACATCTCAATATAGAATTGATATTCATAACAATAATCTTTCAACTATTGCAAATATTCCAGAAGCTCAACGATTTTTACCATTATATAAACTTCCAGAATTAAAAGTTGGTGGTAAAGAAACATCAACCATTAATAAGCCTACACAACAAAAAAGAACCAGGGAAGATATATTAAAACAATATGGAGTCCAGTAATGGCAGATATAAAACAACTTGAAGATGCTTTAATTGCTGCACATGATGCAGGTGATACAGAAGCTGCAACCATTATCGCTAATGAAATTAAAGGATTAAAAACATATTCTCCTACAGCAGAATCTGCAAGAGCATTAGCACAAGGTCTTACTTTTGGATTTGGTGAAGAAATAGAAGCAGGTGTTAGAGCGCCATTTAGTGAGCAATCTTATGAAGAAATAAGAAATCAGTTAAGACAACAACAAGAACAATTTGGAAAAGATTATCCAGTAAGAGCTACAGGCTTAGAAATAACTGGTGGATTAGCTCTTCCAACAGGTGTATTAGGATTGGCTGGAAAAGGTCTTTTAAAGGGCGCAACACTAGGTCAAAAAGCATTAACAGGCGCAGGAATAGGTGCAGGCTCTGGTGCTTTAACTGGTGCTGGTATTGCTCCAGAAGCAGAAGACATACCTAGATATTCTGGTGTTTATGGAACATTAGGTGCAGGTCTTGGTGGCGCATTAGTTCCTGGATTAGCATTAACTGGTAAAGCCGTTAAGAATGTAGCTCAAGGTCTTGGTATAGGCAGTGAAAGTAAATTTGCCACAGCCAAAATAGCAGAAACATTAAATAAAGAAAATCTTACTACAAAAGATGTAGATGCTTTATTAAATGAATATAGAAAAGCTGGCGTGCCAGATATTACAATAGCAGATTTAGGTAAAAACTTACAAGACTTAGGTTATTCATCTTATATTGTTCCAAGTGGCGCAAAAACATCTACAGAGGCATTGATAAGAGAAAGAACAGCTAATCTTCCTGGACAATTAACAGAAGGTCTTATTAAAAAGTCAGGCGTTAAGTCTAAAGATTATGGTTATGATTATCTTACTAAACTTTCTAAACAGCAATCTGATGAAGCGTTAGTAGCTTATCCAAAAGCATATTCTAAAGATATTTCTGCCACTCCATTTAGACCATATGTTGATAGAGATGTATTTAAAAAAGCATATAACGAAGCTGTAGAAAGCGCTAATGTATATGGTGAAGCATTACCTCCATTAGAATCAATTAAAAATGCTCAGTTTGTTCCTACAAACGTATTACATAAAATTAAAATAGGTTTAGATAGAGTAGTTGAAAAAGAAACAGATGCTATGACAGGTAAGATGACTGGATATGGTCGTGATGTTGCAACTATCAGAAAAGAATTTAATGACAAAATTAAATCATTAAATCCTGATTACGCTTCTGCTAATAAACGTTTTGCAGACATGACTGAGCTACAAACAGCATTTAAAAAAGGTAATGATTATCTTAAAATGACTGATTCAGAATTAATTGGTTATCTTAAAAAGTTAAAACCAGCAGAAAAAGAATCATTTAGAACAGGTTTAATATCTAAAGTAAGAGATGAACAATCTAAATTTGAAGGTGTTGACTTTACTAAAAGAATATTTGGCTCTGATAAAAAGAAAGCTGCATTAAGACTTGCTTTTGATGACCCTAAAAATTATCAAAATTTTGTTAAACAAATAGAAGGTCAAAAGAAATTAATAGAAACACAGCGTAGAGTATTAGGTGGTTCACCAACAAGAGAAAGAGAAGTTATTAGCGAATCTGCTCAACAATTAGCAGATACAGCCCAAATTGGTGCTGGTAATATTACGCAACCATTAATGAATATAGCTCGCAGAGCGTCAGGAATGAGACCAGGAGTGGCTGAACAAATACAACGTGGTTTATTTGCTACTGACCCTGCACAACAAGCTAGTTTATTACGACAAATAGAAGCTATGCAATTAGGCAGAATCAATCCATTAACAAGCCAAGAGTTATATTCCACAGGAGCAGGTGTTGCGCCAGGATTGTTGGCTGATTAATGATATGGCATACACTAACCATACCTCCTATTAACTTATACAACGTACCGAGGAATTATGAAAGATATAGACCCCTACGAGATTGGTCGACTGACCGCAGAAGTTCAACAGTTGAAACAATCACAAGTTGAAATGGAACGAGACATCAAAGAACTACTCGCACTAGCTAACAAGTCCAAAGGTGGATTCTGGGTAGGCATGGCCATAGCATCTTTTATTGGCGGTATCATAGCGTTTGTTTTAAAAGGGTGGCTAGACCATTGAGCATAATATACGATATTATATTTGCACTATTTAAACTCTTTATTGTCCCAATACTGTTCTTTTTCTTTTACTTCTTATTTGCATTAACTGCAATCATAGAAAAAGTCATTGTTGGTATTGATAAACTATTAGATAGTATTATGGAATGAAGCTCGATATAAGAACATTAGAAGCTATATACGATATGCTTATCTCAACTCATGTGTTAAGAGATGTTGGATTACCACCATCTTATGAAATAGATTTTGAGTTACTTTCTGTTAGCGATAACTGTATGGCATCTTACACACCTGACCCTGATACCATAGGTGTATGTCCAGAACGACATCGATTCTTAACGAGCGTTATTAAGTCTATGTTGCATGAGATTATCCATATGACTAACCACTATTATGGTAAGTCTTATATAAGACATGATAAAAGCTTTCAGGAATTGCGTAAGCACATTTCTAATGAACTAGGTTTTGATGAAAACGAAATATAAGGATTAATATGTGGACAGCATTGATAGCGCCAATTACATCTATACTCGATAAGTTTATAGAAGACAAAGACCAAAAAAATAAGTTAGCCCATGAGATAGCCACCATGGCAGAGAAACACGCTCACGAAGCTAACATGGTACAAGCAGAAACAAACAAAGAAGAAGCACAGCATCGTAGTGTATGGGTAGCCGGTTGGAGACCATTTATAGGATGGGTGTGTGGCTTTGCACTAGCATGGCATTTTGTTCTATCCCCTGTTGTCCTATTCTTTGCGGCATGGTTTAATATCGTATTACCTGCCTTACCAGCATTTGATATGGGTAGTTTAATGACTGTATTAATGGGTATGTTAGGCTTGGGTGGATTACGCACATTTGAGAAAACAAAAGGTTTAACTAGATGAGATTATCTAAACACTTTAGTTTAGAAGAATTAACACAATCGGATACAGCAGTTAGGCTAGATATAGATAATACGCCTACTGTTGAAGTTATTGATAATTTAACATTTTTAGCGGAGAAATTAGAAGATGTACGAGCTTTATTACGCACTCCTATGCTTATTAGTAGTGGCTTCCGTAGCCTCCTTCTTAATCGTCATTTGGGAAGCAGAGATACTTCCAGTCACGTTAAAGGATTGGCTGTCGACTTTATATCACCATCTTTTGGCAATCCTGAAGCTATTGTTAAAACCATTGTGGAATCTGATATACAATACGACCAAGTCATTCTTGAATTTAATCGTTGGGTTCATCTCTCGTTTTCTAAAGAAAAACCAAGACTCCAATCTTTGATTATAGATAAAAAAGGTGTTCGACCTTTTACTTAATTATGAATAGTTCAGTATTAGTCATCTCTGACTTACATATACCTTATCATCATCAAGATGCTTTTGAGTTTCTCAAGGCATTAAAAAAGAAGTATAAACCTGATTTAATCGTGAATATCGGAGATGAATTAGACCATCATGCCATCTCTATGCACGAACACAATCCTGACTTAATGTCAGCCGGTGATGAGTTAAAACAGTCTAAAGAATATGTAAGAGATTTAGAGAAGATATTTCCTAGGATGACCCTAGTACATTCCAATCACTCATCTTTAGTATATAGACGTGCATTAAAATATGGATTACCTAAAGACTATCTTAAGTCTTACAATGAGTTTCTAGGTGTAGGTGATGGATGGAAATGGGTCGATGATTTAACTGTTACGCTATCAGATGGTAGCCGTTGTTTCTTTACGCATGGAATTTCCGCAGATGTTTTGAAAGTTGCAGCCCAATACGGGATGAATTCGGTTCAAGGCCATTTTCATACCAAGTTTAGTATTGGATATTTTTCTAACCCTGACGCTCTTATTTGGGGAATGCAAGTTGGTTGTTTAATTAATCAGAAGTCTATG
>Ga0208542_1000916_pt1 | contig 13024 bp, 6 predicted proteins | sample DEB08_DNA_3_FD_185495 | JGI IMG/M metagenome (GOLD analysis project Ga0208542, IMG submission 185495) | Aqueous microbial communities from the Delaware River and Bay under freshwater to marine salinity gradient to study organic matter... | ecosystem: Environmental > Aquatic > Marine > Coastal ... | reverse complement strand
TACTCTAGTTTTAATATGGACCCATTGAGTCTTGTGGCCTTGTTAGGGATTGCTGTGGCAGGTCGTCAAATTGCCAGCAGTGACCGCAAAGAAGGTTTTACTCCAGCACCCGTTCCGAACCGTGAGACACAACAGTTGCCCTATTTTGGAAGAAACATCAATACACCCGGACAGGATTTGACAGCCGTGACGGATCTGTTCACGGGGACGTTCAACCCGAATAATCCGATGGGTGGCATCATCAACCCGAAGAAGGAGGTTGTGGCGACCCTTCAGGACACTACCCCCAATGTTCAGTTCCCTTTTGGTCAGCCCGTCTATAACCTTTATGATCGCCAGAATGTCTCCAGTCGCATGAACAATCTGTCGTCCGCCGAGCGTAGGTTCGTCGGTCCGGGTTTGGGCGTTCCTGCCAATGTCCCCGCCTACGGTGGCTATCAACAGCAGTTCCGCGTGATGCCCAATAACGTCGGTGCGTACCGTCTGACCACGCTTCCGGGTAGGTCGGGTCCCGCCAAGGACTTTGTGGGTCTTGGTACCGAGCGTCTCACGGTCACCCAGAATCGTCCTCAGAAGACCTATCAACTTTTGGGTGGTGAAGACAGGCGTCCTTTGGAACGGGGTCGCGCTCAGGGACAGGGCGGCATGCTCACCGGTCAGCGTGAACGCGAGCAGTATGTGAAGACCCAGCGCCCCACGGTCCGCTCGGAGACCTCGACCCGGATGGACGGTCTCGAATTCGGTGCGGCAAAGCGCTTCATTCCCGCCTCGACAAGCCAGGACACTCCGACTCGTAACAAGGCGAATTTCCAGACGCGCATCAACGACGTTGCGGCTCCGGGCATTCACTCGTTCGAGGGAGCCTACCAGAACACCCAGAATACCATCCTCCTGCGCCCAGCCGACCGCGGCAACAAGGGCTACACACCTCCGGGAGGTCGCATGAACGTCCGCGGCTCGGCCACCCAGGCTCAGGGTGCCACCACACACACTCGCGATAGCGCTTCGACCGTCATCGAGGGCGGTGCCGGAAACCAGTATCTCGGCCAAAATTACGAAATCACTTGGAAGCAGAATAACAATGCCTACAAGGGAAATGCAGATTTCAGGTCAAACGACCTCGGTCTCGCCGTCAAGCAGTTGGACAGCAATCCGTTCGCTCTTTCACTGGCTCAACATTAAACGTCATATATCCTACATTCTAGAGCATGGGGTTCTTCCTTGCAGAACATCTCCATGGCATCCAGTTTGTTCTCTTGTTCACGGACCTTTTGATCGTGAAGACGAGAATAAAGCTCTTCATGTTCCATCCAGTCATGGACATGTTTGTGGGGATTTTCGATCATCCGTTTGGTGGGTCTTTTCAGTTCGGTGCGCTTCTTGAACATGTACGCAGGCACGTTCCTGAACAAGCAACTGTAGTAGAGCATATTTAAAAATAAAAGTCATATTATTTTTAAGTATGAGACACGAGACGATCGCCATGGAAGTTTCGCCCTTGGAGTTCGAGGGCATCAGGACTATAGACTTCGACGCCCAGGTGGATGACGATGAAAAAATGGTGATCGTCATGATGTCCAGATACTTCATTGGAGACCTCCATGATGAATGCATCAAGAAGGCCAAGAAGATGTTCGAAGGATACAGAGTTAAAACTAACGTGGGAATGTAATTCAAGATGATCGAGACAACCATGATTGAGGTGCCAGTGAACCCCTTCCACTTTGATGGGATGCGAAGTATTAGAATACCCATCAAGGTGGATCACAAGGAACAGATGATATACGTTGATTTTATGTCAAACCAAGGAACTCAAATTATGGAAATTTTTCTTGAAGAGGTCAGACACAAGTTTTCGGGATACGAGATCAGGGTAGCCAGGCTTGACCGTTGAGAACCGCTCTTGTGTACTTGGTGGCAATCATAGAATGAATCATCGGCCAATCCATCACGTTGCTGGCGGTGATCGATAGACCAAATGGATTTGAGTTTACGTAACGGACAAACTCCTTGCCGTTCTTTTGAGAATCGGGTGCAGTGTAATACTCCATCTTCTCAAAAGAACCCTTGAGCCACTGAACATGCTTTTCGTCGTTAGGATCAAACCGGTCCATCGTTAGTAGTTGAAAAGGTTTTTATATCTTTAATTAGTAGGAAATGAGTTCCATAGACAACAACCTTGGTGGCGGAGGAGGAAGTGCCTCTGCTTCAGGAAAGAAAGGAGCCATTCAGTTAAGCGACGGAAACTTCAATTTGACATCCAACAAGGAACTAAAGTCTGACCCCAAGACTGGAACCATCACGACAACAGGCTTGACCACCACTGGGACTGTCTATGCTAGCACCGTTTCTGCAACAACTTTAATTGTAGATACACTTACCGAAAGTTTAACGGTAGTGGGCGATGCATCCATCACCGGAGACGCCACCGTTGACGGCACGATAAGCACCGCCAAGGTGGACATAAGTGGGTCACTCACGACTGCATGGGCAACTGTTTCCGGAACCTTGACCGCAACGTCTATCACAGGAACTTCTGCTAACATCGCTGGAGAAATCAAGGCTGGAACATTGAGTTCCACTGGGAATATTGTGGCAACTGGTTCACTTTCAGGAGCATCGTTATCTATAACAGGAAACGCTACAGTTGATAGCAATCTCCAAGTTGGGGATACTATAACTGTTGGAGAAGATGTGGTTGTTACCATAAAGGAGATATCAGCAGGAGATAATCATACCGCTTTGGTAGATACATCTGGTATATTATGGGGTACTGGTGACACGCGTTATCTTGGTGTAGGTTCGCAAACCACATATAATACTTTTACACAGATTCCAACAAGTGTATCCGTTGCGAATGTTGCATGCGGGAACGGACATACGATGATCATAGATGTCAATGGAACGGTTTCGGGAACTGGTCTGAATAGTTCTGGACAACTTGGAATTGGAGGAACGATCAGTCAAACTACCTTCACCTCGAATGCGACGCCCGTGACTGCATCTAAGATTTCATGTGGATTATTCCACACTATGATCATAGACACAAACGGAACAGTTTCGGGAACTGGAAACAGTTTAGACGGACAACTTGGAATTGGATCAACGATCAATACAAATGTCTTCACTTCAAACGCAACACCCGTGACGGCATCTCAGATTGCATGTGGATCATACCACACTATGATCATAGACACAAACGGAACGGTTTCGGGAACAGGACTCAATGCAAATGGACAACTTGGTATTGATAGTCCAGGTGTGAAAAAGTATGTATTCACCTCAAATGCAACGCCCGTGTCGGCATCTAAGATAGCGTGCGGTCCTCGATACTCAATGATCATAGACACAAACGGAACGGTTTCGGGAACAGGACGAAATATCGGTGGACAACTTGGTATTAATAATACTAATGATTCAATTTTCTTCGTCTCAAATGCAACACCAGTGACGGCATCTCAGATTGCGTGCGGAAGCGAACATACGATGATAATAGACACAAACGGAACGGTTTCAGGAACTGGAGGTAATTATTATGGAGAAATTGGGATTGGATCAACGAACAGCAAAATTACCTTCACATCGAACGCAACGCCCGTGACAGCATCTCATATCTCGTGTGGGGGCGGACATACGATGATCATAGATGCCAATGGAACAGTTTCAGGAACTGGGCTTAATACCAGCGGACAACTTGGAATTGGTTCATTGGTGAATTCAACTTCCTTCACGGACACAAATATTGCTCCTTATTATTCATCACAAGCTACTGAAATTTATTTGTCTAACAATGAATTAAATATTGGTTTTACGAACAAATACATGACAATAGATCAATATGGTAATGTAAATGTTGCGGGTTCACTTGGTATAGGCACCACGGACACCGCTGAATATAACTTCCTCGTAAAAGACGGAACAAGCAACCTCTTTGGGGTTCCTCTAAGCTCGACAGGTCTCACCACTGGAAAGACCCTCGTCTACGACGGAAGTGGATGGGTGTACGACAATGCAGGACCGGCCGATGGAACCCAGACAGGTGAAATTCTTGCGTGGAATGGATCTGAATGGTCCGCGAACAGCGCTTTGGTGGTGGAGGGTTCGAACGTCGGCATCGGAACCGCACAACCCACACAGAAATTGGACGTCATAGGAAATGTAAGGGCCACACACTTCATTGGTTCTGGAGATACCCTTGCCAATCTGAACGCATCTAATATTATTTCTGGAACGCTCGATAATGCACGACTTCCGCAGACAATTTCAGTGTCCAATTTGGAGGCGACAGCAAACTTGGTGGTTGGTGGACCTGCGGACATCACCGGAACTTTGAGTGCGTCTAGTATTATAGGTTCGGGTGCTGGTATAAGTACTTTGAATGCGTCCAACGTCACTTCTGGAACGCTTGATAATGCACGACTTCCGCAAACAATTTCAGTGTCCAATTTGGAGGCGACTGCCAATCTGGTTGTCAATGGACCTGCAGACATCACTGGAACTTTGAGTGTCGCTGGTCTTACGTCATCCGAGAATGTCACGGTCACTGGAAATAATATACTTTACGTATCCAACATCGAGACATCAAACCTCACGGTCACCAATTCTCAGAATGTTTTGGGAAATCTCTTCGTATCCCATACAGTCAGTGCACCTACGCTGCTGGTCGGCAACGATGCACGAGTAACAGGAAATCTTACAGTGTCTGGAGGTGTCGTGTCAATCACCACGACCACAACTGGAACGAGCAATATTGTAATCACCAATGCTGGCACAGGGCCCGTGTTGGTGGCAACCCAATTGGGTAATCAGCCGATTGCGAATTTCATCGACGGAATGAGCGGTTCAAATGTGAGTGCCCTTTTCATATCTGGAGGCGAACAGACAATAACAGGGAGAGATGGATTTGTCGGCCTAGGCACAACCCTTCCCACTCACCGTCTGGATGTCCAAGGTGACGCAAATGTCGCAACCAATCTTTTTGTGCACGGGACCTTGTCCACTTCAAATTTACTATCAACCTATCGTGTTCAAGGCGCAACCCTCTCTTCCACGGGTCAGATCCAGGCTTCGGGAACTATCACAACTAGCGACAGCTTCTTACACCACGAAGGAACAACCACTCCTTCGCCATATATGAGAAATAGTGTTTCAGGGCTTAGTACTAATACATATGTTTATACAAGAGCTATCGTTAATCCAAGTCAGATCGGGGACAAACCAGCTGCAATTGTGTTCGGAGACAGTAATACATTCGGAAATAATCAAATTTCACTCGCGACCAGGGGTGAAAACCGTTTGTATATTGATTCTAGTGATATCGTTAACTTTCCTGGGATAGTTAGATTTCCAGAAGCCACAAGCAATGCTTATATGAATTTGTTACCGCGAGCAGGTGGTAACGCAAATAACGCAATAGAGATTTATCAAGAAGGTGAAACACCAGTTCGTACAGCACGAATCCAATACAATGGCGATGCAGACTTTAGGACCATTACAGTTTCCAACATTCAGGGAGGGTCGCCGCTGACCATCAGCGCCTCTGGAGGGACAATCAATGTCCAATCTGATATGATCATGGTGGGTTCCACGTTGACCGCGGAAAAAATTACAGGAAATTCACCACTGTCTTTGAGTGCTGGTGGCGGTGACACTATCAACGTCGCTTCGGATATGATCATGGTGGATAATTCCATAATTACTGCAGGTACAATTTATTACACAACACTCACCACAGAAGCAGGGGTGTCTGCAAATATCAGTGCATTTGATGTGACCGCTTCCAATTCTTTGGTTTCATCTGGCAACGCCTACATCACCTCAAATCTAGGTGTGGGCACCACGGATACCGCCGAATACAAGTTCCTGGTAAAGAATGGATCCAGCAATCTCTTCGGGGTTCCTTATGATACGGCTAATTTGTCAGATGGAAAGACTATTGTATATAATGGAAGTGATTGGGTCTACGACAATGCAGGCCCGGCAGACGGAACTCAGTCTGGTGAAATTCTTACGTGGAATGGATCCGAATGGTCCGCCAACAGCGCCGTGGTGGTCGAGGGCTCGAACGTCGGCATCGGTTCCACACAGCCCCGTGAAATCCTGGACGTGGCAGGGAACGTTCGCATCACCCAGAGTGTTCTGATCAATGAAACTTTCCAAGGAAGGGCCATGCGCCTGAATGACACACCAGCTTCCAACCTTCACTACCAACCCAATTTCACCATCACCGGCTCGCTCACCTCGGCGGGCGACATCAAGACAAACCAGGCCTTTCGCGGTCACAACATGTTCCTGAGCAACGTCCTCACGATCAGCGGTGGGGTGGTCACCAACACTGGGACGGTCGACACGACGGTCAATGGAACCTTGACGGTTCAGGGGGATGCCGTCGTGAACTCAAATATTTCGGCAGTAAGCGTCAACACGGGTGACGTCATATCCAACCGCGCCGTCCACGGAAAGGCCATCCGACTCGGCAACACGCCCGAATCAAATGTCTACTACAACCCAAATCTCACCGTGACAGGTTCAATTACCGCAGGAGGAGACGTCAAGTCCGGCACCACATTCCGAGGACCCGACATGGTTCTCTCGGGCACCGCGTCGATCGGCACTCTGACGACCTCGAACATCGTGGCGAACACTGGGGATAATCTTTTGATTAGCTCAAACCTTGAAGTCGGGACCTCAAACCTCTTCGTGGACACCACCACAGGTAACGTCGGTATAGGCATCACCACACCCACTAAACCCCTTCATGTCGTGGGAGACTCTTGGATCACTGGGACTCTGACGACCTCCAATATCGTCGGCGCCTCTCCAGTGACCATCAGCTCGGACATCGTCATGGCCTCTGGGTTCACACTGACCGCGGGGGCCATTCAACCTCCTGCGGGCGGAGGAACTCTGACGACCTCCAACATCGTGGGGTCATCCTTTTTGACCGTGACCGCCAACACCAACGTGGTCGCGGAGTTCACAGCATCCGAGAAACTCATCAAATACCCGAGGGTCAAGATGACTGCGGCGACAACCAGCGGGTACACGGCGAGTGCGAGTTCTTATTATAATAATGATGTTACTTACATCCCATGGCACGTATTTGATGGTGTTATAGACGATACCGCTTGGCTTTCTGCATATGGTACATATAATGGTAGCGGTATAGCTACATCAAGCGATTCATTCAATGGTGTAAATGGATCTTATATAACTATAGAACTTCCTACTAATATTAAATTGAATTATGCACACATGTACGGAAGAGATTCTACAAACACCAATCCAAGGAGACCAAAAACTGGCATCTTGTACGGAAGTACAGATAATTCATCATGGACGGAAATAGGTGATTTTTCTATTACAAGCTTACCAAGTATTGCATTTGGTCCAGAAATTATTCCACACACAACAGGATATTATAAATATTTTAGACTTCAAATCACGTCGATTTTTACAAATGGGAATACTGCCGCATGTGCGATAACAGAACTCGAGTTGTACGGCTACCCCGAGAACGACCTCGGCGACGGCACGGACGTTATCTTCAAGACAGTACCGAACACACCCAAGACCGACTTCTTGGAGGTCTACTACGACGCGAGCAATACTAATTCAACCAGTACTGTGGTAAAAAATATAGTCGATGATTCCAGTGCCACGCCCGTTGATTTGACGTTCACAAGCACCGACCCAAAAACGTGGTACTTTAACGGAACCACAAGCAACGTCACAGGGACGCACGGTTTAGGTACTGGCAACGTCCCGCATTCTCATGCAGTGTGGTTCAAAAGGACGAGTGTTGTGGGCAACGCTGATTATATTGTTTCTATTGGTACACGAACTAATTCGCAAGCATCTTTAGTTTACATATACAACAATAAAATTTACTTTGATATATTTGGCCAGTTTTATTTATGGTCAAACACTATTATAGAAAATGACACATGGTATCACTATGTGGTTTCGTACAATGGTCAATACAGCACTACAAAAATATACATTAATGGTCAACCTGCAAATTATACAACTAGTGGAAGTGCTACTTTAAATTTAACAAGTACTACACTTTCGTTAGGTTCTAATAGCACTAGCGGTGAATACTTCAACGGTTCCATCGCCAACTACCGGCTCTATGACCGTGCCCTTTCCGCGGACGAGGTGTGGGAACTTTACGGCTACCAGAAGGCATACTTCAGCATTTCGCCGGACGTGGTGACCTACAAGGCGGGGAGGGTCGGCATCGGGACCAGCGAACCTAGGGCCGTTCTGGATGTCGTGGGGGACATCTATGCGCAAGGTGGTAGTATTGTTCCAGCTTTCAATGCGTATAAAAATAATGACAGTGGTCAAGTATACGATCAGACCGACTACATTTGGAACTCCGAATATTTTGACAGATTGAATAACTATGACACAACAAATGGTAGATTTACCGCACCAAGCAGTGGATACTATTATTTTTGGGCTTCTTTTGAATTGTATGGTACTTCGTCAAGTCCCACATCACATAAATTTGCTCAATTTTATAAAAATGGCAGTCTGTACACCCCGACAGATGCATATACACCAGTCCAATATGGATCGATCCACAGCCAATTGATTCTAGCACACGTTATACATCTCGAAGAAAATGATTACGTCACTGTGAGAACTCACGGAACAACTAGAGGAATGCAGTCGTCATTTCTCGGATTTAAAATTGGAGCTTAATCTAAACATGTCTCACCTGAATGTTAAAAGTTCTTTAATTGAAAACATAGATGGTTCTGCAAAAATCACACTTGAATTATGTCCAGTGGCATATAAATCGTTTAAACACTTGGCAAATGACCCATGTTTTTGGGTAGAAAATGCAGTTCAGACGAGAGTATCAAAAGAAGCAGAACAAATAATAATTCGAGAAACAAATAAACATCTTGAGAAGGGAACAATGCCAACAAACGCAACCAAAGCATCACTTATCTTGGATGCAGAACTCCCAGAATAAATCTTTCCTAACCAATTAGTAGAAAACCATGCCGTCGTACGTTGGCATCGGAACGTCCATCACGCACAACGTTGAAGTTGACGGCAATCTGTTTCTACAGGACATCGAGGGAGGCCCAGACAGCACTCGAGTTCCTCTAGAAATTTTCAGCAATTTGGTGAGTTCCTCGGTCGAGTCCGCCAATTCCCGCATGCTCCGTTTGAGGGTTCAGAACTATGGCGAGACGGACACCAGCAACTCCTACGTGACCGACATGGGCATCCGTGGCGATCCAGGTAAGGACTACTTCTTCATTACGGCGCCCCAGAACACGTCCAACGTAGGTGACCAGAACACCTTTGTCATCTCCAGTACGTCCAACGTGGGCATCGGGACCACCAACCCAGTGAAACCCCTTCACGTCGTGGGCGACTCTTGGGTCACTGGAACTTTGACCGCATCCAATATCATCGGTGCCTCTCCCGTCACCATCAGTTCCAACCTGGTGATGGCTTCTGGGTTCACGCTGACCGCAGGGGCCATTGAACCTCCCGAGGGATCCGAGTCCAACCTAAAAATCGCGGGGACCATCACGACCTCCAATATTGTGGCCAACACTGGGGAGAACCTTTTGGTCAGTTCGAACCTTGAGGTCGGGACATCGAACCTCTTCGTGGACACCGCGACTGGCAGGGTCGGCATCGGGACGAACAGTCCGAAGCAGAAATTGGAAGTTGGGGGAAATATGTTACTTGGTCAGAACAACGTAGATGCTTTTATACACGGTGGGAGGAATGTTGCAATTACGGCTGACACAACCCTTCTGTTTGTAGCCGATGTGAATAGCACCTCGGGCGTAGGGGCCGGGGACAGTGATATAGTATTTGGTTATGGCTCATCAATAAATACAGATACTAACAGAGATTTTACATTTGCCCAAGCGTTCCCATCCAATCTCCCTCGTGTGGAAACAATGAGAATAAAATCAAGCAACGGCTACGTCGGAATCGGTGTGACTAGTCCCAACAACCCATTACACATCCTAGGCGGAACCGATTGTCTTTATTTACAAAAATCCACAAGCCAGGGCGGCGTTGGTATTAAGTTTTCTGACATAACTACTGAAGCCCAAAGTGGATATTTACGGTTTTATCACAACGATACCGAATCTGGTGGTTTTGGGGCATCTTTTAAATTTAGCACCACTGAATCTTCGGACGTGGTCATGGTGGGAGGCGCGCTGATGATAGGAACCGATGGAAAGGATGGAGGAAATGTTGGCTCTAACACAGCCGGTCGTAGAAATTTGTTCATAACAACCACGTTCGGGAGCAATTCTTCGGCAAATTATGGGTGGTGGATCGGCGCACAAAATGAAGCACCAACTTCTACTGATAATGATTTATACTTCACGTGTGTGAGAGCTGGAAACGAACATACAGCTGGTCTTGTTCAAGACGGCGTAACAGGTGTTCAGATGAATTTCACCGGACAACATAGAACATTTGTGACGAGTATCCCATATGAAGAAACACCAAATTATGAGGGGATGATAGTTTCAGCAAATACCAATAATTATGTAAGAATGAGTGGAGGTATTGCAAAGGGTTTGGAAGCCATCACAATCAATGAATCTTTGCCATTGGTTTCATTATCGAACGTTGCGTATGATAAAAAATGTTTCGGAGTAATTTCTTATGCAGAAGATCCCGATAGGAGAACGGACGGCTATGGCAATTTTGTTTCTGTTTTTGAAAAAGAATCTGGTGATACGCGCATCTATATTAACTCGGTGGGTGAAGGTGCTATCTGGATAGTGAACACAAACGGAAACCTGGAATCGGGTGACTACATCACGACGTCCAACATAGCGGGGTATGGACAAAAGCAGGACGACGATCTTCTTCACAACTACACTGTGGCCAAGATCACGATGGACTGTGACTTTAATCCACCACAGCAACCCGTTCAGATAATATTGAAGGATGCAGAAGGAAATAACATTTTGGATCAGTATGGTCAAATTCAATGGGTGGATGACACAGATGGTACCACTGAACCGGCCTATAAGACACGTCAATTGGAAGGAGGGTACATCGCCGCCTTCGTTGGGTGCACGTACCACTGTGGATAAATCTTTCCTAGCCAATTAGTAGAAAACCATGCCCACGTACGACGGCACCTATAAGCTGGCGGTTGAGGATGGACGTGTTTTAATCCGAGACGTGGAGGGAGGTTCCCAGAGCACCCACGTCCCGCTTGAAATCTATAGCAACTATGCAGCCCAAGGAACCTTGACGGATTCCAGACAGTTGAGGCTTAGGACCCAGCCCTACCTCGAGTCAAACACCGCGAATGCCTACGTGACCGACATGGGCATCGAGTCGGGCCAGACAGACAACTACTTCTTCATCACGGCGCCCCAGAAGACCGCCAACGTCGGCGACCGAAGCACCTTTGTCATTTCAAAGACGTCCAACGTCGGCATCGGGACCACCGACCCAGAGAAGCCCCTACACGTCGTGGGAGACTCTTGGGTCACTGGAACCCTCACGGCCTCCAACATCGTCGGCGCATCACCCGTGACCATCAGCTCCAACCTTGTGATGGCCTCTGGGTTCACACTGACCGCCGGGGCCATCGAACCTCCTGCTGGTTCGGAAACGACACTAAAAGGAGGCTCCACTGCGTCCATCACCAACTCGAACGCCTTCCCGAATTTCATTTTCAGTCGGAACGCCAACGCCTCGTTGAAGCACGTGGGCGGGTCTCACAACACGGCGAGGCATGGGGTGTTCCCGTCTGAGGACGGCAAGGTCTGGGCGGTGGGGGAAGGGGCACAGGGAGCCCTTGGTCTTGGTGACACCACCGACCGCTATAAGTATACCCTAGTGAGCGCCCTTGACGGCGTGGCGAACATCGTGGCGAGCTCGACGCAAGGGTTCTCTGATAATGATACTCAAGAGATGACTATTTTACTCGATGACACGGGGAATGTATGGACGTGTGGTCCAAACTACCGCGGGCAACTTGGTCACGGTGACCTCAAAGACCGCTACGTCCCCACGCTCGTGTCGAATTCGAACATCTACAACGTGTCCATTACTGAAGTGAGTGCGGGTACGGTGTTTAACTTGGTGCTCGATTCAACGGGTCAGATATGGGGCACTGGGGAAAACACAGATTATCGATGTGGCAATCTTTCTGGTTTAACAGGTGCAACCCAGACCACGTTCATCCCATCCATGCCCGCAGGAACCCATACATTCACGAGCATTGATGCAGGGGCAAGACATTCACTGGCTCTTGAAGACAATGGGCGAATTTGGTCTACAGGGGACAACCGATATGGTCAAACCGGCCAGGGGGTATACACTAGTACCACGAATGGCTGGACTCAAGTTGATAACAGTGGTGGTGTCAATGATGTAAGCATCACGCAAATCAGCATCGGTGAAACACATGGCATGGCACTGGACTCCACTGGTAATGTGTGGGTGACAGGACAAAATAATGTTGGTCAGCTTGGTCTGGGAAACACCACCGACGGAACATACTTTGAGCGGGTTACCTCGAACGTCAATAGGGCGTCCGGTGTCACGATCACAAAGATTGCTGCTGGATACTGGAGATCTTATGCACTGGACACAGCTGGGAGGATGTGGGGTTGTGGAAGAAATGTTGGCGGTCAATTTGGTCAGCCGCCCTACAACACAACCATCACAACCTTCATCCGCGCCGACGCGGGTCCCATCGCGGACAAAAGCATTACGGACTTTGCTTTGACCAGTGAATCATCCGTGATCGCAATAACTTCGGACAACGAGTATTGGGTCACGGGATATGGAGGTTATGGATCCCTAGGAACCGGCGACACCCAGAACCGTTACGTCTACACCAAACTCCTGGACGTCAACGCGAATCCGCCGCCGGACTATGGCTACACCCGCTCGCTCATCTTGGAGAACACCGAGACCGGCAAGGGACCTTCGATCGAACTCAAGAACAAGAACGCAGTCAGTTCGCGGATCCAGATGGAGGACGGGGCGTCCGGCA
>Ga0208542_1000904_pt1 | contig 13164 bp, 25 predicted proteins | sample DEB08_DNA_3_FD_185495 | JGI IMG/M metagenome (GOLD analysis project Ga0208542, IMG submission 185495) | Aqueous microbial communities from the Delaware River and Bay under freshwater to marine salinity gradient to study organic matter... | ecosystem: Environmental > Aquatic > Marine > Coastal ... | reverse complement strand
TCTGCAAAGGATTGGGCGTCACAAGCAAGTGGCACTGTTGACGGCAGCGAATATTCAGCAAAATACTACAGCGGCCTAGCTTCAACGTCTGCATCAAACGCGGCCACGTCAGAGACAAACGCAAGCAACGCACAGACAGCCGCAGAGGCTGCGCTGGATGCGTTTGATGACACATACCTCGGCGCCACCGCATCAGCCCCGACAGTCGATAATGACGGCGACCCGCTTGCTGTTGGTATGCTTTACACAAATTCATCGTCAGGCAATTTGTTTTACTACAATGGATCGGCTTGGGTTGCCGTTATATCAAGTGGTATTACAGACATTGTTGATGACGCGACACCGCAGCTTGGTGGCAATTTGGATGTCCAGACAAACTCTATTGTCAGCACGTCAAATCAAGACATTAACATCACGCCTGATGGCACAGGAAATGTGACGCTTGGTAGCTTTACATTTGACGCTGACCAGACTGTTGGTGCTGGGCAAGACAATTACGTCCTGACCTATGACAATGCTGGCGGCCTCATCAGCTTAGAGCCTGCCGCTGCTGGTGGTCTTGCTGACGTTGTTGACGATTTGACACCCCAGCTTGGTGGAGACTTACAGTCCAATGGCAACGATATTAACTTCGGCGACAACGACAAGGCACAGTTCGGTGCTGGGTCGGACTTGCAGATTTTTCACGATGGGTCTAACAGTTTTATTGATGATGCTGGCACAGGCGTTTTAAGTATTCGGTCAAATAGCATTTCATTAGGAAAGTACACTGGTGAAAATCTTGCGTCATTTGTTGCTGATGGTGCAGTCACACTTTACTACGACAACGCATCTAAATTTGCCACCACCTCCACAGGCATTGACGTAACTGGTGCTATTACTACAGACACAGCGACTGTAGATACCCTCAACGGCAAGACCTCCGCTGGTGACATCACAGTGACCTCTGAGGGCGGTGCGGCGACTATGCAGTTGCAGCAGGGGTTGGCAAAGGCGTGGGTGAACATAAACCAAACTAGCACTCAAGCCATTCGTGACAGCCTAAACGTCAGTTCAATTTCGGATACTGGCGTCGGCAGAACCCAAATCACCGTAACCAATTCAATGTCTAATAACACTTATCACGCAAATTTAACTCTGAGGATGCAGTCCACAGTTTCAAACTCTGGTTCAAGTGGGGGCGTTGATACTTCAGACGGTTCAACATCTATAACCACGACACAGCATCAATTGAGCTACATTAATACTGGAACCACAGGGGATACAGACACGCCTTACGGTGGTAGTTTAATTTTGGGAGACTTAGCATGAGCTTGCCTAATGCAGACACCACAGTTTAAAGGCACTCACCTATTTGACCGCCTATGCTGGGCAAAGGAAAACCTAGAGGGTGTGCAGTCAGACTATCGGGTAGTCTATGAGGACAGCGTTGATGAGTGCGCTAAAATCCTTGTCGCAGACCCAAACTGGATGGCGTGTGCGCTTGCCGGAAACATCCTACCTCCGGTCTGGGTGTATCACGAGTTGGCAAAGGACGAAGCCACTGAGGGCTTTACTAAGCACACCAGAGGTTACTTGCTGCATGAAACTGAACCAATGCCAGCGATGACTGAAGAAGAAGCAATCGAATACCTAATTCAGAAGGATGTGCCACAACATGTTTGGCAGAATTGGGATACCGGCAACAAGCCGAAGATGGTAATATGCCGCAAGGAACAATTACCGCAGACTAGAGAATGGCGCAATTCTTGGCGCATATCTGATAAACTAGCCGCTTAGGAGATTCTAATGGCTGTAACAACATACATCGTAGACAAAAACGGTAATCAGATTGACGCTTCAACTGCAACCGTTCCGGCTAACCGTGACTTTCGTGGTGCTTGGGTATTGAATGGCTCTGTCATTTCAGAAGACCTGACAAAAGCTAAAGAGATTTTTGCTGACAAGGTTCGTGAAGCCCGCGCACCTTTGCTTGAGGCATTGGACACAGACTATATGAAGGCTTTGGAAACAAGCGCAAGCACAACGCAAATCGTGGCTGACAAGCAAGCGTTGCGTGACGCACCGACAGCCGGTGACAGCGCAACAACTATTGCTGAACTCAAGGCTGCTTGGCCTGCGGCTTGTGGTGACAGCCCTTACGCATAGGTGACTTATGACCGAAGAAACCAAGACAACGGCTGATATGGCGTTTGGCGGTATTACGATAGGCGCGTTCTTTGAGGCGTTGCCTGAGATTACTGCGCTGGTTGCGTTGGGTTGGTGGCTTCTTCGTATCTGGGAAACTGAGACAGTCAAGAAGCTGACTGGTCGTGACATAAAATGAACCCGCTGCTGCTGTTCGTTGTGGTGGTTATCCTGCCCAGTGGACAGCCGCAAGTAGATGCTGGCGTTGTCGATAAATGCCCAGACATACAAGCAATCATTCAAATTTATGAGCAGGCAGTTATTCGCGGCGACATACTCGACTGGCGAGCGCGTTGCTACAACAGCGACTTGTTACGCCCCAGCAGCACATGATGGAATTTGTTTTAATCGTATACCTTGGCGCGGCCAAGTGGGATGACAGTCACACGTTCAAAAGTTTTGGGCAATGTGTTACTCTGTCTAAAGAGTTGGCGGCTCAAGACAGCATCCCGGCGCAGGCCGGTAATGGCACATCTACCGTCAGAGCCGTGTGTTTGCCTGTAGCCAAGGAGCAGTAGGTTGGATCCAATTACGATAGGCGCGGCTGTCAGCGGGGCTACAGCGGCTTTTAACACTATAAAGCAAATGATCAATGCTGGCCGCGATTTGGAAAGCTGCATTGGCGACGTGTCGCGCTGGATGAAAGCCGCGTCTGATATCGACCACGCAGAAAAGCAGGCCAAGAACCCGCCGCTGTTTAAAAAGCTGCAAGGCGCAGACACAGTACAACAACAGGCGCTGCAAGTTTACGCCGCCAAAAAGCGATTGGAGAGCCAACGCGCCGAGCTTAAACAGTATCTGCAAATGACATACGGCCCGCAGGCTTGGGCTGATCTTATCCAGCTTGAGGGGCGCATCAGGAAAGAGCGACAAGACATGATCTATAGGCAGCAAGAGGCGCGCCAGAAGATCATCGAAGCTATTGCAATTGTGGCGTTATGCATTGTATCCTTTGGAATATTTTTTTGGGTTATTTGGCTGGCGTCTAAAAATTGAGTGAAACCAGAACCGGGTTAATTGGCGAACACCTAGCCGCCGCAGCCATATTATCTATGGGCTGGGCTTATGCCCCTGCGGCACAGGATAAAATTGATGGCGTTGCTATTTCAAACACTGATAACACGATACTTAGGGTGCAAGTTAAGACTTCGAGCTTTTTATTACAGAAAGGCAAGCGAACTCCGGCTTATCATTTTCAGCTTGGGTCTGGATGTTCGGCTAAACATTTGCCGCGCAACACAAAGGATTGGGCAGACTATGACATACTGGTGCTGTGTGGCAAGGAACATAGAAGCTGCCTATTTTTCCACGTCTCACAGGTGCAGCAATACAGCAAAAGAATGCAGGGCAGTGCGTTTTCTCGCGAAGCTGAAGAGGAAAGCTGGCTTAAAACTGTCGCGCTGGCTAAGGAAATGAGGCGGTAATGGATATCGAAAAGCTACGCGAAGAGCTAATCGCTGACGAGGGGATGCGCCTCGACATTTACAAATGCACAGCTGGTCATTTGACTGTGGGTGTAGGCCATCGCATCATTGAGGGTGACGCGGAACACGGCAAGCCAATGGGCTACACGATTACTGAGCGCCGCATGAAGCAGCTATTTGATTTGGACATCGCTATCGTGCGCGAGGATTGTCACCGTCTCTATGAGGATTTTAGTGACCAACCCGAACCGGCACAGCGCATCATCGCCAATATGATGTTCAATATGGGCTTGCCAACGATGAAGCGCTTTAAAGGCATGAAGCGTTGTGTCGATGCGCGTGACTGGGCTGGTGCTGCATTAGAGATGCTCGACAGCAAGTGGGCGCGTCAACTACCTAATCGCTCGGAGCGTTTGGTTAAAAGGATGAGGGCGCTGGCAGATGGGTGAAGAAAACAAAAAACCAATCCAAGCCAAGATAGGCGAAAATAGTTTTGAGCTTGTGTTGAGAATTTTAGGCAACGAATTTGTGGCTATCAAAATAGGCTCAACAAATTTCAGCGGCAAACTAATTGCTGGGGGTGTGCTGCTTTTATTTTTTACGTTTATGTTGATGGAAGTTTTTGGTCTATCCAGAATGTTAGGAGTTGAATAATGTTAGGCGTACTTGGAAAGATACTAGGATCAGGTGACGTGATCAGTCAGGGCATGAAGCTCATTGACGATATGCACACATCAGATGAAGAGGCCATCGCGGCAAAGAGCAAAGCCAAGATAGATTTGATGGCAGCGTATGCCCCATTTAAAATTGCCCAGCGCTACCTTGCCCTAATGTTTGGAGCTACGTTTCTGGGTAGTTACATGCTGGTGCTTGGCATGACGATCACTGGCCGGGGTGACCCAGACGCGGTCACCAAGGTGATGGATCAGTTCACGATTAACTATGCAATGCTGATCATCCTTGGTTTTTACTTTGGCGGCGGCGTAGTCGAGAGCATAAAGCAACCCAAAAAATAAAGGGGCTTTCGCCCCTTTACTCAACCACCCTGATCGTTCTGATCTTGCCGGGCGTGTGCGTTATGATGCCATCCTCGATCAGCTTGTCTAGCTGAAACCTGACGGCAGTTCTTGATCGCCCCACAGCGTAGGCTATTTCGTTCACTGTGGGGCCGTGGCCGTTGTGGCGGTGGTAAGCGGCCACTGCCTCAACAACCGGCTTCCACGAGCTTTCTCGGCGTTGTCCAGCCATCAGTCAATCTCCTTTAGCGTCAATGTCTTTTGCCGCATGACAGTCTCAGGCTTTGCCGGGGTCACTCTCTCAGGCTGCGCACGCATCTTGCGTGTCGGCCACTTGACCTGCACCCGGCGATTGCCAACAGACGCGAAGGCTGTGTCGTGACTGCCCATCTTGTCCATCAGGGCTGCCGTGGCAATGTCGATCTCTCGCTCTGCCATTGCCTTGTTGGCCTTGGCCGCCATCAGGTGGTCAACCCACATTGCATCGTCACCTTCAAGCTCTAATGGCGGTGCGTCAGCATCGACCCGGCCATATGCTGCCACCCCATCAGCGGGTGACACGACCGGGTATTTGTCCATATTTTTTCGGCGATTTTCAAAATCAATAACCGCCTCTCTGATGCGGCGCTGCACCACCTCATCTGCCTGATAAACAAACAGGCGCAGCGTTGTGCTTTGATACAGCACGGCAACGCAGCCCCACTTGTATCCAGTACACATCATCTGAGCCTGCAACTGCAATGGGCCTCGGTGTGTCGCCGGGATTTCTTCTGGCCGGGCTGATGTCAGCTTGGCCTCAAGAACGCCGATGCCCTCAATGTCAATTGCGCCACCCTGCGGCACATAAATACCCTTGTCCCAGTTGGCTATGACCGAGCCTTTGCCAACGGCAGTGCCATCGAGGCTGGCCGCCAGCGGCAAGAAATCGTGCTGGTATGGCACGGTGATGTCTAGCTCGGCGTTGGTCAGGCCGAGCCTATCAACGGCCTTCTGCAATATGAGCGGCTCAAAGAAATCGCCCAGTTCCATTGGCTCATTTTGCGGTATCCACTTTGGCGGGTTGCCTTCGTCAATGCTAATCATTGCCTCAAGCAATTCGTTCTGTGTTTCCCACGGCGATGCGTTCAGCAAAGCGGGTGCCTTGCTCGCGCTCAATTGATTATCCGGTGTAAGTTTTCCGACCATTATACTAATCCCCTTTCCCGCATTTCCTCTGCGATAACCATTACTATTCTGTGATCTTGTTCATCTCTATCCTCAAAATAATCTTTCAAGAACTTTATTTCTGCTTTTGTTGGCGACATACAATCAACGTATTCTTCTGCAAAAAGCTGCATAGCTTCAGGCATATGAACATCACGCCAACGCTCAATTTCAAACGCTAAATCAAATTTTCTACTCATTACACTGTCTCCCATTTGTTGTGTTTGGCTAAATTGTCTCTCGCAAGAATAACTCGCAAGTTCCACGGCACATGAAGGCCGCAAATGTTTTTGCCTTTTAGTGGCACGACATGATCAACGTGGTGCGCCACGCCGGTCATCCGGTTAAGGCAGTCGCGCTCTTTGTATTTGATAACAATACAGCTTTGATCCACCCATTCTGGCGTAGCTGTTCTGAGCCGTTCATCACGCTCTGGGCGTTTCATAGCATTATAAATGCTAATCCTTTCCCTGTTGTTGTCTTTCCATCTTTTCGATGATGCCCTGCATTTTTGCAAATTATTTTCATAATAATCTTTACGCCTCTGCAAAACATAATCTTGATTTTGTTCCTTCCATTTTTGGTTTCGCTCTGTGCAAGCTTGCAAGTTTTCCCAATAGTATTTTTTTGAGTATGCTTTGACCGCATCAGGATTGTTATTTCTCCAATTGGCGGCACGTTGTAAAACCAACTCGCGATTATTTTTTCTATATTCGGCTTCATATGCGAGGCGCTTGTCTCTGTGCTTTACCCGCATTCTTTTGGTCTTTGCTTTGCCGCATTCCAGACATTGCCCATCAATTGTGTGCCTCTCAACAACATGACCGTGCTTACAAGGCTTGCCGGTAAAGTACCGCACCAACCCCTGCGCTATTGCGTCTTTGCGCCTGATAATCTCCATCAGTTTGCACCTCCAAAGCGAGCCATCAAATACCAGAAATTCCAGTCTGTGACGGCGTTAGTAAAAAACGTAATTACAAATGCTGTAACAAACAGCATCCCGATTGTATCTTTAAGCATTAGCTTTCCCCTTTCTGCTAAACGTGCCAAACCGCACAGTTTCCTTTTTCTTGCGCCAAGCCTTCTGGCTGCGTGTCATAGGTGGCTCGCCGAGGTTTAGCCCGGACGAACCGCCGAGTTTATTTTCAAAGGTAAATGGATCGGCCTTTTTAAAGCTGCCCAGCAAATCCGCAGACTGCGCCTGCGGGTCATCCTCAAACCCCATTAGTTTGCTCCCTAAAAAAGCCAGCCCTTACTGCATCATTTGCAAATCGGCACGCGCAACGATATGTACAGAAATGGCCGTATTGAAAAGGCTCATAACTTTCGCCATCCCAGACGGTGTATTCTGTCCAAGGGTTTGCACTTTCTGGATGTGAGTGCCTAGTCAGCACCACAATCATATTGCCGTCATACGGATGCTTGCGCGGATACCTTGCAATTTCTGTTGTTTTTTTGCTGCCCTTGCCGCAATTGGCACAAAATACCTGTTCCATTAATTTGCTCCCATTAGATTGCGCACAGTGCTGGCGTACCATTGCCCGCCCAGTGCTGTTGGAATGCCAGCTTCATTGAGCTTGGCGGCGATGGTGCGTAGTGAGGCACCAGCCTCACGCAGCACCGAGACGATAGGCATAGCCTGCTTTGCGGCGACATTGGTACGCGCCACACGCTTGGCCGCTGACGCACGGCCAGCCGCGGCAGGGTCAGGCGAGCCGAGCTTGACGCCGCGAGCCTTTGCCGCGGCCAGTGCGGCCTTGGTGCGCTCGCTGATCTTGCGGCCTTCCCATTCGGCAAAGACAGCAGCCATTTGCAAGAAGGTGCGGTCGGCCTCTGGCATATCGGCGCAGACGATTGGCACGTTAGCCTCAAGCAAGCCGGTGATAAAATGCACGTTACGCGCTAGGCGATCGAGCTTGGCAATCAGCAGCGTTGCGCCAGTGCGCTTGGCCTCGGCCAGTGCAGCCACCAACTGAGGGCGCTGGCTCTTCTTGCCGCTCTCGACCTCGGTGAACTCAGCGGTGATGTTGTAACCGGCGACTGCTGCGCGTTGTGCCTCAAGGCCAAGACCTGACTGGCCTTGGCGCTGAGTTGATACACGATAATAAGCGATGTACTGGGTCATTATGCTACCACCCCTTTTTGCGCGTTCAGTTGATCTTCCAGCGTGATACAAAGTTTCTTTTGACGCTCAACAGTTTTGAAAAAATACCAAACCTTCATCCACTTGTGTTTGGCGTTTTTGTCAAACGTATAAAACATATCGAGCAAATCACTATATTGGCCGTATCTAACACCGCCGCGCTTGCCAATTATCACAAACAAACCCGCGCTAGCTGAACTGCCGTACCAATTAACGTCAATTGACGCAGTGCCATAATCTGAATATTCGATCTCAACTGTTGCGCCAATATCGTTAGCGCGTTCGATAATCCGATTGATCATTCTGTTTTGATAAGTCATTTCGATCTCCCTTTTGATTACTAGTGACTAATAACTATTTAATATTTATCACACTATGTTACAAGGGTTATAGGCAATATTTATTGAACAAAATAACAACCCATTGAAAAGGTTACATAAATGGCTGGGATAAAAAACCAAATGTTACGGCTCAGAAGCGAAACAGTTGACAAACTGCGGTTCGTTCTTGACGTGTCATCGCACCGATCAATGTCTGCGTTAGCCGATGAAGTGCTTGAGCAAGGGCTGGATCAGCGCATTGCAGCGATGGGCGATGATGACGTTGCGGCGCGTACTATGCGCAGCTTGGCGAACCGCAATGGTTAATAGCCGCAACAAGGGAGCCAGCTTCGAGCGTGAGCTTGCAAAGCTGTTGCATGAGGAGCTTGGCCTGACGTTTAAGCGAGACATAGAACAGTACCGCGCTGCCGATCACGGCGACCTGATCTGCGTTGAGATGCCTGACTTTCCCTTTTCGATTGAGGCAAAGCGGTATCGGCAAGGCTACGGCATCCAGCCCGCTTGGTGGGATCAGTGCTGCGCTAGTGCAGTGGCGACACACAAGTTGCCTTTGCTGGTTTACAAGTACGACCGCCTGCCTATCCGCTGGCGTTTCCCAGTCGCTGCGATTGTCGGGATGGATGGCTTCGAGCCAACAGGCGACATAGCCGAGCAGTACGATTGGCGGTACGCGGTCGAGTGCGACACGATGACGGCGATGATGATCGTGCGGGAGCATTTGGCTGATGGCTAGGCCGATGTATGAAACCGAGGCCGACAGGCGCAAAGAGCAGGCACTAGCCGACGCCTTTGCGGCTCACGGTTACGATTTCTACAAGCTGCCGATACAGTATCGCCTCGACTTTGTGGTGTTTAAGGATAACAAGGCCAAGGCATTTATTGAGGTGAAGCATCGCAACGTGCGGCTGCTTCAGTACGACACGGCGATGATTAGCCTGTCAAAAGTTATACAAGCGCGGCTGCTGACACAGCACACCGGCTTGCCAGCGTACTTGCTGAATGTTTATAAGGATAATATCGCCCGGTTCGATTTCGCGGGCGAATACGAAATTGGGAAGGGTGGAAGGTCTGACAGGGGCGACCCACAAGACGCAGACATTTGCGCCTATTTCCCGATCCAAGCCGCACTGGTCGTGCGGTAGTTCTAAAGTTTAGGAGTTAAAAATGGCTTTAGGTTTTACAGAGACTAGCAGTTCCGGCGGTGGGGATTTCCTGCCAATCATGAAATTTAGTGCAAAGGATGGCTCATTCGTGCGCCAAGACCGGCACCAAGGGGCAGACGGCCACTGGGAAAAGAGCGAAACCGAAATGGATTTGCCTTTTAAGGTGGTGATGGATATGGACGCCATCGAGGTTGGCTTCATCGCCTTTACCACGACTGGCCCAGACTTTCGCTTTGTCCAAGTTGGCGAGCCAATGCCGATCAAGCCGTCTGACGAACACAAGGAAGGCTTCCGCATTCGTATGTTCAACAAGGAAATCGGCCTGCGCGAGATGAGTAGCAGCAGCAAGATCGTGCGTAATCAGATGAATGATTTGCACGATGCCTACTTGGCTGGCAAGGCCGACAACCCCGGCAAGGTGCCAGTGATTGAGATCACCGGCAGCGACCGCATCCAGATTGAGACTAAGGCGCAGGGAACGCAGACGTTCCGCTCGCCCAAATGGTCGATTGCTGGCTGGGTTGATCGCCCCGCTGGACTTGACAAGGCAGAAACTGCCCCAGAACCCGCCGCTGTAGCAGCCCCGGTTGCTGCAACCCCTTCGGTAGTCGAGGGCGCTGATTTGTTCTAGCGGCGGTAGTGATCGGCGGCGGGTTCCTCCCTTGACCGTCGCCGATCACGCTTTCAAAGGGGCAAGGGATTGGGGTAATGAGATGACAAATATTGCAGCATATATTGAGCAGGTGGCGAGGCACTATTGGGGTGAGCCGAACCCGCGCCTGTCGAAAGGCACCGAGTTGCGCTGGGGAAATCACGGCAGCAAAAGCATTGACGTGCGTAAAGGGGTTTGGACAGATTTTGAGACAGGCGAAAGCGGGGGCGTGGTGGCATTGGTAAAAGCAAACGAGCCAGCCAGCATTAACGGCAACATCCCCGACGTTCTTGAGAGAAAGTTCGGCATCAGCAGGCAGCAGCAAAAGAGCCTGCCAGTCGTGCCGAGCCTCGCACGTTCTTATGATTATTATAATGCTGACGGCGTACTGGCATATCAGGTGTTGCGATTTGACAACCCAAAGACCTTCCGGCAGCGTCGGCCTGATGACCGGGGCGGCTGGATCAACAGCATCAAAGACATTGAAGCCCTGCCATATAATCTTCCGGCAATAATCACCAACCCAACAGCGCCAATATTTATCGTTGAGGGCGAGAAATGCGCCGATGCTTTGATTGAGCTTGGCCTAGTCGCCACGACAAACAGCGGCGGCTCAAAGAACTGGAAGCCGGAGCTTGCGCAGTATTTCGCTGATCGCAATGTAGTCGTGCTGCCCGATAACGATGAGGCTGGTCAGGCGCACGCGGACACAGTGATAGCGGCGCTTTATGGCACGTCTGGCAAGATCAAGCGCCTCGACTTGCCGAACCTGCCGCCCAAGGGTGACGTGGCCGACTGGCTGGCGTCAGGCGGTGACAAGGCGGCGTTGCTGGCACTCGCCAAGCAAACGCCAGTGGTTGAGGTAGCGCCAGAGCCGAAGCCTGACGTGTTTGAGACGTACAACCTCGAATACCTCAAGAACATGCCGCCGGTTGAGTGGTTGCTGGATGGAATACTAACGCGGCACGGCTTTGCTGTGCTGTACGGTGCGCCGGGCATTGGTAAGTCGTTCATGTCGATTGATTGGGCGCTCTCTATTGCTTATGGGCAGGATTGGCACGGCAGGCAAACAAAGCAAAACGCTGTGTTGTACCTAGCAGCGGAAGGCGTGGGTGGTTTGGGGCGCAGGATCAAATCGTGGCAATCGTACTATGATAAATACGATGATGCGCCATTCTACGTCTTGCCAATGGCTGTTAAGCTGCTTGACCAGCAAGAACTCGACAAGCTGATACGCACTATCGACAATTTCAAGCAAGAGTTTAGCCTGATTGTTATTGATACAGTGGCTCGCACACTAGCCTCAACCGGCTCAGATGAGAATGACGCAACGGCTATGGGGCAGTTTGGCGAGATGTGCGGCGTCATACAGCGACACGCTGACTGTGCTGTGTTGGCTGTGCATCACTCTGGTAAGGACGCTGCAAGGGGAATGAGGGGCAGCAGCAGCCTTTTGGGTCTGTCTGATACTGTTCTAGCCCTGTCAAGCAGCGAAGGCCGGGTAACGCTAAAGATGGAAAAGCAAAAGGACAGCGAGCCAATAGCCGATGCACAGTACGAGCTAACGCCTGTCGCGCTGATAGATGACGGCAGCGCAGTTATGTTGCCAGTCGAAGCCGCCGCAAAGAAGCGCGGTGCAAAGCTGACGAGTGGTCAGTTGTTGGCATTGCAGGCGTTGCAGAATGGCCTGATTGATATGAGCGCAACGGCAATGTCAGTTGATCGCTGGCATGAATTGCACAAGAATAAATGCCCGGATCTTACGTCAAGCAAGCGCCGAGATGACCGCGCAGCACTGCAAAACAAGGGTGTGTGTGTGATTGACGGTGGCAAAGTATGGATTAACAAGGAGTTAGGGGAAAATGTGTGATGGCTATAATTTAAATCACACACCAATCACATACCAATCACATACCAAATCACATATGTGTGAGATGCGATCCCCCCTATAGGGGATCACAATCACACAGTGGGAATGATCGCAGGGAGAGTATTTAAGATGGTTAAGAAACCAACTAAACCAAGCAAGCAATACTATGCGCCTAGTCAGATGGCGATGCGCCGGATGCAGGATGCGCTGCATGAATATGATCGAGCCGCAACAGCGATGGAAGCGAAGTGGGGGGTGGATAGATTGCCTTGGCTTGTGGCAGAGGGATTGCGTGGTAGGTTTGAAGCGCAGATGGATAAGCTGAATGAGGCGATAGAAAGCCAGCACGATGTTGAGCATCAGGTGTCGGTGACATTGCGGGGGTTGGCTGCGCTTGAGCAGGCCGCTATCGCTGGTGGGCATGAGCCGTTGAGTGGTGACTATTGGGAAGCGGCAATGGATGATGGCAAGGTGCTGGCAATCACGCGCAATGGCTATGAGGCTGGTAAGGTTGCCCGCGAGCATCGTGATATGGTGGTCTATAGTGTTGATGAGATTGCAGCTATCGTGTCAGGCTGGCGTCAGGACAAGGCTGGGCAGGTGGCTGACATAGCCAAGGCGATGTGGCCGGGTGCCGCTGTTGAGAAAGTAAAGACAAGAACTGAGAAGGAACTGAATGATGAAATCCCTTTCTGAGAATAAGCGACCGTGGTCTGTCGTGCCGATGCGTTGCTTTAGCGAGAGGCAGCTTAACGAGACTGACCTGCGTGTGCTTGGTGCCTTGTGTGGCTTTACGAACCGGCACGGCGTGTGCTGGCCGTCAATGGAAACGCTGATGACTGTCAGCAGTATGAAGAGCCGCACGTCAGTGCATCAGAGCGTCAAGAAGCTCAAGAAGCTCAAGTATGTGCGACAGTTAAACCCGAAAGATTATCAAGAGACAGCAAGCGGCTGGAAGAGCAATAGGTATCAGGTGCTGTGGGATGGTGACGAGGCATTGCCCCGGTGGGAAGATGTACAGTCTGCCAAGCCATTACAGCTACGCAGTGACGCAGGCGATGAACCCGAAGAGATAGGGGGTCTGGGGGATTTACAATCGCTCTCTCACACGCACGGCTTGGCCGGTCGAGGTCAGCCAAAGTTAACCGAATTGCAGTTAACTTCT